>OGWS01002883.1_pt1 | contig 10039 bp, 9 predicted proteins | sample 1576111 | NCBI WGS metagenome assembly OGWS01 (sample SAMEA3541534, study PRJEB24748) | human gut metagenome | biome: human gut; feature: human-associated habitat; material: faeces | place: China | collected 2012 | reverse complement strand
AAACTTAGTTTATATCACCAGAAAAAATCACAAACCGTAAATAACTAACTGGATAACCATTTCCACAAGTTAACTAACATCAATGAAATCCAATTTCATATAAAATTTGGCTGGAGATACTCTCATCCAGCCAAAGGTTAAAAATCCTAATCATTACCAAACAGATCGCGGGTGTAAACCTTGTCCGCCACATCCGCCAACTCTTCCGCCATACGGTTAGAGATGATCACATCCGCCTCTTGTTTGAAAGCATTCAGGTCGCGCACGACGCGGGAATTGAAGAACTCATCTTCCTGCATCACCGGTTCATAGATAATGACCGGAATACCTTTCGCCTTGATGCGCTTCATGATGCCTTGGATAGAAGAGGCGCGGAAATTGTCCGAACCACTCTTCATGATCAGGCGATATACACCCACCACTTTGGGCTTACGAGCGAGGATGGAATCAGAAATAAAGTCCTTACGGGTACGGTTGGCATCCACAATAGCGGCAATGATATTGTTCGGGACCGATTCGTAGTTCGCCAGCAGCTGCTTGGTATCCTTCGGCAGGCAGTAGCCGCCATAGCCAAAGGACGGATTGTTATAGTGGTTGCCGATACGCGGATCCAGGCATACCCCTTCGATAATCTGCTTGCTGTTCAGCCCCTGGCTTTCAGCATAGCTGTCGAGCTCGTTGAAATAGGCAACGCGCAGCGCCAGATAGGTGTTCGCGAACAGTTTGATCGCTTCCGCTTCAGTGGAGTCGGTAAACAGGGTCGGGATATCCTGCTTGATCGCGCCTTCTTTCAGCAGGTCTGCGAAACGTTCGGCACGCGCAGAGCGCTCACCAATGACAATGCGCGATGGATGCAGGTTGTCGTACAGCGCACGGCCTTCACGCAGGAACTCAGGAGAGAAAATAACATTATCAATCCCTAAACGTTCTTTGATGTCGCGGGTGAACCCCACCGGGATGGTCGATTTAATGATCATCACCGCATTCGGGTTGATCTCTGTGACATCGCGAATAACCGCTTCCACCGTAGAGGTGTTGAAGTAGTTAGTTTTGGGATCATAATCGGTCGGCGTCGCAATGATCACGTAGTCGGCATTACGATAGGCGTCGTGCTTGTCCGTGGTGGCACGGAAATTTAACGGTTTTTCTGCCAGATATTCCTGAATCTCTTTATCCACAATCGGAGAGATCTTCTGGTTAAGCATATCCACTTTGGCCTGTACGATATCCAGAGCAACCACTTCGTGGTTTTGCGCAATCAGGACACCGTTCGATAAACCAACATAACCTGTACCGGAAATAGTAATTTTCATTCGATTACACTTTAATCAGTTAACTGGGTAATGGCGGATAGCCACGAATTTAAACATTGCTGTGGGCGGTTTTACGCTTTGACCAGTGGGATGTCAAGAATAAGCCATAAGGTTAATAATACGATTAAAATCTGACCCTATGGCTTCCATTATGGATAATGCATTACTTGAGAAGAGCTAAAATCTCTTCGGTTTTTGCATTCATTAACGCAGTATCCGCTCTGGACTCAACGTTCAGACGCACCACCGGCTCCGTGTTGGACGTGCGCAGGTTAAAGCGCCACTCAGGGTATTCAATACTGATACCGTCCGTTGTGTCGATGTGTGCGGCCGCCGGCTCATACTGCGCCCGGATGCGCGCTATCGCCTCCGCCGCATTCCCCAGCTTGCGGTTGATCTCCCCCGACGCCGGGAACGCCGCCTGGCGGTCCGCCACCAGCGATTTCAGCGAGCTGTTCTTCAGGCACAGCAGCTCCGCCACCAGCAGCCACGGGATCATCCCGCTGTCGCAGTAGGCGAAGTCGCGGAAGTAATGGTGCGCGCTCATCTCCCCGCCGTAGATGGCGTCTTCCTGGCGCATCCGCTCCTTGATGAACGCATGCCCAGTCTTCGACATCACCGGCTGGCCGCCGCTGCGGGTCACGATGTCCACCGTGTTCCACGTCAGACGCGGGTCGTGAATGATTTTCGCCCCCGGCTGCTTCTGCAGGAACGCCTCCGCCAGCAGGCCGACAATGTAGTACCCCTCGATAAACGACGCCTCGTCATCGAACAGGAAGCAGCGGTCGAAGTCGCCGTCAAAGGCGATCCCCATATCCGCCTGATGCGCGCGCACCGCGTCGGCGGTGTCCTGGCGGCACTCCGGCAGCAGCGGGTTCGGGATACCGTTCGGGAAATGGCCGTCCGGCTGGTGATGCACCTTGATAAAGGTCACCGGCGCCCCGGCCGCCGCGAAGCGTTTCTCCACTTCATCAATCACGTGCCCCGCCGCCCCGTTGCCGGAGTTCACCACCAGCTTCAGCGGACGGGTGAAGTTCGCCAGGTCCACATAGCCCATCAGGTGGTCAACGTACTCCTTCAGCACCGAAATCTGGCGCAGGGTCCCGCGACGCGCCGGGTCCACCGGCGGGAACTGGTTCTCCTCCGCCAGGCGCTGGATATCCCGCAGGCCGGTGTCGCCGCTGATGGGCTTCGCGTTCTCGCGCACCAGCTTCATGCCGTTGTAGTTCATCGGGTTGTGGCTTGCCGTCACCTCGATACCGCCGTCCACCCCGAGGTGGAAAGTGGCGAAGTAAATCTCTTCCGTGCCGCTCAGGCCGATATCCAGCACGTCGGTGCCGGCGTCCATCAGCCCGCGGGCCAGCGCCAGCTTCAGCGACTCGCTGGTGAGGCGCACATCGCCCCCCACCACTATCTTCCCGGGTTTCAGAAATTCGCCATAGGCGCGGCCGATACGGTAGGCGATGTCCTCGTTCAGCTCCTCGCCCAGTTCACCACGGATGTCATAAGCCTTAAAGCATGTTAACTGTGTCATTCTGCGTTTTGTCCCGAAAAAATTAGCAACGACCATACTGGTCTTTAATACGAATAATGTCGTCCTCGCCGAGGTACGACCCCGACTGGATCTCCAGCACTTCCAGCGGAATGCGGCCCGGGTTTTCCAGGCTGTGCTCGGCGCCAATCGGAATAAAAGTGGACTGGTTCTCGGTCAGCAGGAACTGCTTGCCGTTGACCGTCACCTGGCCGGTGCCGGCGAGAATGACCCAGTGCTCGGCGCGGTGGTGGTGCATCTGCATCGAGAAGGCGCCGCCCGGTTTCACGGTGATGCGGTTGACGTTGAAGCGCGGGGTCTGGACCACCACGTCGCAGCGGCCCCAGGGACGGTAAATCACGCGGTGGCGCTTGTACTCGCTGCGCTGGTTCTGCTTGAGGAACTCGACCGCCTTCTTCACGTCCTGGGAACGCTCGCGGTTCATCACCAGCACGGCGTCCTTGGTGCTGACAATCACCAGGTTCTCCACGCCGATAGCCGCCACCAGCTTCTCGTCGCTGTTGATGTAGCAGTTTTCGCTGTTGTGCACCCACGCGTCGCCGCTGAGGACGTTACCCTGCTCATCTTTCGGGCTGACCTCCCACAGGGCGGACCAGGAGCCGACGTCGCTCCAGTCGGCATCGAGACCGACCACCACCGCGTCGGCGGTTTTCTCCATCACCGCGTAGTCCACGGACTCGTCCGGGCACTCGCAGAAAATGTCATGCGGAATGCTGATGAAGTCGCTGCCGTTATCGGCGGCATTGACCGCGGCCTGGCAGGCTTCGAGGATATCCGGGCGGAATTTGGCCAGCTCGGAGAGGTATTTTTTGGCGCGGAACATAAACATGCCGCTGTTCCAGTAGTACTCCCCGGAGGCGAGGTAGGCCTCGGCGCGCTCGCGGTCCGGCTTCTCCACGAAACGGGCCACCTGGTACGGGGTGTGGGCGCTGTCGGTGAGGGCCACGCCGCGCTGGATGTAGCCGTAGCCGGTTTCCGGGGCGTTCGGCACGATACCGAAGGTGACCAGATGGCCTTCATCGGCATACTGCTCGGCGACGCGGATGGCGTCGTGGAAGACCGGCTGGTTATTGATGATATGGTCGGCGGCGAGGACCAGCATCAGCGGGTCGTCGCCGTGGCGGGTGGCCTGGAGGGCCGCCAGGGCGATGGCCGGGGCGGTGTTGCGCCCGACCGGCTCAAGAATAATGTTGTTCGACAGCTTGTTGAGCTGGCGCAGCTGTTCGGCCACCAGGAAGCGGTGCTCTTCGTTACAGATGACCATCGGTTCATGGATTTCAAGGCCCGAGAGTCGGGTGATGGTTTCCTGCAGCATGGAGTTCTGCCCGAACAGGCGGAGGAACTGTTTCGGGTAAAGCTCGCGAGACATCGGCCAGAGACGACTGCCGGTACCGCCAGCCATTATCACAGGAAGTAACATATTAATTTCCTTTAATTAAAACCCTGTTATTTAACACCCAGTAATTTACTGAGGCCAGAAGCAGACTAATATAGGAGCACAAGATAATAAATATGGCAAATTCTTAAAAATTAAAAATCAGATGGTAGAATTATTTTTTGAATGGAAATGCTTATGAGCAGAGTACAATGTCAAATATAAAGTTAAAAAATAGTCAGGCCAAATGGCCTGACTGCGTCTAGATGTTTATTCCAACCACTCTGTATGGAATATACCCTCTTTATCGGTACGCTTATAAGTGTGCGCACCAAAGTAATCACGCTGAGCCTGAATCAGGTTAGCTGGCAGAACTGCGGAACGGTAGCTGTCGTAGTAGGCAATTGCGGCAGAGAACGTCGGTACCGGAATACCATTCTGCACGGCATAAGCCACGACATCACGCAGCGCTTGCTGATAGTCATCAGCGATCTGTTTGAAGTACGGCGCCAGCAAGAGGTTAGCAATGCCAGCGTTTTTCGCATAAGCATCGGTGATCTTCTGCAGGAACTGCGCACGAATGATACAGCCAGCGCGGAAAATCTTAGCGATTTCGCCGTAGTTCAGATCCCAGTTGTATTCATCAGAAGCGGCACGCAGCTGGGAGAAGCCCTGAGCATAGGAAACGATTTTACCGAGGTACAACGCACGACGAACTTTTTCGATAAATTCTGCTTTATCGCCGGCCGGCTGAGCGTGCGGACCACTCAGCACTTTCGAAGCAGCTACACGCTGGTCTTTAAGCGAAGAGATGTAACGAGCAAATACGGACTCGGTGATCAGAGACAGAGGTTCGCCGAGATCCAGTGAGCTCTGGCTGGTCCACTTACCGGTACCTTTGTTTGCTGCTTCATCAAGAATGACATCAACGAGGTACTTACCTTCTTCATCCTTCTTGGTGAAAATATCTTTGGTAATATCGATCAGGTAGCTGCTGAGTTCACCTTCGTTCCATTCGGTGAAGGTTTGCGCCAGCTCTTCGTTGGAAAGTGCCAGACCGCCTTTCAACAGCGCATAAGCTTCGGCAATCAGCTGCATGTCACCATACTCGATGCCGTTATGAACCATCTTCACATAATGGCCAGCACCGTCAGCACCGATATAGGTCACACATGGCTCACCGTCTTCAGCAACCGCAGCAATCTGCTTCAGAATCGGAGCAACCAGCTCATAGGCTTCTTTCTGCCCACCAGGCATGATGGAAGGCCCTTTCAGAGCCCCCTCTTCACCACCGGAAACACCGGTACCGATAAAGTTAAAACCTTCGGCAGACAGCTCACGGTTACGACGGATGGTGTCCTGGAAGAAGGTGTTGCCGCCATCAATGATGATGTCGCCTTCTTCTAAATGTGGCAGTAATGCCTCAATGAATTGATCTACCACATCGCCCGCGCGAACCATTAACATCACTTTACGTGGTTTTTCCAATTTAGAAGCTAAATCTTCTAAAGAGTATGCGCCGATAATATTGGTGCCTTTTGCTGCACCTTGTAAAAATTCATCCACTTTAGATGTGGTACGGTTATACGCTACCACTTTAAACCCGTGGTCGTTCATATTTAAAATGAGGTTTTGCCCCATTACGGCTAAGCCGATAACACCGATGTCGCCTTTTACTGACATTGTTTTCTCCTGTTCTTAATTAGTTATGCTGGTTGCATTGTTTAAATTTTTAGTAGATAGGGCTAAAATCCTAGCTGTCACTCTGCTACTTAATTAATATTTAGAAAATACATCTATATCATCGGAAACCAACCCAATGAGATTATCTCCCTCAGAAACAATCGTATCAAATTTATCTAAATATAATTTTTTATTTAATAACGGATGATCCTCATCTAATAGGTATTGTATATATCCTCTTTCAGCCTGATCTAAAGCATACTCTAAACAATCTTTTCTTACTTTAATTTCGGCGAACACGAACATTTTCTTACCTTGTGGAGTATCCTCCAATCCTTCTACCAATTTCAATGAGTTACTGTGTTGTTTAAAACGCTCACGGATATTCTGAGATTGTCCTACGTAAAGAGCTTCCTCCTCCCCTGATTTAGTTTGGCGATAAAAAATATAAATACCAGCTACGTCAGGAATGGTTTTAAAATCAAAATTTTTAAAAGTTTGACGAAGTGTTCCAGAGGAACCAAGTTCAATAGGTTCATGCCAATGTAATTTAATTTGCATTTCTAATCCTTAAAATTAATTATATTTATTCCACGATAGCGCACGCTATGAAGCATGTGCTATCAGTAATTAATCATCTTTATATACAAAAGTGCGGTTACTTTTCCAAACGTTTTTTAACTCTTCGTCCACGCACTCATATGTTGAGTAAATCCAATATGTGGATAATAATCCACGGCTTGCGGAGCCGATAAAAGCACAATTTTAGCTTGTGGATGTAACGCCTGTTTGGTGTGTTCAATTAACTGCAAGCCGATACCTTGTTTCAGATATTCTATAACAAAATTTCCTTTAAATTTCTCTAATTAAAGAGCTGCCTTGCTCTAACGTGTCTAGCCACTGCCATTTTTCATGACCGATGAGTTTACTTTCTTCTAAAGAAAATGTTGTACAGCAACGCCCCAAACGATTTTCTAGAGATTGATTTAAATGTTGATATGTAAAGTCAATTTGAGTATCGTCAATCCATTTCCCAATTAAAAAGCCTTTTAAAATTTCACCGCCACCATATTCGGCCCAAATCATTTTACCTTGTTGATGGTAATGAAATTCTGTTTGGCTACTCACCTCACCATTTACGGTGTTTTCAACAGCAACAAATTTTTTATTATCTAAATTCAACATTAAAGTCACTCTGCATCTAATTCATCTATATCTTATTTTTGCATAATGTAATGCATTTCTACATTTTTCGCTTTTGCGGCTTTTTCTAGATCTGCTTTATCACTTTGACTATCTCCAACAAGGTATAAAGATACATCTTTGCCGACCTTTTCTGCATTATTTAGTCCATACATAGCAACTGCTTTATTCACAGATTGACTGTTCCCTGCAATTCCAATGTGTAAATTATCTGTCGCTAAAAGAGATACGAGTCGTTTTCCTGAAGTACCACCTGCGGTTCTAATCGTTGCTACAAGCATTCCATTTGAAACTGGGTTTCCTGCTTCTGGAACTTGAAGCATTACTGAGCGATTATCTTTTGGCATTTGTGCCGCTAACTGATCTAAAGATGGACCAGATGAACAAGCAAATAACAAAGTTGAAGTAAGTAGTACAAACAGTTTTTTCATTTTTGTCACCATATCATTCTAATAAATTAACTCTTCGTCCATGCACTCATATGCTGCGTAAATCCAATATGCGGATAATAATCCACGGCTTGCGGAGCCGATAAAAGCACAATTTTGGCTTGTGGATGTAATGCCTGTTTGGTGTGTTCAATTAACTGTAAGCCGATACCTTGTTTTTGATATTGCTCGTCCACCGCCAAATCAGACAAATAACAACAGTAGGCAAAATCCGTCACTGAACGTGCCATACCCACTAATCGTTCACCATCCCAAGCTGTGATTAATAAATCTGCATGGTGCAACATTGCTGCGACACGCTTTTCATCCTCTAACGGACGGCGTGCCCCGAGCGTTGTTTTATTTAGCAGTGCAATAAATTGCTCAACTGAAATAGGGTAGTTTGTTTTATAGTTGATCATTTTAAGTTTCTTTCTATGCTAAAAACGGGATATTAGCATGCGTGAAACGTGATTTCTCACACGCCATAAGCGTAAATTTCTATTTAACGTTAAGCTCGCTCACAAAAGTCGGTAATCCGCCCCATGCTCCACCAATAAAGCCTTTACTAGAACCAGAAGTATGTTCCGCTGTAGTGATGAAAGTTTTGCCATTCCATGCTGCTTCGTAGCCATACCAGCTCTCAGCAAGGCCACTAGATTTATATGATCCTTCTACAATTAAAGCATTAAGCTTCTCATCATAATATGCAAAGTTGTATTGATCTTCCAATACTTGTTCTACTTTGCTCAGTTTGTCATCGAGTACAGCATAGTAATTGGTGCTTTGATAAGCACCTCTAACACAGAGTGCTTCAGCTAATACCTTGTTTTGTGTTAAGGGATAAAGTGTTATATCTTGGCTTGTTATATCCTCATCATCACAGCTATTAGCTTTACGTAATAGTGCGAGCACGTTATCGTATTGTTTTTCGCCCCGTTTTAATTCCGTGGTTTTACGGTTATTCACACTTACCACCTCAATTTTTGGTGCAGGCTGTGGTGCTAATACCGCATGTTTCTCTTGTCCCTTACGAATTAACGCTGATGGCGTATTTAAACGCTGTTGGAATTCATCCATTTTGAGCATGGCTGCCGCTGCACCTTTGTCTGACACTTTGAGCGTGGTTTTTCCATAGGTGAGACGAATTTCGCTTTCTTTTTTCAATCCGCTAAGTAGTGCCTTAGTTTGCGCCTCAGTGAGTTTATCTGGGTTCTCATCAGAAATATGTTTGACTGTGCCTAATGATTTGCCATTTAGCCAAATTTCAATGTCTTGACCGACTTGAACATCACGGTCGGCTTCACCGAATGGTAAAATAGTGAGTTTCCCTTCGACAGCAGCATTTTCGCCTGCTGCACGAGTAAATAAAATAGAGACTGGGTCACTACTTTCATCCTGATAACCTGCCATACGACAAGTGCCCGTGTTATCACATACTAAATCCCAATCTTGGTAGTTTCCAATACCTTTGATTGAGGTGGCCATTGCGGCTACTGGTAATAACGTCAATAACAATACTTTTTTCATCTCGAAGTTCCTTTTTTGATGGGCGTATTACAATAATGCTGCCGCCGCTTTATCCAAATACCATTCCGTCACCCCATTTTTTGCTTTAATTTTGGCAGCAGGGTAAGGCAGATTTTCTGCAGGAGTCGTTTGGATTTCTTTTAAAATATCCGCTTTGCTTTCGCCGGTGACCAAATAGGTAATGCGTTTGGCTTGTTCAATGAGTTTGGCTGTTTTAGAAATGCGGATTTGACCGCTTTCAGGGTGTTTTGCAATGACCGCAAGGTTTTCATCATCAAAATTGGTTTGATGTGGGAAAAGAGAAGCGGTATGACCATCCGTTCCCATACCTAAAATGATCCAATCAAAAACACCGTTTGGAATGACCGCACTTAATTCTTCTTCGAAGCGTTTTAGTTCAAAGTGCGGTTTATTTTCGCCACGAATTCTGTGGATGTTTTCCGTTGGAATTTGAATATGATCGAATAAGAGTTTTTGCACTTCACCATAGTTGCTTTCTGAATCTGTTGGTGGAACCATGCGATCATCACCCCACCAAAAATGCAGATTTTTCCAGTTAATTTGTTCTGCATAAGGCGCTTTGGCTAAGGTTTTAAATAACAACTTAGGTGTTGAACCACCAGAAAGGGAAATATGTACGGGATGATTTAATTGGCTATAAATCACAAATTCTTGGGCGATCTTTTCAACCGCGTGTTGAGCCGTTGGGAAGGTGATGGTGTTCATGTTTGCTTCTCTTTATATTGGATATAAGCCTTCTTCCGCTTGTAGGGAAGAAGGCTTGCGATTAATGATTAAACCTTTTTCTTCATTTTGCCGCTTGGTTTACGCCATACGCGACCACTTTTCGCAATGAGTTTTTCGGCTGCAACAGGTCCCCAAGTGCCCGCTTCATATTCGTAGATTCGACCACCCGATTCTTTGTAATCCAAAATCGGTTGCACAAATTTCCATG
>OGWS01002880.1_pt1 | contig 10044 bp, 5 predicted proteins | sample 1576111 | NCBI WGS metagenome assembly OGWS01 (sample SAMEA3541534, study PRJEB24748) | human gut metagenome | biome: human gut; feature: human-associated habitat; material: faeces | place: China | collected 2012 | reverse complement strand
CATCCCCGGAGCAAGAAGGAGAGAGCAAAATGGGCATGACTTTAAAGGAACTCTCGTGTACGGTATCGTGCACGGCGTCCAGGTTCTGCTCCTTGGCCAGACGCGCCAGACGCATCTTGTCCTCGCAGGCGCCGCACTCGGCATTCATACGTTTGAACAGGTTGGTCTTGGTGTCCCAAACGATGTCGCCGATCAGTTCGGCGAACTTCGAAGCGTGCTCGGCCTCCTCCCAGGCATAGCGCTTGAAAGCCTCGGCGATTTCGGGGTAGCCCTCACGATCCGCCTGACGAGCCATCGCCAGGTATTGTCCCACCTCGGAACATTCGCCCATGAAGTGGTTGTTCAGACCTTCCCATAACTCCTGGCTGGCGCCTTTGCCGTCGCCGAGCTTATGCTCCGTCACGAAATCCAAACCACCGGCCTTCTCCTCGACCTCAACGAACTTCTCCTTGCCTACTTTGCACATCGGGCACTGATCGGGTGCCTCGGGACCTTCGTGGATATATCCACAAACGGTACAACGCCATTTCTTAGCCATAATTCTTCTCTTTATTTTGTTAGATTGTGTGTGTTATTTCGTTTGCGAAGCAAAGATAGGAATTATCGGGGTCACGTTCCGCAAAAATCCGATCACTTTTACTGATAGGGCGATAAAACAAACCTATACGCCCATCACTGCGGCTGCCGGTCGAGCAGCCATTCGATATACCCCACCTCGAAGGCATCTTTAGCCAGCACCCGCTTATCTCGGTCCAGCAGATACATCGAAGGAATGGCTTTCAGATCGTAAAGCTCCTCTTTGCTGATTCGGGCTCCTGCGTCGTAGGCATTGATCCACGACGACGGTACCTGCGGAGCATGAGCGCGCCACGCCGTGAGATCTTCGTCGGGATAGAGCGCCAGTACCTCGAGCCGTCCCGCACGGATCATCTCCGACAACAACGGAGAGGCGACGATTTCCGCCCGGATCCGTTCGCACATGCCGCAGTCGGGGTTATTGAAAAACACGAGCGTATAGTCGGCCCGGATCCCGTAAAGCGTCCCCGTACGGCCCGAAGCGAGCGTATAGCGGAAGTCGTTGGCAGGCAGCCCCACCCTGTTTTGCAGCGCCATACGCAGGTCGTGCTCCGGAGCGATCTTCTCCCACTCGTCGAGCCATGGACTCGCCACGAGTGCCTCCAACACGGGAATATAGAGTTCGTCGCTGTGCAGCGGAGAGTTGGGGTCGTGCAGCACCCGCTCGGCCAGCATAGCGAAATACTCCAGCATGGTTTTCGATCCGGAAGCCTTGCGCATCAGCTCCGCGACAGGCGATGGGTCGCTTTCCGTAACGAAATTCCGGATATACGTATCGAACGCACGCAACATATGTATCGTGTCGGTCGAAACGATAAAAACGGTATCCGCAAAATCCAGATCGTCCCAAAAATGCTCGCGCAGATAGGCATACCGCTGGGCGTCATCCATCGGTCCGGGCGGAGCCTCAACCCGGAAAAGACGCGGCGGGACCTTTTCCGGAGCCGTCGCCGGTGCGGATTTGCGGCCGGAACAAGACAACAGCACCAGGAGCGCCAGCAAACAGAAAAAATATCGCAACATAACGCACAACTTCAATCATACGGAAACCCGAGACAGTGCCAAATCTATGAAGCTATATCGGGAAATACCTTAATCATAGACGGCAAACGGAAAGGCCCGATAACAAACACGCGCTTCGACCTGCCGGGATAACATTTCATACAGCACAAATATAACCATTTTTCACGAAGCGATACGGCGGTCCACAACAAAAATCGGAAACATCCGACCGATTTGCACGGTACTTGCAATTTTACAAATCGTCACGAAAAAACGAGCTTCAAACAGACGGATAAAACGACATTTTCAAGGTATAAGCGCAACGCCGGATTTCTCCCGGACGCTGCCGAACCGGGAAAATGAAGAATAAAGTTCAAACAATTTTTAAATTCAATTATTATGGATGTGAAAAAAGCTACAACCAGCACAGGGTTCAAATTGAGTGTGATGACACTTGCAATCCACCGCCTTGCTTCATCATCAAGCACACTCTCCACTTCCTGAATATAAACTCTCTTTTCATCGGTTAACGACTGAGAATCTGCGCATTTTATTGCATTTACCCTTTGAATCTGTAACAAGCGATTACAGTTATTTCGGAATAATGACCATTTTTCCACACTACGCGTCATAACAAGAAAGGATTCTATAACCACAATGGCAGCAGAAACAATTGCCAAAATTACCGGATATTTTTTCACCACGCTGATCATCTGCAAAACAGGAATACTGGCTGCAAGCGCAATTTTAATAATAGTAAACGCATAATAAAACTGCTTACACTTCTGCGCTCTTATGTGATAATACTTGATATACGATTGCACAATTTTATCGTAATCATCCATATATCCCGGATAATAATATTGTGTTATTTCATTTTCTTTGAACTTTTCCACACTTCATTTATTCCTCTTCATTTTATCCACCATCTCATTCCAAACATCCTTATTGGATAACATCATATCTTTGTTCTCATCGAAAATTCCTCCGACATATTTTGTATACATATCCCATATAAGCTGCATATTTCTTCGGGTTGCTTCATGTTTTGCATATTTTGAAACCCATCGCATAAGATATCCAAATTCTTCTGTTGGATGCAGCCAGTCATTTCCCATCACTTCTTTAATGAAAGCATCTTTTGTTATGTACTTTCTTCCCATATGAATATTATAAGCATTTCTCTGGCTAAACTGATAAATCCATTCTGCTGTCATCGGACGAATTATATAACACGTCTGTTTGTCTATTTGCCGGGATATATAAGGAATTTCTGTCACCTCCAAAAGGGAAAATTCTTCTGGATATTCTGTGAAAAAGCTGCCTTGTAAATCGCTCCATGAACGCAGATAAAATTCTCTGAGTGAGTTATATTTTTTCCCAGTTGGTAATTTCTTTTCAAATTTCCAAAAAACTACCCTCTTATTTTCTTTTTCCCCACGAACATTAACAGCAATCTTTTGTTTTTCCAATTCTTCTCTATCCTGTAACAGTTTCCACAGAAAGTTTTCTATAATAATTCCATTCTGTATCAGATAATAGAGTACATGGTCATCTTCTTTCTCATTTATATTTTCATTAAATTTCCATTCATCCTGTTCCAGATGCATATGCTGCATAATCCATGTCTGAACATCCGTATGCTGATATGTTTTTAATTCCTCTGCTGTATAGGAACTGCGATCATTCGATGCGACCAATAATCCTCCACCTTTTTCTTTTCGCTGAAAATATTCCTTATACACCTCCAGTATATTCCGCTTAATTTCCTTTATGGATATATCTGCCAAATTTAATCCCTGAGAAAATCCTTCGTTTTCTCTCAGAACCGGTGCCTCCTCTAACTTTCCCTCTAACTCCCCATTTGTTGGTTCTATTTGTTCTACTTCGCGCACTGCTTCTGACAACACATCGTCTGGAATTTTTTTCTTCTTAATACTAATTTGATACCCATCAATCAAATCTGTCTTGTAATCTTCCAAATTTTTTTCTATATATTCCCAAAATATATCCATATCACTATCCGGCAAATATAACATTTGCAATAAGCGCATCTTCATATCATACTCACCTGAATGCTCCAATGATGAATGGAAATATAACTGCAAATAACGAACGATATACTCCTCCAAGGAAAAATCTTCCCGAAATTCATTGCGGTGAATCTTTAAATCCCGTTTTGCCTGTAATCCCATAAAATCGAGTGAAATATCCAAAACCTCATCCAAAGCCGATAATGGATTTTCCACTCCTGTCATACGAACATTTTTATAGCAGATAGTCATCTTTCCATTGCTACCAGAAGTTCTCTTTCGAATTGTTACCAAAACTTCTTCTTCACAATCCCATGCTTTCAAATACAACTGGTTTTTGGAAACATTACTTTCATTCCACCTAGATAATATCTGATATCTTTTATCATTCCATGTCAATTCCTTAACATGGTACGGCACCTCGTTTATGTAGTATCTTTTTTTCTCATACCCTTGCACATATACTGCAATGGCGATCAATGGCTCTGGAATAATCTGATTCAAATAACTCAGTAACACCTTTCTCGTATAACCCTTGATATTTTCTTCATCAAATCCAACTTTATCTGCATACACATTGCTCTCAATGTTTTGCCGTTCCACTTCTACCCGATCATATCGAACTTTTGTTTTATCATTTTGCGCAATCTCACTATTCCACCGCAAAAAAATGTCAACAGGAACTTTGATCTCTATCTTTGTTCCATGATGTCCCAATTGATATTCCTCGGTGATTACTTCTCCACCTGATTTTGGTGCATTCAACGTAATTTTGCGTCCGACGGTTTCATTCTCCGTCTGCGTCATGATCGTTACCGATGAGGTCACCATAAATGCAGATTGAATTCCAATTCCAAATCCACCCGTTGGCCGCATCCATCTTGGCATTTCCTGTATCATCCGGTCGTACTGCCTGCGTCCTCTCCAGCCTGTCCCAATGATAGATATGACTGCCATGCAGTCTTCTTCCATACCAATGCCGCGGTCTTCCACCGTAATTAACAGATTGTCATAATCTCCCGGAATACTTTCCACTTTCAGTTGTACTTCATAGCGATCATAGATTTCCTTTGAAATGTCAAATGGCTGCAAATTTCCCTCTTTTGCCAGCTCCATTATTCTTTCTCCGCACAATCCCTGCATAATATCTTTCCACAACTGCATCCGTGTGGCATCCATCGCGTTCTGCAGATATTCCCGTATAAAATCCATGCGGTTCGTATAAAAATTGGCTCCTGCCAGCAAATCGGTCAGTTTTTCCTTGTCTACCTCAAAACGCTTCTGACGGTCCAGATGATAGGCATGTTTTTTATTGTTGCTGTCTAACAAATACACGTGGCAGTGACTTCGCTTTAACGTACAGCCACGCAGTAATGGAGGTGCGATTTCATTCCAGCTGTAAATCAGATCCTGCACTTCCTGTTCGATCAGGTGAAACCAGTCCTGCGCACACTTACATACCTCGATCTGATCCGACTCAGCCTCTACCTGAATCTCCTCCGAGGTAATGATTATGTGACTGATTGCCTCATGTTTTAGCATATGCGTAGAACTCAGTCCCGGCATCTGCTCCATATGCTCCACGGAGTACAGTGAGAACCGATTGTTCTCTACATCCAGCACATCCCCAAGCCGAAGCAAAGCGGCTGTAAATCTTGGATAAATCAGTTCTGCTCCAATTCCTTTTTCCCGATACCGCAATCGTTCCATGATAGCATCATATCCATCATATGTATGCAATTCCGATACCAGTGCTACAATCTCGTACAATCTTCTCGGCACTTCCGAATTATCTTCTGCAACTACACGTTCTCTTACCTTTACATTGCGTTTGCTGTGCTGTCTTCGGACATAATCCGAAACGAGCCACTTTACATATTCAACAATTCTGTTTGGCCAGCATTCTTCAAAAATATCTTTCCGGTTCTTGTCTTCTGTATGACGCATATTTGTTTTGCTGCGAAGCAGCTCATCCATTTTCTGATAATAAGAAGCTGCCTCTTTCAAATCCGGATCTTTGGATGTCAGACAAGCTAAAAGATATTCCTTAAAATCCGGATCACTCCACAAATCATGTAATTCTTTTCCGGTCAATGCCATTCCGATGTCGTGGGAATACGCAGATTCCAGTAAAAGCCATAAATCCCCTCTGCTCAATTTTACAATGCGTTCATCTCCGATGACCAATTCGATCGTTTCAAGAATACTGACCGAATGGCTGGAGTCATGTTTACTGTAGTGTGCAAAATCATATATGATGGTATCTGTAATTTTACAATACTGGTCTTTGCGGTATCTCCACTCGGTAAGTACATCCAATCCCCGGTTCATATGGGCGCATGCCATCTCAAAACAATATTCTATAAAGGTATCTGCTTTGGAAAGTTTCACAAAACCACTCTCCAGACAACATTCATGCATACAGTCTGCTTTGATTGCTGCAATATATCTTTCGTTAAATCTGTCCCTCATTCCTTATTCCTCCATTATGTATGGCATACTCCTTGCAATGCGATCCAAATCCATATTTTCAAAATAACCGTATCTTACACCTTTTTTTTGTTCTTCCTGCAGGAATCCCCGCATCTGTGCTTCCCATTGCTGAATATATTGTTCTGTGTACTTTTGTTTTCCTCCTCCAGTTGTTCTTCCCTGTATTCTATATAAATTTACATAATACGGAATTTCCAGATATTCTTCCTTAAATTGCTTCCATGCAGCCTGATCTTCTGTTTTCTCATATAAATACTTATACAATGCAACTGCATAAAAAGAGGATACGCGTTCCTCCGCTGATCGTTTTTCACCACCAACAATCTTTACACGTCTTTCCGTTTTCCCCGGTTCTGTTTCATATGGTTCCAAATACAAAGACAGCATAATCCGAATTCCATTTTTTACAATCTCCGCTGCCGTACGTGAACATGCGGTCAATGTCTGCACCTGTGCAGCATAATGCTTCATCTTCGTTACATTTAAAGCGGCAATCATCGTGTGACACAGTTCTTCCATAGGGATTCCATCCAGATACCGTTCTCCTTCCGGTGATTCCTTACAGTTGCCACGCTCTGCGGCAATATCTAACAGATCACTTAATACCCATTTCACTCCCGGTTCCAGTTCACGAAAGCAACTCCACGTTGCTACTGCTATTTCCATATCCTAACTCCCATTCATTTACCAACTGAAATATATGATCATATTCTCTCGTATTTCCATCCAGGTAATCCGCAAGTAAATATCTCACCTGAGCCAGTTTTTTTTCAATACTCCATATAGACCCTTCCGGTTCTGTCTGAAAAAAATCTTCAAAAAAATACAATGAATATGGATCTAATCCATACTCCAAAAACCGTTCATGATAAAAATATGTATTTAATTTTTCAATAAACGAATCATAGTATTCATAAAAATCCTTTGCTCCTGTGCGTATATATAACGCATAAATATATGGAACCACTTGTTTTGCCGTTTCTCCCAGAATTTTAACGGCATTTTCCCCCGGTCGAAACCCTCGTTTTACCAATCCATTTTTCGTATCATTTACAATATAATTACGAAAGCAGCTTTCTTCCTGACACAACAAAATGATGCGTGTGACGATCAGTCTCCGTTCTTCCAGATTCATATCAGGTATTACATTCGAAAGAGAGTTTTCCATCCACTCAATTGTCAGAATATGTTCAAAATCATTGTTGTCCTCAAAACGCTCCTCCGCCAGCCATTCCCGCACACAATACAAGGCTGCTTTCCAATTTTTATCAATCACTTCTTTATGAATATGCGTTTCTTTTTTCATATTCCGGATCAGAAGCCGCTGTTTCATGATTTCCGGATGTTCTGCAAGTTTTTTTAGTGTATCAATCAATTTCTGGGGCGAATGATGCTTCATAAATCCCCAGTCAAAATCCAATACCAAATCATTTTTTTTATAAATTTCATTTTCTATTAAAAATTCTTCAAATTGCTTTCCGACATATAAACTGAAATATAAAATATTGGCGCGATACAATGCCCGATAGAAATTACAGTTTTTTTCCATCAGTAACAGCATCTTTTCTTTCGGAAATTCGTTATTATCCTCATCAACGGGTTCTCCAAGCAGTCTGTTGATGGTCTTTTTTATTTCATTTCCATAATCCGTCTGTTCATACAGGCGGCAAAACAGTTCAACCACTTGAAAATAACTCATAGATTTTACAATTACCTGTGGCACAAACACAATTTTTATTTCATCATTTGCCGGTTCATTATATTTGCATTTTACCGTGCAATCCTCAATCTCTCCCCACAAAGACAGTTCCTGCAAACATGTAATTCCTTCAAAAAAAGAAGCATTTACGTGATAACTGCCTTTTATCTGCGATATATTCTCCACAAAAAACCAATCACGCTGTTTTGCTCTTAATTTTTCCCACATTGATGTCTGCAGTGTCACATAACGATGCGTCTTTTGATTGTCAGCACATGCACTTTCCGCTATAATCGGCAGATCAATGGTCATAGGACACAATTTTTTTTGGAACAGCAACAGTTCGTACACAGAATCATTTGCCAGATCTTCCGGTGTCATCCAAAATCGAAACGCTGCATATGCACGCTGCTTATTCCAAAAATCATTTATAGCCTGCGGAAACAGTTCTTCATGTTCCGGATAAAACTTCTTAAACGCATTCCTTTTTGTAACATTGTCACTATATTTTTCCCAGAAAGACCGGTCACATTCCAATGTCAGAGGCGTCACATCTGCCCCCCAGCTTGAAAGCATAACATAATGATAAAATAAATTGTCACCACGTATCATAACATCGTCAAATAACAGGATCTGCCGGTTTTCAAATAACAATTTAACAGCCGTCGGGTTCTTATCATCTGGTACAATCCCATCCAGTATTTTTGTCATATACCGGTCACTGTAGATTTCAAATTCTCCAAACACATGCAATGGATCATTCTCTGCAAGTTCCCATTTGTGTTCTTCATATTCATCAAAGAGCATACGAAACAGCCAATAACCTTTTCGGGTAATGGAAACGAGTATTGGAAGATTCGTATGATCTTTATCCTTTTCCTTATTTCTTTTGATATATTCATTCAGCAATTCTAAAATTGCGTTTCTTATTTTTGGATTCAATTTTACTACCACACAGATGTTTTATTTTTAGTATATGCTGCCAACACTTCATTCATACCATAAATAGGGAACCCCAAAAGAGTTCCCTATTAAAATGGCATTTATGAAATTACTGTAACAGAGAAAGTACACCCTGGTTAGACTGATTTGCCTGTGCAAGCATAGACTGTCCAGCCTGTGCAAGAATGTTGTTCTTGCTGTAGTTAACCATCTCTTTTGCCATATCTGTATCACGGATACGAGACTCAGCAGAAGATGTATTCTCGGAAATGTTATCCAGGTTGTCGATGGTATGCTCTAATCTGTTCTGTACAGCACCGAGTGCGGATCTCTGGGAAGATACCTTAGAGATTGCATCGGAAATAGCGTCGATTGCGTAGGTTGCTGCAGAACCGTTTTTGTCAGTTACATTTAATCCCTTGATTCCAAGGTTTGCAGAGTTCATAGTATCAATGTCAACAGTGATCTTATTTGTCATGTCAGCATCTGCACCTACATGAAGACTAAAGCTTAATGTGTTAGCGACCTTTGCCGAACCTGTCTGGATCTGGAATGTACCAGTACCATTTGTAAGATTTACAGCTGTACCCACATCGCCAACACCTACCTTAGCACTTCCTTCGGTATCTCCAATCTGGTTAGCAGCTAAAAGTTCTTTTGCAGCTAATTCATAAGCTTTTTTCTTTGTGATAAGAGAATTGTCATTATCATCAACACCATCATTTCCTACTGCTCCGGTTGCATCCTTTGCATCATTCAAAACAGTAAGCGTTGTTGTTCCATCACTTACTTTGACACCACCCTTTATATAATCTTTTAAATTATCAATTGTAACTGCGGTATTATCCTTGTCTGCATTCGTATCATCTTTGTATTTGCTTGTTGTCGTAAGTTCTGCGCCTGTTGAGAATGCTGTTGCTCCTGTTGCTGCTGTAGTACCATCTGCTGTCTTTACAAACACCTGATTCGTTCCTGTCTCATCATATACTTTTATATCACCGGCTTTCAGCACAAAAGTCTTATCACCAATTGTAAGTTTTTTAGTACCTGTTCCAGGTGCTGCAACCAGCTTATCTGCGTCCGCTTTTAAAGAACCAATTGTATAGTTCTTCCCACCGATGCTTACAGTATCCCCATCATTTAATGCAGCCATAGTAAATGTAGCAGTTCCATCGCCATTATCAGTCAAAGTTCCCTTTAATCCGGCATCATGTGCTTTCATATTGACAGTCTTCTCACCGTCATCACCCTTTAACAGGTAAATCTCATTGAATTTGGTTGTCTCAGCAACACGGTCAA
>OGWS01002876.1_pt1 | contig 10056 bp, 12 predicted proteins | sample 1576111 | NCBI WGS metagenome assembly OGWS01 (sample SAMEA3541534, study PRJEB24748) | human gut metagenome | biome: human gut; feature: human-associated habitat; material: faeces | place: China | collected 2012 | reverse complement strand
GTCGAAAGACCGCAGGTGAGGAAAGTCCGGGCTTCACAGGGCAGGATGCCGGTTATGCAGTTTTCACTACATCACCACCCTTAACCTCAGTTACCAAGGAAAGCAAGTATCTCTTAGCCGAGATATTTGCAGTACTCGTCACGGATCGGCTTCATCTCTTCGATGATGCTGTCAACGTCCATAACCATTTCCATCATGCCAACCTGATCGTCGTAAACGGAAGGATCAACTTCAGCTTTGATTTCGGGCTCGCAAACATGGTAAACAGTGAGTCCCAACTGGACTCCAGTCAACGGACCAGCGAAAGTGGGGTCGCCAGCGGTAACAGTCTCAGCAGCCAGGCCAGAAGCCTCGCCCTCAGCTGCGCCCAGAAGAACAACGATGTTCTCTGCGCCATACTGCTCTGCGAAATCCTTAACTCTCTTCTGATTTTCCAGGTCCATTGCACCAGCAGCGGTTCAGACAAAGCACTCGGTAGCAGAGTAGATTACTTCTGCGCCAGCAGACTTTGCGCATTCTTCAATCGCCGGGCCCGGGACACCGTCACGGTCGCCAATGATAATGACTTTTTTGCCATTCAAAATGCTCATGTGGCTATTCCTCCTTATTTTATTTTATGACTGAAACAAACCAAATGTATGATTTGCTCTATAAAAACAGCTCTTGCGAACTGCTTTTAGTAAGATAACTGCCTCCGGCAAGGCCGGTAGGACTTTTGGCCCCGGATCTCTCCGGTGCCGCTTCAGCAAAGGCTGAAGGCCATCAACTACATGTTGACGTATTTCTCAACCAGAGCGGTGATGGAATCCTGGGTGCAGTCCTCTTTCACGAGAGCTTCAACCTGAGCGCCATCTTTGTAGATAGCCATTACAGGCAGACCCATGATACCCTGTTTGATAGCCAGACGTCTAGCTTTGGTGGTGTTCATGCAGCAGAATTTCAGCTTGCTGTCATGATATTTGTCAGCCAGAGCATGTACGTGGGGCATCAGAGCAGCACAAGGAACGCAACCATCGCCGAAGAAGTCTACGAATACGTAGCCCTCAGCCTGCAGTACTTCCGGTTCAAAAGTATCTTTAGTAACTTCCAGCATAATTAAAGTCTCCTTTAACTCTTTGCCGGCGCGTGCCGCGTGGACACGCGCCAACAAAGCAGATTTCGATGAATTGGATTATCGTTCTTAGAAAGCCCTCGGTTCAAACTCTCACATCAAAACCGAACTCTTTGAAAGATTATTCACCCAGGTTTTCTACGTAGTGCTGAGCTTCGGTAGCAGCAACAGCGCCATCACCGCAAGCGGTAACAACCTGACGCAGGTGCTTCACGATAACGTCGCCAGCAGCGAATACGCCGGGAACGCTGGTGTGCATGTATTTATCGGTAACGATGTATCTGTTCTCCATCTCGAGTTTGCCCTCGAAGAGTTCAGATTTCGGATCGAAACCAACGAATACAAAGATACCGAAGGTGCCGTCTTCTTCATCGGCTTCGATTTCTCTGGTTTCACCAGTAACGGTATCCTTAACGATCATAGAGGTAACAACGCCGTCGCCCTTGATCTCTTCGATGGTGGTGTTCCACATGAATTCCATCTTCGGGTTCTTGAAAGCTTTCTCCTGAATGGATTTAGCAGCTCTCAGCTCAGCACGTCTATGAAACAGGGTAACTTTTCTGGCGAATTTGGTGAGGTACATAGCTTCCTCAACAGCAGAGTCACCGCCGCCAACTACGTATACTTCGAAATCTTCGAAGAAGTTTGCATCACAAGTTGCACAGTAAGATACTCCTTTACCTGTGAACTCTGCTTCTCCCTTACATCCGATTGGTCTTGAATGAGCACCAGTAGCAATGATCACGTTTCTTGCCTGATACTCTGCTTTTGCGCTCTTTAACACTTTCACTTCTCCCTCAAGAGATACTTCTGTGATTGTGTCAGATACACGCTCTGCTCCAAACTTCTCAGCCTGTGCAGTCATTCTTGCGATAAGAGAAGGACCTGACTCTCCCTCAACAATCTGTCCAGGATAGTTCTCGATCTCATCTGTGATCGCAATCTGTCCGCCGTCCTGACCTTTTTCAAGGATCAGCACAGACAAACGGCTTCTACCTGCATACAGTCCTGCCGCTAAACCGGCAGGACCTGCACCCAGGACGATAACATCATAAATCTTGCTCACTTCTGTTATGCCTCCTTTGTTTGTGATTACTTTGCGTCATTTCTGCCGCAAAGCCTCACTCATATTCTACTTTTACTCTACTCGAAAATAGTCTGTCCGTCAACCTCAGTTGTCAGGGCATTCAATGCCTTCTCAACGATACGACGGCGAAGTGCCTTCTCCTCAGCTTTATCCAATGCCGGATTTCCGAGAGGATGTGGAATAGCGATTGCCGGAACAATTCTGTTAGCTCCAACAGTCATAGAAATTGGAGTTACTGTACATACATGTACAACAGGGATTCCTGCTCTCTCAATTTCTTTTACCATCGTTGCACCGCAACGAGTACAGGTTCCTCAAGTAGAAGTGAGGATAACAGCGTCTACTCCGTCAGCTTTCAGCTTCTGAGAAAATTCATCTGCGAACGCTTTTGCAGATGCAACAGCTGTACCATTTCCTGTTGTTGTATAGAATAAGTGATGTAACTCACCGATCACTCCCTCTTTCTCCATATCACGAAGAACATCTACAGGAAGGACACGGTCAGAGTCTTCATTTGCGTATACCGGGTCGTATCCGCCATGAGCTGTCTCATAGGTCTCTTCTGTCAGATCCATAACACCGGCGATGTCATACTCACCATAGTGAGAAGCACTTGAACTCTCGATGTGATCCGGATTTCCCTTTGGAACAATACCACCGGATGTTACAAGAGCGATCTTAGCATGTGCAAGGTCTTTTACTGCCGGATTTGGCTCAACTCTGTCAAAGTCAGGCATTGGGAACTCTGTTACAAACGGTTTGTCTGCCAGTTTCTTAAGAAGCATATCTACTGCTCTCTTAGAACCTCTTTCTTTCTCGAAGAAGTTTACACGAACACCATTTGGCATATATCCTTCTTCTGCAGAAGCACCGATTGGCTCTCCCTTACCAAGTTTTACAGCTAAAGGAGCCATTTTCTTCACTGCATCTCTCATGCCGGCTGCACTGTTCTTTGTAGAAACCATGTATACCTGGTTCTTGAACATATCAGCACCTGGGTTCTCTACATACATACCTGTAAGAGATGGAATTCCAAGTTCTTCCTGAACTGCTGCTGCGATTGTACCACAAGCAACACCGTAACGACCTGCGTTAAATGCCGGTCCTGCGATAAATACGTCTGGAGCCTGCTCTTTTACCATAGCAAGAATCTCTGCTTTTGCGCTCTCCAGATTCTCATTGAAATAAGAGTCACCACAAATGATTGTTGCGATGATCTCTGCATCATCTTTAAAATTCTGTGTCAGTGCCATACCCGGTCCAACGATTTCGCCTACTCGAAGCTCTACCGGATAATCTGCTTTTTCTTCTCCACCAATCTGAGCAAAGAACTGATTGATGTAATGAACAACTTTTAATTTAGCCATTATTTGATCCTCCATTCCTTATCTTGCACTCAGCTTATTGAAACCTGTTTCATTTGTTGCGCCTGTTAATACCTGAAGCTCAACTTCAAGAGATCCGTCTGCACGAAGTGTCTCTTCACTTGCACCTGCGATCTTTGTTACATAGTCCAGTGTTCCAATTACTTTGTCGAGTTTCGGCAGGATAATTACCTGGTTTGCATTTCCGCCTGTTACTACTGCATCTGCTGCTGCATCTGCGTCAGCAAGTGACTGAGATTTTCCGTCACGTCCTGCATACTCATCTGTGATGATAACAGTCTTAACGCCTTCTGCCTCGATCTTCTTACAGTTCATGATAAGGTCTGTATCCGGGTTACCAAATCCTTCCTGAGATACGATAACTCCATCAAGATCTAACAATTTACAAAGCTTTGCTGTCCAGTCAGAAGAACGCTGTTTATCAGCAAGATATACGTTCTCATTTGTGATGATCTGACATACAAAGTTGATTGTTTTTCCATGCTCTTCAAACAGGTCATGTACAACCGGGTTGTTAAGGTGTACATATGTTGGGTTTTTATCACATGCAGATACACAGTTACCGGATACGATTGCTCCGTCCATGATCTCTGTTGGATTTAAAATTGTAGGAACGATCTTCTTAGCGTCAACGCCGTATACATATGTATCGTGAAGAAGTCCCTGACTCTGAAGCATCTGTACATAAGCAACTCTCGGAAGGTCTGGATATTTTTCAAATCCTTCTTTGATTGTGCATGTCTCATATACTTTTGTCTCATCCGGTGTAAGATTGCGTGCCAGCTCACCGATGTAAGCTGCAACTCTGAATCCTGCGAAACGAACTGCTTTCTCATAATCATGCTGTTTGATATCGTCAACCGGCTCACATACCATAACTAAGTTTAATGTCTTGGAAAATGGTGTGTAATCAGCTCCAGGACCTGTCATATCGATGATACCTTCCTGGAATCCAACGATCTTACCTGCTGTTACAACAGCCATTCCTTTTAATGCATATGTTTTACCTTCACCTACTGTATCAACTTTAGAGATAACTCCCGGGAAGATTCCCCCTCTTCCCTCAACTTTTACTCGTGGTTCAATAACGTCTTTTACCGGTGTAATTCTTACTGACTCTCCCGGTCTTGCAATGTCAAATGATGCGCTCTTAATCTTCTCGTCTTCAAGAGCTACTGCCTTAACGGCCTCCTCGGATACATACAGGATTCCATCTTCGATCTTAGACTCAGATGCGAACTGAATATCCTTAATGTAAATGTGTCCCATTTCTAATCTCACTTTAAGTTCCCTCCTTCAAAAGAATCATTTTATTGTGTAAGCCTAAACGCTTTTACAACCTCTTCCAAAACCTACATTACATCTGCTGATGCCAACCCGCTTTCTAACAGTGTCCAGTCGATCAATTGGAAATCCTCGATCGCACGTTTTCCATATTTCCCGGTTCTATCCTGGAACTTATGACATGACGCAATCGCATTTTCAACGATAGCCAGACTGTCTGCGCTGACCGCCCCCTTGTCTTTGGAAATCAATACGGATTTGTAAGGTGTCTCATTCGGCTTGACACTTCCGGACAACGGATGTGTCAAAAGCATATGTCCTTGATGAATTCTGTCTCGCAGTTCTACAAGCAGGCCTTCAAAAGTTGTCTCCTTATAGATCATCTCACGTGTTGTATGAAGTTTTTCCCATACCAGTGGATTGTTGGTCACAACAATGTACTTTCCCCGATTCATATGTACCATTTCTCCTTTGCCATAAAAAAAGGACGTCTTAAACACAATCGTGTGCGTAAGTCGTCCTTTCTGTCTTTTGCCCTGATAAATCACATCTAGTTAATCTAGCCATATCATACAGCACAAGATTCAGAATGCGGTCCATTTCCTCCTCCTTTTGCCTGAAAGTTTCACATCACGCACACTCACTTTTACGCTCCGTTTGCCTCTTCGGCGACCGAACAACTCTTCGGTTCTCTCTTAGGAAACATCTTCCCGCTATCAAGTTTTATAGACATTTCGAATAAATCTTATTGTCTGTTTCTATAATAACTTATTGTGAAATATTTTTCAACAGCTTCAAAACAATATCACAGATTTAGTTGATATGCACAATTTCTTTTTTCTCTTTTTGTGCAAGATTACTTACTCTTGTTTTTGAAATTTTTGAAGTAATCATCATGTACTTTCTTGATCGTACCACTCAGGAAGATCAGACCGATAAAGTTCGGAATTACCATCATAGAGTTGAAGCAGTCTGCCATATTCCATACAAGGTCAACCTGTGCAAGTGATCCAAGCACTACGCAGATACATACGAGTACAGAGTAGATCTTTACTGCTTTTGGTCCGAATAAGTATTTAATATTTGCCTGTCCGAAGAAGTACCATCCTATAATTGTTGAGAACGCGAAGAAAAACATACATATTGCAATGAAGATATCTCCGCCTTTTCCATATAATGTAGAGAATGCATACTGGCTAAGTTCAGCTCCTGTAAGTCCTGTCGGAATAGATTTTGTTGTAATAATAACAAGTGCTGTCAGGTTCAATACTATGAATGTATCAATGAACACACCTGTCATAGCTACGAATCCCTGCTCTACCGGATGATTTACCTTTGCCACTGCATGTGCGTGAGGGGTAGAACCCATACCTGCTTCATTAGAGAAAAGTCCTCTTGCAACACCCTTTGTAAGAGCAAGTTTTACTGTTGCACCGACTGCTCCACCGGAAATTGCGGATGGATTGAATGCTCCCACAATAATCGCATGGAAAGCGTAAGGAATACTTCTCCAGTTTGCAATAATAACGATCAAAGCTCCAACAATATAAAGTGCTGCCATAACCGGAACGATGGTCTCTGTTACTTTCGCGATACGCTTCATACCACCTACGAATACGAAAAACGCAATAACTGCTACGATCACACCCATAACAGGCTGTGGAATTCCAAATGCTGTATGGAAAGATGCTGCGATTGAGTTAGACTGTACTGCATTTCCCATAAATCCAAGTGCAAAAATGATTAAAACTGCGAAAAGTGCTGCAAGGAATTTACCAAATTTTCCAGAAAATGCTGCACGGATATAATATACAGGTCCTCCTGTCACTTCTCCGTCTACGCCCACCTGTTTGTATTTCTGAGCCATCAATGCCTCTGCATAAATGGTTGCCATTCCTAAAAATGCTGCGATCCACATCCAGAAAATTGCTCCCGGTCCGCCAATTGCAATCGCTGTTGCAGCACCTGCGATATTACCGGTTCCAACCTGTGCCGCAATCGCTGTTGCCAGTGCCTGGAAAGAAGACATTCCGTCTGCATCTGCGTCGCCTTTCTTATGGAACAATCCACCGAAAGTTCTTCTCATTCCTTCGCCGAAGCCACGCACCTGAATGAAGCCCAGTCTCAATGTAAACCAGATACCTCCGCCAAGCAGTGCAATGATCAAAATGTAGTCTGCCAGATAGTGTTGAATTGTTAAAACTATGTTGTTTAAAGTATCCACAACACGCCCTCCTTTATAGATTATTTGAATAATGTAATATGTTGTATCTATCATAACACTCTCGTTATTTTTACGCAATATTAATAAATTCTTTATATTATTTTTATTCAGTTTTCACAGTTTTCTATTTTATTTACCCAAAAACAGAAAATAAAAAATGGCTGAAAACGTTGATTTTCAGCCATTTTTATTTCTTAACTTTTTCTTAACTTTGATAAATTTTCGTCAATATTGCTAATAATTTATCACTATCTTACACGTTGATCTCCGCCTTCACGCCAAGAATATCTTTATTTTCTTCAAGCATTGGGCGAATCACATTGTCAAGATACGCCTCTACCTGAATCGGAGCACGTCCGACATACTTTGACGGTTCCATCGTTTTCTTCAATTCGTCAAGGCTTAAACCAAATGCCGGATCATCCGCAATCAGCTCAAGAAGGTTATTGTCCAATCCTTTTTCCTTGACGTTACGGCCTGCTTCCATAGACAGTTCACGAATTCTCTCATGGAGCTCCTGACGGTCTCCCCCTGCTTTTACCGCATCCATCATAATATTCTCTGTTGCCATAAACGGAAGCTCGGACATCAGACGTTTTTCAATCACCTTCGGATATACAACAAGACCATCTACAACATTCAGGCACAGATCTAAGATTCCATCGATGGCAAGAAATCCTTCCGGCACGCTCAAGCGCTTATTCGCAGAATCATCCAGTGTTCTCTCAAACCACTGTGTCGCAGATGTGATGGCTGGATTTAACGCATCGATCATCACATAACGGGACAGTGAAGCAATTCGTTCACTTCTCATTGGATTTCTCTTATATGCCATAGCTGAAGAGCCAATCTGTGTCTTTTCAAATGGTTCCTCCACCTCTTTCAAATGCTGCAAGAGGCGAATATCATTGGAGAACTTATGCGCACTGGCTGCAATTCCCGCAAGCACATTCAGCACTCTTGTATCTACTTTTCTTGAATAAGTCTGTCCGGATACCGGATAACATGCCTGAAATCCCATCTTCCGGGCGATCATCGGATCAATCTTATCAATTGTTTCCTGATCTCCGTCGAAGAGTTCTAAAAAGCTTGCCTGCGTACCGGTTGTTCCCTTTGAGCCAAGAAGCTTAAGGCTTCCTCTTACATACTCCAGATCTTCCAGATCCATGAAAAACTCCTGCATCCAAAGGGTTGCTCTCTTGCCTACTGTTGTCGGCTGTGCCGGCTGGAAATGAGTAAAGGCAAGTGTCGGAAGTTCTTTGTACTCATCTGCAAATTTTGCAAGTTCGGCAATTACATTTACCAGTTTTGTCTTCACAAGATCCAACGCTTCTGCCATGAGGATTACATCTGTATTATCTCCCACATAACAAGAGGTTGCTCCCAGATGAATGATTCCCTTTGCTTTCGGACACTGCTGACCATAAGCATATACATGAGACATTACGTCATGGCGGACGATCTTCTCGCGTTCTTTTGCCACTTCATAGTTAATGTCCTCTGCATGTTCTTTCAATTCGTCAATCTGCTCCTGAGTGATGGAAAGTCCCAGTTCCTTCTCAGTCTCAGCAAGTGCAATCCAAAGTTTTCTCCATGTGCGAAACTTCTTGTCCGGTGAAAAGATATACTGCATCTCCTTACTTGCATATCGCTCAGAAAGCGGGCTTTGATATCTGTCGTTTGTCATTTGCTCATTCTCCTACTCAACTTATTCTTGATTTTCTTCGTTTACTGTGCGTTTTTGCACGTCTTAGTATAATACAAAGCAGAGGGAAAATCAATATTCCCCCTCTGCTTCTTTCTCTAAACATCATTAATCAATATGAAATTTCCCCAGAAATTCTTTCATTCTGGCATGTTCGGAGCTAAACACCTCTTCCGGTGTTCCCTGTACTGCAATCACTCCGCCATCCATGAAAATAATCTGGTCAGACACATTTCTTGCAAAATTCAAAACAACAACACCTTTTTTCATAAGACCAAGCGCATCTTTATCGATCATGTTCTTCGTGGCATCTGTTGCAGGCACATGAATGGTAATATAATCACAATCTTTATATATTTCATCCACTGTCTTTGCATGACGGATACTGCGTGACAATCTCCATGCGGAATCTACAGAGATGTATGGATCGTATCCATAGACTTCCATTCCAAGATGCGTCGCTGCATTTGCCACCAGCACGCCGATAGCGCCAAGCCCGATCACTCCAAGCTTCTTTCCTTCCAGCTCGCAGCCGGCAAAAGCTTTTTTCGCTTTTTCTGCATCTTTGGCAATATTTCCGTCTTCCTCATTCTCCTGTACCCAGTTGATTCCACCGATGATATCGCGGGAAGCAAGAAGCATCCCTGCCAGAACCAGCTCTTTTACGCCGTTTGCGTTAGCCCCGGGCGTATTAAATACAACAATTCCTTCTTCCGCACATTTTTCAAGAGGAATATTATTTACTCCTGCTCCTGCTCTCGCAATTGCTTTCAGTTCTTTGGCAAACTCCATCTCTTTCATATTAGTGCTTCTGACGAGAATGGCATCTGCTTTTTCCGGTTCGCTCACCGGTACATACTCTTCTGTAAATGTTTCCAATCCCACCTGTGAGATTGGATTCAGGCAATGATATCGATACATAATTATAAATTCTCCTTCTCAAACTGCTTCATAAATTCCACTAAGGCTTCCACCCCTTCTATCGGCATGGCATTGTAAATACTTGCTCTCATTCCGCCTACACTTCGATGTCCCTTTAAGTTTTTAAATCCGGCTTTGTCTGCCTCTTTTACAAACTTGGCGTCCAGTTCCTGATCTCCTGTGACAAAAGGAACATTCATAAGAGAACGATCTTTTTTGGCAACTGTTCCGTGAAACATCTTGCTTTCGTCCAGATAATCATAGAGAAGCTTCGCTTTCTTCTCATTATATTCCTTCATTGCTGTAAGACCACCCTGTCTCTTCAGCCACTGAAAGACT
>OGWS01002869.1_pt1 | contig 10086 bp, 8 predicted proteins | sample 1576111 | NCBI WGS metagenome assembly OGWS01 (sample SAMEA3541534, study PRJEB24748) | human gut metagenome | biome: human gut; feature: human-associated habitat; material: faeces | place: China | collected 2012 | reverse complement strand
GGCCGCAGGCGGGGGAGGTGCGCGTCGGCGGGGTGCCCACGCTGTCGCTCAAGGCGAAGGCGCGCGCCCGCCGGGTGGCCGTGCTGGCCCAGGCCAGCCGCCCTCCGGCGATGACGGTGGAGGCGCTCGTAGCATGCGGGCGCTATCCGTACCAGGCGCATCAGGGGAAGCTCTCGCGCGAGGATCGCGAGCACGTGGAGCGCGCCCTCGAGCTTGCGGGCATCGCGCGGTTTCGGACGCAGGAGCTGAGGCGGCTGTCGGGCGGCGAGCGCCAGCGAGCGTTCATAGCCATGACGTTGGCGCAGGACACCGACCTCATCGTGCTCGACGAGCCCACCACCTACCTCGACATCCGCGCCTGCCACGAGACGATGGAGCTGGTCCGCCGCTTGAACGAGGAGGCGGGCAAGACCATCGTCATGGTCATCCACGATCTCGACCTGGCGCTGCGCTACTCAGACCGTTTGCTGGTCATGGAACGCGGGCGCGCCGCGGCGGCCGGCACGGTGGAAGAGGTGCTCGCAACCGGCGCCATCGAGCGAGCCTTCGGCGTGAGCATCCGTCCGCACGAGGCCGCCGAGGGACGGGCCTACACGCTGTTCCCGGCGTAGGGTTCTGCGATGCGGCTCCGCAGGCCTGGCATCGCGAACCGTCCGGTAAACGTTGGGCGCGAATTGCAACCTATGGCAGAAAACGCGGGGCATTGGTCGCAGATTCCTCGTATGCGGAATCTGCGACCAGGCCTTATGTGCCCGCGCAATACCGAACCATCCGTGAAGCTTCGACTGCCTTTGCCATGGCTATCGTTTTGCGCCCAATCGAACGGGGTGCGCCGGGGCCGGGCCGCAAACCGCCCTAGCGCGTCGGCATCGCGAAGCCTTTCAGCGCCTCGTTCAGGTACTCGTTGAACGTCTTCATGGCCGCGAAGCTGTCCAGCAGCGCGCGGCGGCAGGCCTCGTCGTCGGCGACGACGGCATCGTCGAAGTGCTCTTCCACCGCCCAGCACTTGCACTTCAGGTACTCAGCGGCCGGGCTCTGCGGGTCGTAGCCCTTCGGCACGTTCTTCAGCGGCATGCCGACGAACCGGAAGCGCTCGGCGAACCCCGGCGCCTCGACGATGTCGAGGAAGGCCTGCGGGTCGGCTGCGATGCGGTCGCGCACCATGCGCGTGGCGTCCTTGAAGTGCGGCGCGAACAGGCCCCCTCCCGCGAACGACCCGCCCGGCGTCACGCTGACGAAGTACCCCACGGGCACCGGCATGCGCCCGGCGGGGGAGATGTGCGCACGGAACGTCGGATTGTACGGCGACTTGTCGTCGCTGAACCGCGTGTCGCGGTTGATGCGGAACACGAGGTCCTTGGCATCGAGCGCCGCCAAGCACGGCTCCGTTTCCGCGAGGTCGGCTATGCAGCCCTGCACGAGCTCCAGAAACGCGTTCTGCGCCTCCTTCTTCCGCTTCTTGTGGGCGTGCATCCAGTCGAGGGAATTGTTCTCGCGCAGGTCGGCCAGGAAATCCAGCATGAGGACGTTAGGCATGGGAGGCCTCCTTGCCGGCGTTCACCACGGCGTCGAAGCTGGCGGTGCCCATGCACGCTTCCAGCAGCTCCTTGGCGCGCGGCGTGGGGCGGTAGGAGGGAAGCCGGTCGAACAGGCTGGCGTAGCCGTCCATCTCGTCCATGGCGTCGACGAAGGCGTCCTGCGCGCGCTCCTCCTCGGTGAGCTCGAGGTACTCCAGGTTGTGCGGGGCCAGCCGATGCGTGGCGATGGCGAAGTTCACGCGCCGCTCGCACGAGCACGTCTCCGCGCCGCCGTGCTGACAGTACGCGCCCAAAAACTCGGCGACCGTCTTGCGGGCGCGCGACAGGCGCTGGCGGTACGCCTCGGGCGTGATGCCCAGCACGTCGGCCGCGGTGGAGCTGTCCACCTTGAACATGGTGCCCAGCACGTAGGCGCAGCGGCTGTCGGCGTCGAGGCACTGCAGCATCACGTTCGTGCACGACAGCTTCAGCTCACGCGCCAGCATGCCGCGGTCGACCCCTTCGGACAGGTCGGGGACGTCCTTCGCGCGCTCGTCGACGATGTCGGCCCCGTACATCTCGAAGCTGAACGGGGCGTTCGCGAACTGATGCGTGCGGCAGTCCTTGAGGTGGTTCACGGCGATGCGGTACACCCATGTGGAGAACGCGCTCTCCTTGCGAAACGTCGAGAGCCGGGTCATGATCTTGACTGCGATCTCCTGGCTCGCGTCCTCGGCGTCGTGGACGGTGCCCAGGAACCTGAGCGCAAGGTTGAACACGAGCCCGCTCGTGGACCGCAGCAGTTCCTCCAACGCCTGGCCGTCGCCTACGATGGCCTTGTCCACCAGGTCGAGCTGCGCTTCTTTCGATAATTCTTCGCGATGCATGGTGCCGCCTTCCGCGAAAGGCCCGCCGGGCGCTTCCGCTCGTCTCGTCGTCGGCCGGGCGCTCTGCGATGCGCCCGATGCCTTCCTTCGATAGGTTAGACGGTCGAATGTCGGAAGTGTGACGGAAAACGTGGAAAAAAAGAATGCGAGCGGGCCGGTAAGCCGGGTTCTGTCGTTGGACGACCATTTATCTCGAACGCCTGTCGCCAGACGCCTCTAGCACGCAACCCGAACGTACGGCGGGCAACCGTGTCGCGTTCCTATTTGCGCTTGCTCCAGATGGGGTTTTCCAAGCCGCGCCGTTGCCGGCGCGCTGGTGCGCTCTTACCGCACCGTTTCAGCTTTTCTCCCGTTTCTGCGCGCCGAAGCGCGTGTTCGCGGGGGAGTCTTCTTTTCTGTGGCACTTTCCGTCGGGTCGCCCCGCCCAGCCGTTAGCTGTCATCTTGCCCTATGGAGCCCGGACTTTCCTCACGCCGAAGCGCGCGATCGTCTGGCCCGCTCGCGTATGGTATTCTATCACGATCGGTACGGCTCGAAGGTAAGGAAAGTGTGGAACATGGCTACGTGCGCGCTCGTGGGGGCGGTCGATTTCAACGCGGAGGACTTCAAGGCCCGCCAGGCGGCCGGGGAGTTCGACTATGTCATCGCGGTGGACGCGGGCTTCGCGCACCTCGAGGCCATTGGTGCGGTGCCCGACATGGCTGTGGGCGACTTCGACTCGCTCGGCTATGTGCCGAAGTGCCGCCGCGTGTCGCGCCACCCGGTCAAGAAGGACAAGAGCGACATGGAGCTGGCCATGGAGAAGGCGTTGTCCTGGGGCCACGACGAGCTGATCGTCTACGGCGCGCTGGGAGCGCGGCTCGACCACACGCTGGCGAACCTGCAGCTGTTCGCGAAGTTCTCCGAGCGCGACGTGTACGTGACCGCCGTCGCCGACACGTACGCCGTGCGGCTGCTCACCGGTCCCGACGTGTTCGAGCTGCCGGCGCTTGGCGGGGGAACCGTGTCGGTGTTCTCGGCCAACGACATGGCGCGCGGCGTCATCGAGCGCGGCATGGAGTACTCCATCGACGACGAGCCGCTGTCGAACCGCACCTCGCGCGGGCTGTCGAACGAACTGACCGGCGAGGAGGCCACGGTAGCCGTCGAGGAGGGCACGCTGTACGTGTTCTACCCGCTGGCGTATACTGGTTAAACGCTCCGTCGCATGCGCGACGGCTTGACATACCGGGGAGCTTGCAGCCGCATCGCGGCCGGGCAGGCTGAGAGGAAGCGCCGATTCACGCTTCGACCCGAGGAACCTGACATGGGTAATGCCAACGAAGGGAGTTCTATGACGCAGATCGACGCGGCACGCGCCGGCACCATCACCCGCGAAATGGCCATCGTGGCCGAGAAGGAGGGGCGCGACCCCGAGTTCATCCGCGAGGGGGTTGCGGCCGGGCGCATCGCCATCCCCGCCAACATCCACCATACCAGCTTGTCGCCCGAAGGCGTGGGCGGCGGCCTGCGCACGAAGGTGAACGTGAACCTGGGCATTTCGGGCGACGTCGCCGACGAGGCCGAGGAATGGAAGAAGGTGGACGTGGCGCTGGAGCTGGGCGCCGAGGCCATCATGGACTTGTCGAACACCGGCAAGACGCACGCGTTCCGCAGCGCGCTCATCGAGAAGTCGCCGGCCATGATCGGCACCGTGCCCATGTACGACGCCATCGGCTATCTAGAGAAGCCGCTGATCACCATCACGGTGGAGGACTTCCTCGACGTGGTCCGCGCGCATGCAGAGGACGGCGTGGACTTCGTCACCATCCACGCGGGCATGAATCGGCGCACCATCGAGTCGTTTCGCGAGACGGGCCGCCTCACGAACATCGTGAGCCGCGGCGGGTCGCTCATCTTCGCGTGGATGGAGGCCACCGGCAACGAGAACCCCTTCTACGAGTTCTACGACGAGGTGCTGGCCATCCTGCACGAGCACGACGTGACCATCAGCCTGGGCGATGCCATGCGGCCCGGCTCCTCGTACGACGCCACCGACGCGGGGCAGATCGCCGAGCTCATCGAGATCGGCAAGCTCACGAAGCGCGCATGGGACGCGGGCGTGCAGGTGATGGTGGAAGGCCCCGGGCATATGGCGCTCGATGAGATCGCCGCCAACATGAAGCTGGAAAAGCGGCTGTGCCACGACGCGCCCTTCTACGTGCTGGGGCCGCTGGTCACCGACATCGCGCCGGGCTACGACCATATCACGGCCGCCATCGGGGGCGCGGTTGCCGCGGCTTCGGGCGCCGACTTCCTCTGCTACGTCACGCCGGCCGAGCATCTGCGCCTGCCCGACGCCGCCGACGTGCGCGAGGGCCTCGTGGCCACGAAGATCGCCGCGCATGCGGCCGACATCGCGCGCGGGGTGCCCGGAGCGCGCGACCGCGACAACCGCATGAGCGACGCTCGGCGCCGCGTGGACTGGGAGGGCATGTTCGCCGAGGCGCTCGATCCGGTCAAGGCGCGCCGCTACTTCGAGAGCGCTCCGCCCTCGACCGACGGCACCTGCACCATGTGCGGCGAGATGTGCGCCATGCGAACCGTGAACACCATCATGGACGGCCTGACGGTCGATCTCGGGAAGGAGTAGCCTATGGAACCGTTCGCTTTGAAGAGGGCCTTGGACAACGTGCGGGCGACGACGCCGCTCGTGCATAACATCACAAACTACGTGACGGTGAACGACTGCGCGAACGCGCTGCTGGCCATCGGCGCAAGCCCCATCATGAGCGACGAGCCCGCCGACGTGTTCGACATCACGTCCATCTGCGGCGGCCTCACGCTGAACATCGGCACGCTCAACGAGCGCTCCATCCGGGGCATGTTCGCGGCCGGCGAGCGTGCGAGCGAGCTGGGCCATCCCATCGTACTCGACCCGGTGGGCGCCGGGGCGTCGGCTCTGCGCACGCGCACGGCTTCCGACCTGCTGGACAAGCTGGCCGTGTCCGTCGTGCGCGGAAACATGTCGGAGGCGAAGGCGCTCGCAGGCGGCGCGGCGGCCACGCGCGGCGTGGACGTGTGCCCCGGCGATGCGGTCACTGAGGACAACCTGGCGGCCGGCGCGGCGTTCGCGCGCGACTTCGCCGCGAAGACGGGCGCCGTCGTGGCCGTCACGGGCGCCATCGACATCGTGGCCGACGCCGAGCGCGCCTACGCCGTTCGCAACGGCAGTCCCCTCATGGGCCGCATCACGGGCGCCGGCTGTATGCTGTCGTGCGTGTGCGCGGCGTTCGTGACGGCGAACCCCGATGCGCTGCTCGACGCCACGGTGGCCGCCGTCGCCGGCATGGGGCTGGCAGGTCAGATCGCCCAAGGCCGCATGAGCGGCTACGACGGCAACGGGTCGTTCCGCACGTACCTGCTGGACGCCCTGTACAACCTCGATGGCGATGCCCTGGAAGCGGGCGCGCGGGTCGAAGAGCTAGCATAAGGAGGAGCGCATGTACCCGAGGGAGAACCTGCGCCGGGCGATGGCGCTGTACGCGGTCACCGATCGCGCGTGGCTGGGCGAGCGCACGCTTTCCGCGTGCGTCGAAGAGGCGCTTGCGGGCGGTGCGACGTTCGTGCAGCTGCGCGAGAAGGACGCTCCCCAGGCCGAGGTGGTGCTGCGCGCCCGGGCGCTCGCGCCGCTCTGCCGCGAGGCGGGCGTGCCGTTCGTGGTGAACGACGACGTGGAGGCGGCTCGCATCGCGGGCGCCGACGGCGTGCACGTGGGGCAGGATGACGCCGCATGCGTCGAGGCGCGCGAGAAGCTGGGGCCCGACGCCATCGTGGGCGTGTCGGTGCAGACGGTGGAGCAGGCGTTGGTCGCCCAGGCCGACGGCGCAGACTACTTGGGCGTAGGAGCCGTGTTCGGCACGCCCACGAAGCCCGATGCCGCCGACGTGGGGACGGACGGCCTTGCCGCCATCTGCGCCGCCGTCGATATTCCCGTGGTGGCCATCGGCGGCCTGAACGAGCGTACGATCCCCGAGCTCGCGGGGACGGGAGCCGACGGCGCGGCGGTGGTGTCGGCCATCTTCGCGGCTGAGGATATCGAGGAAGAGACGCGTCGTTTGCGGGCGGCGGTGCAAGCGGCGCTCGGCGCATAGCCGACGCGCGCCGATAGAAAGGAAAGCGCTATGGAAGCAGTGCTCAGCATCGCGGGTTCGGATTCCAGCGGCGGCGCGGGAATCCAGGCCGATATCAAGACCATCGCCGCGCACCGCCTGTTCGCCGAGACGGCGATCACGGCGCTCACCGCGCAGAACACGCTGGGCGTGACGGGCGTGCTCGACGTCGATCCGGCGTTCGTCGCGAAGCAGATCGACGCCGTGTTCGAGGATATCCGGCCTGCCGCCGTGAAGATGGGCATGGTGTCGTCGGCCGCCATCATAGAAGCCGTCGCCGACGCGCTCGAGCGCCACGCAGCCGCCAATATCGTGGTCGATCCCGTCATGGTGGCCACGAGCGGCGCCCGCCTCATCGGCGACGATGCGATCGAAGCTTTGAAGGCGCGCCTATTGCCGCTCGCGGACGTGGTCACGCCGAACATGCCGGAGGCTGCGGTGCTGGCCGGGTTCGAGGTTGTGGACGAGGCGTCGATGGAACGCGCCGCGCTGCGCCTTGCCGAGGCGGGGACGGGCGCTGCCCTCGTGAAGGGCGGTCATCGCCATGATCGCGCCGACGACGTGCTGGTCACGGCGGAGGGCGATGTCGTGTGGCTGCGCGCGCCGCGCGTCGACACCGAGAACGCCCACGGCACGGGCTGCACGCTCTCCTCGGCCGTAGCGGCCTTCCTGGCCCAGGGACTGCCTCTGGACGAAGCGGTCGTCTGCGCCAAGGAGTACATCAATGCCGCAATCATCGCCGGAGCCGAATACGAAATCGGCAAGGGTCACGGCCCTGTGCACCATTTCTTCAACTTCTGGGAATAAGAGCGGGGCAGTACACCGAAACGGCGGAAATATTGTGCGAAGTGGGGATATTTTATGAAAATATCCCTATTTTTGCTTATTCAAACAATGTACAAAACACGAAGAAATATGTCAATGGTTTTCAAATTCCGAATGTTGAGCGATGAAAACGACCATTTCGTCCGCGACTACGAGGTGCCGTACGATATGACGCTGCTCGGGTTTCATGAGTTCATCACGCGTTCGCTTGGCTATGAAGAGGGGATGTCTTCGTTCTTCACGGCCGACAAGCAGTGGAACCGGTTGCGCGAATTCACGCTGATGGACATGGGAGATAATTCAGAGGACGCTCCTCTGCCGATGGCGGACATAACGCTCGGTCAGTTGATTCACAACAATCGCGACCGGCTGATCTACCAGTTCGACCTCATGGGCGACCGGGCGTACTACCTCGAACTGACCGAAGCCAAAAAGCCGGAGCAAGGGATGGAATATCCGCGCGTAGCTTTCGAGCACGCCCCGGCTCCCGATCAGTTCGATCCCGACGCCAATGAGTCGGAAGGCTCTATTTTCGAGGAGATGATGGGCGACTTCAGTTCGTTCGAAGGCGACGACAATTACAGCGACGATGACTGACAAGCGGCTCGTCGTTTTGGTCGGCGCAACGGGGTCGGGTAAAACGGATCTGAGCATTCGCCTGGCAAAGCATTACCGGGCGCCGATCCTTTCGACCGATTCCCGGCAAGTGTATAGGGGAATGCCGATCGGTACAGCACAGCCCACGAATGAACAATTAAAAGCCATTGAACACCATTTTATTGCCACACTCGACATACAGCAGGACTTCAACTGTGGGCAATACGAAGTGCAGGCGCTCGAACTGCTTCGGCAACTGTTCGTACGGCACGATACGGTAATCGCGGTCGGAGGATCGGGATTGTATGTGAAGGCTCTTTGCGAGGGGATGGACGACCTGCCGGAAGCCGACCCGGAATTGCGGAGAACACTCCGACAGCGACTTGCGAATGAAGGCCTCGAATCGCTGGGCGAAGAGTTGAAGCGGCTCGATCCGGTTTATTATGCGCAGGTCGATCGGAGCAATCCTGCACGTGTCGTGCGGGCATTGGAGGTATGTCTGCAAACCGGACGTCCCTATTCGGAACAGCGGACAAAGCCCCGACGCGAACGGAACTTCCGAATCCTTAAAATCGGAACCGACGTTCCCCGTGCCGAACTCTACGGGCGAATCGATCGCCGCGTGGACGAAATGCTGGCAGAAGGACTGGAGGTCGAAGCCCGTCGGCTCTATCCCTACAAACACCTGAACGCCCTGCAAACGGTAGGGTATAAGGAGTTGTTCGCCTACTTCGACGGACGATGCAGCCGCGACGAGGCAGTGGAGCTTATCAAACGAAACACGCGCCGCTACGCCAAACGGCAGCTCACCTGGTTCCGCCGCGACCCGGAAATCTTCTGGACCCCACCCGGCGACACTGATAAAATCATAGCATATATCGACGGGACGTTGTAAATCAGTAAATTTTTGTTACTTTTGTCCCGTCTTTTTCCGAAGACGGCTGCTCGGATGGTGGAATAGGTAGACACGCCGGACTTAAAATCCTGTGGCCAGCAATGGCCGTGCGGGTTCGATTCCCGCTCCGAGTACGGACCGACCGCTAATCGCAAGATTAGCGGTCGGTTTTATTTTCACAGACCACAATCTGACGTCATACAGAGAGCGATACGTTTTCGACCGGGTTTCAACTTTCAAACGATTGCCGACCGTACGATAAATTTTCGGACAACAACAACCTTGTTTTAACTTTTAATAAGGAAAAGCGATATACTACCAACCTATATCTACCGGGAAATAGATTTTAGCCCTTGCCATATTTATTTAGAAGCAAGAAATTTGCAATTAAAAATATTTAGCTATCTTTGCCACACAATCCGACAACCGATCATCCGATCGGTTTCATCACCCACTTAATATATCCAACATTTTATTCGGACAAATATGCAAGACCTTAAAGCACTTGAAGGCAAGAGTCTGGCTGAATTGCGTGAAATAGGTAAGGCACTGGGAATCCCTCACCTTATGATGAAAAAAAAGGACCTTATCGAAAAAATTCTGAATTTCACGCAGGACGGAGGCGTTGCGGATACCGAAACGCAACAAAGCCCCGCCGAAGCTCCCAAGAAAACCCGTCGGCCGCGTATTGCCAAGACGGAATCCGCTCAGGCCTCCGTCGAAATACGGGAGCAACCCGCCGCACAGACCACGACGACACCGACTCCCGCAGCGACAAAAGAGAGCGGTAAACGACGCGGCAGGCCCCCCCGTAAGGTGCAGGCCGCCCTTTCGGTGGCAGCCACCGATATACCCCAAACAGAGCTAATAAAAATCCCCCGGGAAGAAGAACCCGTCCGGGAAATACACGAAGAACAACCGCCGCTTCCCGCAACACGTCCGGCAGAGGAGGTCATTACCAAAGACGATTTTGCGGGAGAAATCGCCGGTGAAGGTGTTCTGGAGGTAATGCCGGACGGCTACGGGTTCCTGCGCTCGGCAGACTACAACTACTTGAACTCCCCGGACGACATCTACGTTTCTCCTTCACAGATCAAGCTCTTCGGACTGAAGGCGGGCGACACGGTGACCGGCACGATCCGCCCGCCCAAAGAGGGCGAGAAGTATTTCCCGCTGGTGCGCGTGACGGACATCAACGGACTGGAACCGGAGTA
>OGWS01002864.1_pt1 | contig 10111 bp, 8 predicted proteins | sample 1576111 | NCBI WGS metagenome assembly OGWS01 (sample SAMEA3541534, study PRJEB24748) | human gut metagenome | biome: human gut; feature: human-associated habitat; material: faeces | place: China | collected 2012 | reverse complement strand
CAACAGAGAAATATTTGTATGCAAAAGCATTGAGGTGTGTTGCTATAATGGTAGCGCAGAATGGATATGATGAAAATGCCTGTTGGGCTGCGAAGGGGTGTCTGCGAGAAAATGGAAAACTTCTCATTTTGTTGGATACAAATGATTTAATTGAAATGAATAAAATTAAGGAAAAGCAAGAGGATCCCGCAGAGTATTTATTGGATAAGTTAGATAATTTGCTTTTAGATCTCGAAAAATAAATTATTATATTCTATGGTTTTAATATATATGAAAAGAAGTTGAAAGCATAAGAAATAGGAGGGATTGACGTGATTGATATTTATACGGAAAAGAAAGAGTCCCCCAATTGGATTCTAAAAAATGATCTCTATTTCAATTTACATACCAGTAATGAGGACATGACAGGGGAAGACAGGAAGCTTATTCATCAGGCTGATAATGCAGTGTTAACACCGGACAAGCACATCGAAACAAAATACGGTTTAGGAACAATCCGTAATTTATCGTCTGGATGTAAGACTTTACTGAATATTGTAAAGCATCCAGACAAAGTGGTATGTGTTGAAGAGTGTGGTCCGAATGTTCTCAAGCTGATATTTCAGATGAACAACATAAAGATATATATGTCACGCCCGAGTTTTGTGGAGATTCCGGCCAAGGTCGAACTGCGGTTTAATGACAAAGATGTTGTGACTGGAAATGCAGGATATCAAAATTGGTGGGCCAGAGAGTATGAAAGGAGAGAACAAAATGGTTTATAAGAATATTGCTTTTCAGGCAGCTCCTTTTTCCTATGATTTGGTCTTTGAAGATCGGATTACTCTTGTTGGAGGGGATAGCGGCACTGGTAAAACAGTCCTTTATGAGATGCTTGAAGATCTAAAATTGACTGATGAATATCATTCCATAAAATTGTTTAACTACAAATCGGAAAATATTTTGGAAAATCTTGAAAGGTGTAGAAATAATTTCATTGTGATTGACAACGCAGATATTCTGATTGATGATGATATTCGGAGATTTATTAATTTTGAATTTTCAAATCAATACATGCTTTTCTTAAGAAACTGCGATGGCCTGAATGTTTCAGATAAAAGTTTTAAGGTGCTGAAGCTGGAGGACAATAAGATTACGCTGGAAGAGGAAGTGTGATATGAAGTATTTATGGACAGAAGATACCGGTGCCGGTTTACATTTCTGGCACTTGGTAAATCGACTTTTCTTTGATAGTGAATTTATTGTTGAAAGTAAGGAGAGCAATCAGGGCATTCTGGATGCAGCTTATCAATTGGAAGTTGGTGCAGGAGATACATATTATATTGCTTTTGATCATGTGGTAGATAATCAGGATATTCGGAATAAATATCGTCTGCTGAAATCAGTTGCTGATCAGTCCAATGGCCAGATCGTGATTTTAGATATGATTTGCTTCGAATACCTGATCCTGGCGTTTGATAAACTAATTTCCTGGACAGGCACGGGAAAGAGGGATAAAATCAAGATACGGGAAAATATTCTTTTTGCAGTGGAAAATCATCGAATTAATTTAGTGGAAATCAGAGATGAAAAGACCTTAAAGTATTTATCTGGTTTTAAGAGGTTTTCGACAGAACGAGTCATGAAATCACTGGCAGGCGAACTGACTGAAAATGAAAAATGGTCCATTAGAGGGAATTTAATGGGAGAGTGCTGGTATCAGGATTGCTGTGTATCAGACTATAAAAATCACCTTCGGTGTGGAAAACCGGAAATTACAAGCGGTGATAAAAAGATGAAATCATTGATTGGGTCAGAAGCAGTACAGCATATTTTGAAAACGATGTTATTTTAATATAAGCAAGTGATAAAATTAAAACTTAAAATTTTGGGATAAAAAGTAGTTTATATAATTAGATTACGTAGAATAGTAGATTTGATTGATATAACGATTTGCTTAGATGGTGATTTTTAATTTTTTTAACTCTATTATAACATATCCAGTGAGGAGTTATTTGTATTTATTTAAGTAACGAGAACTGCCGTATTTAAGTGTTTGGTGGTATTTTGCAAACACATAAATACATTATGAAAAAATGAAAGGAGTATGTTAGAACGATTTCTAACTACATTGTACAAAACTATATGGATAATTTGGAAAAAGGATCATGGATAATTAATACGATAAAGCATACAACCGGTGTAAGAACAGATACAGTTGAATTAAATGATTTAGAAATAACAGAAAGAGCAGGAAAGGCTGGAATTTTATTAGGAAAATTATTGGTGGATAGGCAAGAAATTATTACCGGTAAAAAGCTTAATGTATTTGCAAGAACTGCCAATATTTCACCGGATGCAGTAAAAACATATGCTGAAATCCTAAAAAAATTTGGTCAGGTAGATTATAAACTGGATAAATTTGGAAATGTAGATGAGTTGGAAATATATTGTTTGACGACAGAAGATGCAATAAAGACGGTGGCAGATATTTTTGACTATTATGAGCCAGATGAAATTGAAAAAGGAAATTTGGAGAGTTTAAAAACAACTTTCGAATTTCCTACTTCGAGGGAAGAATTAATAGGTGTATTAACATCAGAAAAGGACATTTCGGAAAAAAGTGTAAATGAGATATTGGAATTAGAGGCAGCATTTTCGCTTATAAAAAAAGAACATATTGATAATTCAGATATATATTATAACGAATATGCGTTTGCTAGTGATGGTTCTAAAATAGCTAAAGCTATTGCCGTTTTGCCAAAAGAACAAAAAAATGATGTCAATTTTGTAATGGAACAGGTAAAAAAGTCTCAAGGATTTTTAGCAGATAATTTAACTGACAAAATTAACCCTGACATTATATCAATGATGGAAGGAGTGGGGTTGCTTGATGGAATTACAGTGAATTCGAATTTTGGTGAGGCTGTTTTTTATACAACACCACAGCTTATTGGACCTGGAATTGGTGCATGGAAAATTTCAACAGATGTTTTTAATCATGCAAAATTATTGTTGAGTAGCCTTAGATATGGTGAATATAAATCTGTATCGTCTAGAGGAGCAATATATACATCGAGTAAAATGATGAATATTGTGAATAAATTAATTAGAGGGGAATGGGTTGGACCATGTACCGCAATTGGAGAAGATTATAGATTATTAGAGTTGGATGGAGTCATAGCTGTGCAACCGTATGATGGAATGTATAAAATGAAATTGCGTCAAACTGAGGTAGGAACTTTAGTTAAGCAAATGTTAGAATATAATATGTTGCTAAATGATTCTGTAAATCCAATTGATGTTTTTAATAATTTGCCAACAAGTTACATGGCTCCAGAAGAAAGAAGAAAAGCTATTCAAGCTGACAGAACAGTACCAGTTAAAAAGATACAGGAAAAATTTATTGCTTCTATTAGAACAGGAGGAGCATTTTGATGGCGAATAATAGTGGAAAGGGCACAGAATTTGAGTATAGTATATGTCAGCTTTTTACAGAGCAGGGGTACTTTACTAGAAGATCAATACCTATTAAATCTACGATAAATCAGGATATTACAGATATTGATGTATTAGGAATTAAATATACATATCCGTTTGAGAAAAAGATAATAATTTGTGATTGCAAAAACAAAGCTAGGTCAAAACCTTTCGAGAGGATATTTTGGACTAAAGGTTTGGGAGAATATGTTGGTGTAGATGATGAATATATAGCACTACCTAAAATAAGTCCTGACATAATTGAGTTCGCTAAAAAAAGCAAGGTTCGTGTAATTTCTCAGAATGAATTAAGTGATTATGAAAAGAAACAAATTGGATATGCTGATTACAAGTATTATGGAAAATTCATTCAAAGACTGCAGGATAAAAAAACAGGTGATCCACAGGTAGTGCAGTATTTGCCAATATTGAAAAAAGAATATATTTCAGATAATCCATATGTAACACTCAATATTGCTTTGCTAATTTTAAATAAATTATCACAGGGCAATTGGAGCGATGAAGGAAAACGAATAATATTTGCAGAAGGAACTACAGTTATAGCATATGCTTTACTTGATATATGCAAAGACGTATTTGGAATGAATGGAGAGTTACGTGAGAAACACATTTCTACTAAATTGACATATGGAGATTCAGAAGCCGAATATATAGATGGATTGATAGAGGATATAACAAGATATGCAAATGAAATATTGGTAGGAAAAATTCCGAAGGAATATTATAACAAAAATTTAGTGGATAAGATAGAAATTCCGGCGCCACATTATACTAAAAATTGTATTGCGATTATAGAGAGGGCTTACAACAATCCCGAATGGTATATTGATATGTTGCAAAACTTGGATTTTCTTCTTTTTGAATTTATGTTAAAGAACAAGAAATTTGATTATACATTATTTTCGGAATGTTGCAAAAATTATTTGGTTGATGAAAAGCTAAAAGCTTGCAAGAATATTTTGTTTTTTATTTGTTCATCCGCAGCAGTACATTTAGGAAACATTTGGAAAGAAGAAAATGATTTTGTTCCTCAGAAGATACACAGTATTGAAAACAAGTGAATTAAAAATTTCTAAGATAAAAAAGAATAATTTTTATTTAGAGATATTTTATCGTTATGGATAAAAAAAATTGTGGCATGATTGCGTAGAAAAAGCTTTTGGTGAAATTGTAATAGGATGAAGAAGAGAAGAAAAAAGGTGAGCAATGGTTAACTTTGGATGGTCTGAAGGACTTTATCTTGTTGGAGATAATGAAAAATATGTAGCAAATGTAATAAGAGAAATCAGATTATAAATTTTTGTCTGAAAAAATGGATGGTGACAAATAACATAGGAAAGGAAATGCATATGGCTAGGCAGTTACGTAACTATAATTATAAAGATAAAAACGTTATTATTTCCTTATTTAATGAGAGTCAATCTTATTATAAAAAATATAAAGAGTTAATTGATGGAAATTCCATTGAAGCACAAAAAGTAATAAATACAGCTGGAAATAAGCTGCAACAGTCATATGAATTGGGATTAAAATGTTATTTAAACAGAAAATATAAGGAACTACATGATTCAGGTAATATAAGCGGGGAGGAGTATAGAAATTTGACCTCCATTATAGAAAATGGACGTCAACCTAGAGGAGCGCTGGTAGATGTAAAGTATTTAATAAGTCAGATGAGTATTTATGCAGTACCAAGAATGGAAGATACCGATATTGATTTTGAACTGATAAAACGAAATGTTAATCCAATATCTAATGATAATAAACACAATGGTAACGATATAGATGTGAATTATTTTGAAGAATCATATGCTGAAATACGAAAATTTATTTTAACATATATTGATGCTAATCCACCAATTAATATAAATCAGTCTTCAGAATATATGAATTTGCAGGAGGCTTGTGATTTTTGGGAAGACACTACCAAATATAATTATTGTTTAATTTGTGGCAAATTGAATTTGGATGATTTGGCGAGAAGACGTCTTATATATATCAACTGGTCATTGATAATTGACTTCGATGAAGAAACACAGAATAAGGGATTGTTTAAATCCTATATAACCGAATATGGAGTTCAGCCAAATTCATTTAATGTAACTAACCCAAGGGATACAGTATTTAATAATGCTACAAAAAAACCATATTGGTTTTTTGCAAATGGATTAAATGGTGTTACAGAATCTTTGGTCGATACGGATAGACGTTGGAACCAAAAATATGGGGCGATAGTTAACGATATACTTTGTAATTATAGAGAAGTATTCTCAAAGCCTTTAAAAGTAGTGATCTTAAATGGTCCAGCAAAAAGAATAGATAAAATACTTACAGCTCTTGACGCTGTTTATGAGGATGCACTGAAATTGTATTTATTGTCCACAGAAGTACAGTTTGAAGGGATTAAAGAAGATTATAAAGAAGTATTAGATATGTTTCCATTATCTGAATATGAATTTTCACAGGGGATTAATAATTTTGCGTCTCTTTTTCATAGAAATAATATTCACCAAGGTTTTCAGGTATGCGGAAGAGAAGGAAAAATTGATATTGATTTAGAAGATTTTTCATGTTTTGAAATTCCATTTTTAGGGATAGCTAATGTTGAGAAAACAGAAGATGCTAAAAGTAGTGAGATATTTTATCAGGGTGGTAGAAATCTTAGTTGGTATGGGGCGCAAAATGAATTCGCAATAAATAGAATTACCCAATATCGAAAGTATAGGAGTGAGATTCAAAATGCTTATAAGGAAAAAACTAGTAAAATTATAAGATTGTATCATGATCCAGGGGCAGGAGGAACTACTTTTTCAAGATGTTTAGCATACAATTTTAGTAAAGAGATGCCAGTATTAGTTTTAAATTCTTATAATGAGAGAATTACACCTACACAAACAATTAATTTTTATAAAAAAGTTGGTATGTCAATTTTGATGGTTGTTGAGAGTTCTGTTATAAGCGATGATGAATTACAACGCTTTAATGGCGAACTTATGGCACATGCGATTCCACATGTTTTTCTTTATATTAGTCGAATTAAAAAGAAATATAATTCATCGGATGATTCATTAAGGTGTTTAAATGATGACGAATTTATGGAAATGTTTGAAAAACTACAACCATATTTACAAGAAAAAAAGAAAACAGAAGTTTTAAAGTTATTACAACGTCCAAAAGAAAGATATCCCTTTTTTATGTCGATGTATACATTTGATAGAGATTTTAAAGGAGTTGATCAATATATAAGTCATTTTATCATTGATTCATCAAGTGCTGATCGGACTAAATTGGAATATATATCTTTAGTAGACTGGTTTGCTAATAGATCTTTGGATATAAGCTTTTTGAACACTTATATGAGCGAAAATGAAATATTTGAAAATGCGACAAATGATAATCTTGTTGTTTTTAATGATATAGGGCATAACACTTATGTGAAAATGAGACATCCTCGATTTGCTGAAGCAATAATAGAGAAAAGAATACATGTAAATGGAGATATGTTACTTAAAGCAAATAATCTGTCTCGATTATTAAGAGAGTTCATTAAGCATTCTAAAATGAATATTATGTATGATTTAGACTCTACTATTGATGTAATAAAAAATTTATTAATATTGAGAGATACAGAGAGTATGGTAAAAAGTAGGTTTGCTCCTGTAATAGAATACATTAGGGATTTAATTCCCGAGAATGTGGATGATAATGCAAAATATAATTGTATTGGACTTGTTTTCAAAGAGTTGGTTGAAGTTTATCCAGATGAACCTCATTTTAGGGCGCATTTATCTAGATATTATTCTCATATAGAAAAAAATTATGAGAAAGGTATTAGTGAGGCAAGAAAAGCTGTAAATGTGGCAGAACGGCAAGGTGAACATGACACTTTACTTTATCATATATATGGCATGAGTATTCGCAAGTTTGTAGAGCAAAAGCTATATAAAGAGGCGAAGGAATGTAAGCTATTTAATGAATCTAAGCTATTAGAAGAAAAATTAATAGAAATTAAAAATTATTTAGCACTTGCAAGTGAACAATTTGAGAAGGTAAGGAGTACAAACAATAAAATTGCTGGATATATTTCGGATATTGAAATGTGTATAGCCGTAGTGGATTTTGGTAAAGAATTATATAATAAGTCAACTGAAACATTTGTAGCTCAACATAAAGAGTCATGGATGATGATGTATTACGATAGAGCATTAACTCTTTTAGAAGGGTTTAGAACAATTCAAGTTGAAGAAGACACAGAGTTTTATAAGGTACGATTACAGGTAAGGTGTGTGGAAGCTCTTCAAGATATGATTTACGGAATAGAGGCAACTGTCGATATGTGGAAATCATATTTGGATAAGGCTGAGGAGATGCAAAAACCAGTTGTTAGAAGATTTATCGCCAGGGCAAAAGAAAAAGAGTATTTGCTGAATAAAGATACTGATAAAGAAGAAATTAAAGAAATATTAACTTTGATGGAACAGAATATAAATCAAGAGCCAAATAATGGAGCTAATATTCGAATATGGTTCAATGCACTGAGAAAACTAGATGATGAAAATACAGACATTCTACTCGATGATGCTTTGCAAAAACTGACGACATGGAAACAAATTGGTGATAATTTGGAAGCATATTATTATTATTTTGTTCTTATGTGTATTAAAGCTATTGAGGGATCTTCTAGGGCTGAGGCTGTTATTCCTGAATTACAAGAAGAACTAAAGACAAAAACAGCACATATGCCGAATAATAGGGTAATATATGAATGGCTTGGAGTTGGAAAAGGAATCAATAGACTAATTAATTCATATGAACAGGTGGAGGGAAAATATCATAAAAAATCGTTGGGAGTAATTGAAAAGGAAGCTTATTATTTAGAAGGAAGAATTACAAAATATAAGTCTGATAGAAGTGCACAAATTAGAGCATATAACATGGAAGTATTCTTTTCCCCTTCTGGGCAAAATAGTCAGTCAACGCCCGAAGATGTAAATAAGAAGGTAAAGTTCATTTTAGGCTTTAGTTATGACGGGCTTAGAGCTCTAAATAGAAGCGTTCAGATAATAGATTGTTCTCAGGAAAGTGAAGAAGAGGTTTTGATAGGAAAATACATTCGCTGTTCTGTTATTGGTCCCGATAATTCAGGAAATTATTTAAAGGTAAAACTTCTGGATTATAGGAATGCTTTTGGAAGTATTCACAGTAGCAAACTTCCGGACGGAAAGGATGTTTATGACTATGAAAATCAAGACGTGTTTTATGCTGAAGTGATTGGTGAAAAATATGTCGAACGAGAGAGTAAAAATTATTTTCAATTAACACTTAGAAAGAAAGAATTATCTGAATGGCAAAAAAAATTATTGGAAACAACAAAAAAAATGTAATAAATTTGGGAGAATGTGTGTCAATTGAGACATAGAATTAACTGATGAATCCAATTTAAAGTGTGATTAACCGATATGAGGATATTACAAAAATCTTTGATTCTCGGGGGATGTAGCACTTTGGGGTTTAATGAGATTCCAATAAAATTTGAAATTTGTTTTCTCATGGTAGAGATATTGTAATTTGAAGTGCAGTATATCAGAGCCAGTGGCCGAGTATGAAAGGAGCGAACAAAATGGTTTATAAGAACATTGCCTTTCAGGCAGCGCCCTTTTTCTATGATCTGGTCTTTGAAGATCGAAACACTCTTGTCGGCGGAGACAGCGGCTCAGGCAAAACGGTTTTTTATGAAATACTTGAAGATTTGAAATTGACTGATGAGTATCATGCTATAAAGCTGTTTAATTATAAATCGGAAAATGTCCAGAAGAATCTCGAAAAATACAGAAATAATTTTATTGTAATTGACAATGCTGCAATTTTGATCGATGATGATATACGGAGATTTATTAATTTCGAATTTTCAAATCAATATATGCTGTTTTCAAGAAATTGTGATGGTCTTAATGTATCAGATAAGAGTTTCAAGATTTTGAAGGTTGAGGGAAATCGGATAACGCTGGAAGAGGAACTGTGATATGAAATACTTATGGACTGAGGATACCGGCGCAGGACTTCATTTCTGGAAATTGGTTAATCAACTTTTCTTTGAAAATGCTCTTGTAGTTGAAAGCAAGGAAAGTAATCAGGGCATTCTGAATGCAGTATCAGATTTAAGACCAGAAGAGGAAGATAAGTATTATATTGCATTTGATTATGTAGTTGATAATCAGGATATCCGTAATAAATATCGTTTGTTGAAATCCATAGCAGAAAAATCAAATGGAAGAATAATAATTCTGGATATGATCTGTTTTGAATATTTGATTCTCGCATTTGATTATCTGGTTCAATGGACTGGTTCTGGAAAGACGGATAAAATCAGGATTCGTGAAGCTGTTTTATCGGCAATTGAGAATCATAGAATCAATTTGAGCAAGATTGATGATGAGAAGACGCTGCAGTATCTGGCTAGCTTTAAGAGATATTCTACAGAACGGGTAATGAAATCACTGGTAGGTGAGTTTACGCAAAATGAGAAGTGGTCTGTTAAAGGTGCACTCATGGGGGAATGCTGGTATAAAAATTGCTGTATATCAGAACATCCGAATAATCTTCGTTGCGGTAAACCTGAGACTGAGGATGG
>OGWS01002858.1_pt1 | contig 10129 bp, 10 predicted proteins | sample 1576111 | NCBI WGS metagenome assembly OGWS01 (sample SAMEA3541534, study PRJEB24748) | human gut metagenome | biome: human gut; feature: human-associated habitat; material: faeces | place: China | collected 2012 | reverse complement strand
TTGCATCTTCCTTGCAGAGAACAATTATTTCCTTTAAAGAAATATCTGGATTCTTTGGGATGTAACTAATTGCTTTCTCATCCAATGTTGCAATATTTACTGTTATCTCTGGAAGGACTGGTGTCACTGTTTTTTTATCCTCATCAATGTCAAATTTGACATCTTCCATCTGAATTCCAACTTTTACATTTGCGTTGTATGCTATGTAACACTCTACTTCTTCTGGTTTATCATCATCGTATTTTTCCGCTACTCCATTATAGACAAATTCAGCTGTTGACAACTGACTTATATCTATTGCTTTTTCAAGTTGTGCTGACGTTATTACATTATCTTTTCCAATTTTATTGATCACTGTTGGTCCAAATATACTACCAACCACTAACACAATAACAACAATTATCACCACTGAAAATATTTTCTTCTTCATGTTCATTCTCCCATTACAATTCTTCATTTTTGTATTTCAATTTAAATTTTTATCTTTACTGTAGCAAGCAAACTACTTATTTTTTGCAGTAAACAGTTCCAAAATAATTTTTCCTATAACCTTTTTATCAGTATTCTCTGTAATCTGCTTTGCTGCAAGTGTTACTTTCTCAATAAATTCTGTAGATAATTTTGATTCCATTACCTTTTTTACCCAATCAATATCTTCTACTGTCTTCTTCCCCAAATATACTTGTTCAAATGCATATATTGTTCCTTCGCCAATTGCAGCCACAAAACTTCCGGCAATAATTGCATTAACAATACCAGCTGCTAAATTTACCCCTGGAATAGCCTTTAATCCGCTTATAACTGCTTTTGCAGCTGTGCTTACAGTTCCGACTTCCACAATAGAATTGAAAAATAGTTTTGATTCTTCATTTTTATTAATTCCATATACTTGAGCAAGCGCATTAATTTCTGCCACTTCAATAGGCGATAATATAAGTGCATCCGCAAATGGCACCGGAACCGCACCCACAACAACTCCTGCCGTTGTAGATACACCCACTATACTTTGTGCTAAAGCCTTTTTTCGATTAAGTTTAAAATTATAAATATCACTCTCAGCAGCTTTAACGCCTTCCGGCATCAACTCATTTGTTATATCTATAAGTTCTGCTATTCCTTCTGGTGCAGCATAGGCAGAATCATTTAAAACATAGGTAGCTGCAACAACCGGAATAACTTTCCGCAAATTTTTAGAATAGCGTTTTTGTTTTGCAAATGCGTTATTAACCATCTCTATATTCTTTTCTCTCTCCGGAACTGAATATGACTTCGTAATTGCTACAATAACTGGAACAGATTCCCACATGGAAGTCGCACTCGACAAACTTTTTATTGTCTCTGGAAATAATTTACTTGACGTTCCATCCACGCAAAACCAAATCACATTAATTTGACTATCTTCATTGCCTTCTTTTGTACTTTCCTTTGACCATTTTTTCACAGCATTAACAGCCTGCATCTTCTTAATAAGCGAAGGTTCAAACCCAACGGAATCTATAATTCTAAATGGAATCTCATCACTTTCATATATTTCCAAATGATCCGTTGTTCCTTTGGTTCCCCATCCTGTTTCAGCTTTTTCTTCACCCAAAACAGCATTAATTAGAGTGGACTTACCCACACCTGAATTTCCAATTACTAAAACGTTCCCTCTCTTCATCTCATTTCCTCCTAGATTAGTATTGTTTCAATACAGGGCTTGTAAATTTTGCGTCTATATAATCGTTACACTTTCAAATCACCTTTATAAATAATTATACTGCTTCATGTACATATTGTCATCCTTCGACACAAATAATACTTTTCCATTTCATTTATCCTTTAATCTTTTACTTAATGCTTCAATTACTTCCCGGACTGTAGGTCTATCCCCTTTATACGAAATTTTCTCCCATTCTTTTTGTATTTTTTTATCTGGATTATCAAATCCTATATCTATCGCCCGCTGCATTTCAGTTTCAATCTCTTCTATGCTTGTCTTTTCATGCTCAGCAATCGTTTTCAGTATATTCATATAATCTCTTGTTCTCATATTTTCCTTCCTTTCTTTTCGCAATCTATACATTGCAATTATAGAAAATTTTTAAAGTAAAATCAATATAAGCACAAGGACAATGATGCAAATGAAAGGTATGGATTATTTATGGAGCAAAAGCTACGACAAATCAATGATGTTTTCATTGGAAATAATTTACGAAACTTAAGAACTGCCGCTAATCTCACACAAGAACAGGTTGTTGCTCAGTTACAGCTACGAAATCTTTCAACTACCCGTAGCATTTACTCTCAGATCGAAGCAGGTACCTACAACATCAAAATTAGTGAACTCATTGCCTTGACCGAAATATTTCATACTGATTTCAACACAATATTTAATGGACTATCCTACAACAAATAACCCTGGATCAAGAGTTTTTATTCTGTTATCCAGGGTTTCGCTTATCAGTCTTATTCTCCAAATATATACGAGTTAAAGTTCCATTCCACTTCTCTGCTTCCTCTTTGTTTGTTGCTCCACGATCTGTTTTTTCTCCTCCAACCGTTCATGAATACTTCTTTTCTGTCCGGTACTTTTCTGCACATCCCGTACTCGCATATTGCTCACATTTGTCGGAATCGTCAGATACAGTTTCTCCTGTTTCAACTCCTGAGCATCCCATTCCTTCTGAGCCTGTTGAGCTTTCTTTAATTCCGCTTTCGCAAGCTTCATTGCCTTTGTAACTTCCAGTGCATTTTGATATCCATGCTGAGCCGGTATTAAATCCAGTGTATCTTTTGCCTTTTCCAGTTGAGCTTTCTTCGCATCAATCTTTCCTTCCAGTTCCTTCTGCTCTTTTTTGTGGAACCATTTCTTTTTTACTTCCTTCAGATCTTTTTCCAGTTTCACGATTGCTTTCTCAATAGCATAGATCTTCTGTTCCTGCTTTTTCATCTTATTGAGGATCTGTTGCAATCGCATAACCTCTGCTTCCTGCTTTTCCGAGGAAGGACGTTCTCCTTTCGGTTTTGCTGGAAGTGGTTCTGGCGTAATGTCAATTCGCATATCATGATCAATCAGAGGATTCCCGTCGGAATCTCTATCGCAGTATTTCGTCTCCCGCAGAAATTCTACAAATCCCCTTAGGTATCCGACTGCTTTCTGAAGAATACCTGTAAATAATTTGGGATTCTGTCCATGTTCCCGGAGGGATTCCGCCACCGGTTCATCAATCTGTGATTGCTTTGCCATCATCACTTCTACTTCTGATGCACCTGTAAGCAATGCCCGATCTACATTCCGGTTCCATTCCTGCCGGAGATAATTATCTGCCCTGATCTCCGCTTCTTTGGGATTGTTTTTTCCAATCTTCTTGGTAGCAAGATAAGGACCGCCTTTCTGAAATACCTGCAGCTTCTCATTTTCATCTTTCACAATCTCATTGATGGCATCCGTCATGACTTGTTTTATATTTTCAAGAAATGCATGGGACTTAAATTCCTCTTTCTTGGGTTGAAAGAAATTCGTCTCAAACACTTCCCCTTTTTTGATAATCTTACATCCAGATCGGAGATTTCCGTCCTTATCCAAAATCTCCTTTTTCGTCCTCACATGCTTTCCGGATTCATTATAAAACATATTTCTGCTTGCAGTTTTCCGCTCCACTTCCTGTCGAATTTCCCGTTCAGAGAAAATCAGATGGATATGTAGATTCGTTTTACTCTTATTATGATGCAAAGCAGCACAGCAGCCCACATCATACTTTTCCAGAAATTTCGATGTTATATATTTCAGCAGAATCTCATGGTCATAATCGATTAGACTCGGCGGTAACATAATAATCAACTCTCTGGCTTCAATACAGTTCCCTTCCGTTCCGCTTTTTGTAAAATCTCGCTGATTCTGTTCTGACAGCAGATCCCAGTAACTATTTTCCACATTGGAAAAGACCGCATACAGATTTTCCTGTCGCTTTGGACTGCTGATATAATCCACTCTGCCTTTTACATCATGCAGCTTGCTTTCCATCACAAAACTATGATTTCGTCTGTTCACAGTACCTCCTTTCCGCTAGATACGCTGTCATCAGAAATCACACCCGCTATTCACTTTTACAGAATACTTTGGCAAGTCAAAACCCGCCCCTGCGAGGCCCTCCGAGAGGACGAAAGACACAGAGTATAAGCTTTAGCTTGTGCGATGGGTGTATTTCGCTCTCAATCGCCGAGGGCTCTTTTTGTCATACCCGGATCATTCTATATCTACTGATGATTGATTTTTCTGACTGGCGTATCCACCATTTTTACAGATGCCCGTTTCCGGGCTGTTTCTCGTTTCAGCTTTGTTTTCAAAGTTTTTTCGCTCCTGTTCACACCTTCTTGTTCACATTTCACCTGGATTTTTGTGAACAGAAACCTGTGAACAGAGCTCAAAACATTTTAAAAGTAATGCTTAATCAAATGGGATTTCCATGTTTTCATCCACCTTCAGAAATCCATCTTCATCTTTTTTCGGCTGAATCCGTTTCCACGATCTCTGCGTTCCGATTGCCCCACCAAACCTGTGATTGCCATGTTTCGCCCAGCCAATAATCTCGTTATCCATCAGATCACCGATTTCCTTGGATTGCCATTTTGGTACGATTCCTTCCTGATGAAATACCTGCTGATAGATAATGGTCGAACAAACATAATCTTCTTCGTATGCATCAAGGAACGCCTGAATCATGCCTGTCTGGGTATCTTCCGGCATGAATTCCCTCTGGAGAAGTTTGACGTGATCTTCCATCTCCGGCGAAAAGGTCATCGGATAGTCTCCGCTTCGATAGATTTCCATTGCCTCCGCCCATGCCTGGATAATGTATGCTCTGGATTCTGCTTCATTTTCATAAATGGTGGATACCGCTTTTTCCGGAAATACTTTGACCGGTGCAAATCTCCGGTTCCCGGTACGGTCAAAAGGGAGAAAATTCAGATCATAGGAAGTACCGCAAAATACACACTGACGATACCTGTCCTCTGCCCGCCTTTCATATGGGATACGATAAATATCTTTCTGACGGCTCAGGAACGATTTCGTCTCTTCGATACTCTTGGCATTTGCTACTGCGTTCATTTCTGACATTTCCACGATCCAGTGTCCCTGCAGATATTCATAAACTTTCTTGTCATCAATCCTCTTCATATCGTCCGTAAACCATTCATCTTTGATTGCCAGATAGCGGAAGAAGGTGGATTTTCCGGTTCCCTGCCCTCCGACAAGGCAGAGCATGATGTCATATTTGGCTCCCGGCTCATACAGCCTCCGAATGGCTCCCATCATATGCATCTTCATCACCTCTCCGGTATATGCAATATCTTCTGCTCCAAAGAAATGTGTCAGCATATGCTGTATTCTCGGAATCCCATCCCATTTCAGACTCTCCAGATATTCAAGAATCGGGTGAAAACTGTTTTCATTCGCCACGATATCGATTGCCTTTGCAATCACCCTGTCACTGGTCAGTCCATAATTCTTTTCCAGATATAACGCCAGATTGTTCATATCTGTATCCGTCATATGGACGCCCCGCCTTTTCCAGGGCATTTTCTTCATGATGTCAATCTGACACGTCATTTCATTTCTACAGATGGCTCCTTTCAGACAGGGATCATGCTCCAGCGCATATTTGCAGTTCTGAATGGACTGACGGATTTTCCCTTTTTCCGTGGTATCCAACCGTTCCCGGATATCCTCCACGGTCAGAAGTTCCGTTTCCACAATCTCCTCTAAGTTATGCAAGGATACCTCGCTCATATTCTGCAATTCTCTGTTCATACCGCTTCACCTCCTCCCTTCCGTTCCGGAAAAATCCAGAATCTCTTCATCCGTTCCAAACATCAGCATGTCCACCAGATAACTGATCTTGCTTTCATTCTGTAAGGCTTCGGCAAATAGCGGATGCCATTCCTCTTCCATAGATTCCGGTTTGTAAAATTTCTTCCAGAATTCCATCCATCGCAGATACCGCATCAATACATTCACAGCATCCTTAACCCATCTGTCAATTTTCTTTTGAACAAATTGAATCCGTTCCTCTTTTGTTGGAACCTTCTCTTCTTCCCTGGCACCTGAATTTTGTTTTCTTCTTATCTCTGTTTTCTCGATTGGAATTCCCAGAGAAAAGTCTTCATTGATCTTCTTCGCCGCTTCGAACTGGGATAATCCAAACAGCACCGCCACATAATTAACTGCATCACCTTTTGCCCCGCAGGCAAAGCAGTAATAATTCTGATTAATCTTCATACTGGGATGCTTGTCATTATGAAACGGACAGCACGTCATCCCGTTCTGCCTGACTTTTAACCCATATCTTTCTGCCACCTGCCTTGCGGTGACTTGTTCTTTCACTTCCCGAAAAATGTTCATGTTCTGTCCTCCTATATCCTTTGTAATCAAATTCCGTAATTTTCCCTCTTTCCGTTACAGGAGAACTTTGCTATACTACAGATAAAGCTATATGCGTATAGGTAGACTTCTCCCGTAAGGATTGAGTTTTTGTCTATGAGGCTTTACCAGAGCCTGCATAAGTTTTTGTTACCGTTAGAAATGTCCTTGTTACCAGCAGGGGCATTTTCTTTTTTAGAGATGTTCCGGGAATTCCACATGCTGCGGTTCCTCCTTCATCCCATTCAGTGTCACTGCAACCATCTGGATGGTCTGAATCAGTTCTTCATTCTCTTCACTGAATTTTTCCAACCGCTTCAGTTCATCAAAAATCTGCTGCATCTGATTTTTCAGAGCCTTATAGACTCTTGGATTTCCCTGCACGGACACTTCCCAACCCATCAGCTTTCTCAGGATGTACTCCTGTTTGGTAAACCCGGATAATGCCACCATGCGGTCAATCATTTTTGCTTCTTCCTCGGATACCCGGAATCCCACCGTCCGATTTCTCCATCGTCCTTTTACATCTAACGTTCTCTCCATCAGATTTCATCCTCCTTCTCCATTCTCTCGACATCCAACTTATTCGCCATCTCCGTCTGCACGGTCGGAAATAGATGTGCATACCGGTACGTGATTTTTTCTGCTTCATGTCCCACCCGGTTTCCAATGGCAAGTGCTGTAAATCCCATATGGATCAGCAGGGAAACATGGCTGTGTCGAAGATCGTGAATTCGTATGATCGGAACCCCTGTCGCTTTGCATCCCCTTTCCATTTCATGTTTCAGATAAGACTTGGAAAATGGGAAGATTCGCTGATCCGGCGCCAGTGAATAATACATCTGGAAATAATCCTGCATCTCCTCACAGAGGAACTCCGGCATCACAACGATCCGATTACTTTTCGCAGTCTTGGGTGAGGTAATAATGTCCTGCTTTTTCATCCGGTGATACGTTTTATTGATCCGCACCGTCTGTTTTTTAAAATCAAAATCTGCCGGAGTAAGGGCAAGCAGCTCTCCTTCTCGGATTCCGGTCCAGTACAACATCTCAAAGGCATAATAGGATCTGGGCTTGTCCATCATTGCCTCGGCAAATTTCAGATACTGTTCCTTTGTCCAGAACTTCATTTCCTTCGGAACCTCTTTTCCCATACTTCCTGCCTGTCTTGCCGGATTGCAGGGCAGATTATAATAATTCACCGCATGATTGAAAATTGCTGTAAGCTGTGCCTGAATCGTTTTCAAATAATCCACGGAATAGGGCTTACCCTTTTCATCCCGATATGCCATCATCTCGTTCTGCCAGGCGATCACATCTGCCACGGTAATCTCATTGATCTTCCGTTTTCCAAAGTAAGGAAGGATTTTTGTCCGCACAATGTGGCTTTTCGTCTCAAATGTACTTTCCTTCACCCTCTGGCGTTTATACTCGGAATAAATCTCATAAAAACTCTCAAACGTCATATCCAGCTTATTTCCTTTTCGGAGCATCATCTCATGTTCCCATGCAGTCGCTTCCCGTTTGGTCTTGAAACCACGTTTCTGCGTCTGCTTTCTTTCCCCGGTAAAATCGGTGTACCGAAACACCACTCTCCATGTACCTTTGTCTTTTTCCTGATATACAGCCATCTTAAGTACCTCCTATTTTTCTTCATAAAACAACTTTTTCTTGAAATAATTGGCATCCACACGCCCCGGCACTGTGATCAGTCCCATTCCGCTGAGTTCTTTATTCAGCTGGCGGATAATCTGGTATGCCTTTGACTGCTTGACCTGTAAAATATCCATTACCTCTTCTGCAGTCAGAAATCCATTCTTTAATTCAGACACTCCATTCACCTCCTTCCACATCATCTTCAAGGAAAAACCCCTCTACTTATCCAAAGTTTCAAGGCACCTTATACAACCTCATTTTCAAATTTTCTTCAACTTAACGCCATTCAGTTAAGTTTTGATTGTATTATATTAACTATTTTCCGTTAAGTCAAGTGGTTTGAATATCAGTAATTAAATTTTTTTGTTTAAGTTTTTCTTGCGTCTTATTTTTCCATATGCTATACTGATTTAAACAAATATCGTTAACCACCAGTTCCTATTCATTGCAAAACGGTAGGAACTTATATTCAAAAACGAACAAAAGATTTCAGGAAAAAGGAGAGATCCCTATGGCATTTGGAAAACGTATTAAATTTTTCAGAAACAGAAAAGGTATGAAGCAGAAGGAGCTTGGCGAACTTCTTGGCTTCCTTGGAAAGACTTCCGATGTCCGTGTGGCGCAGTACGAGACAGAAGCCAGAACCCCAAAAGCTGATCTGGTCAAAGAGATGGCACAGATCTTCGGTGTCAGTCCCAGAGCCATCAATGTCCCGAACATTGACTCCTATCTTGGTCTCATGCACACCCTATTTGCACTGGAAGATATGTATGGTATCAAGATTGGAGAAATTGACGGAGAACTCTGCCTCCGCCTTGACCGGGAACACAAAGAATATCAGCATCTGTTCGAACCTTTTCATGCATGGCAGCAAATGGCTGGAAAACTGGAATCCGGAGAGATCAGCCAGGAAGAATACGATAACTGGCGATATAACTATCCGGAACTGGACACCTCCGAGATTCGAGCAAAAGTTCCGTCTCAGGAACTCTCTGACGAACTCATCAAGGCACTGAAAAAAGAGAATCAATAAAGAAATGCAAAAAGAAAAACCTTACTGACTACTCTTTCCAATTTTGGAAACAGTTCATCAGTAAGGTTTTTATGTTATAGAAATATATTTTTATTCATGGAATATTGCAAAAAGTGTTGCCAATCCGTTGCCAAAAAATAACGGAATTTGCTTGGAACACGCATAAACACTGGGTCTGTTTTTGCAAAATCCTATTCAAACTCTATCGTTCCCGGCGGCTTACTCGTCAAATCATAAAATACGCGATTAACGCCCTTTACTTCATTGATAATCCGGCTCATCACCCGATTCAACACCGCATACGGAACCTCTGCTGCTTCTGCGGTCATAAAATCAATAGTATTTACCGCTCTGAGCGCCACAGCGTAATCATAAGTTCTTTCATCACCCATAACGCCGACACTTCTCATATTCGTAAGTCCGGCAAAATACTGTCCGATGCTTCGATCCAGTCCGGCAAATGCAATCTCTTCCCGGTAAATTGCATCTGCATCCTGCACGATTCTTACCTTTTCTTCCGTCACTTCGCCGACGATACGCACGCCGAGTCCCGGTCCCGGGAATGGCTGACGGAACACAAGATGCTCAGGAATCCCAAGCTCCAGACCCGCCTTTCTCACTTCATCCTTAAAAAGATCACGAAGCGGCTCTATAATTTCTTTGAAATCCACGCACTCCGGCAATCCACCTACGTTATGATGAGATTTGATCACCGTAGACTCTCCACCGAGTCCACTTTCTACCACATCCGGATAAATCGTTCCCTGCACAAGGAAATCTACAGCTCCGATTTTCTTTGCCTCTTCTTCAAATACACGGATAAATTCTTCACCGATAATCTTTCTCTTTTTCTCCGGCTCGGACACACCGGCAAGCTTATCATAAAATCTCTGCTGTGCATTGACACGGATAAAATTCAGATCATAATCACCTTCCGGTCCAAACACAGCTTCCACTTCGTCCCCTTCATTTTTTCTAAGAAGACCATGATCTACAAATACACAAGTAAGCTGAGAGCCGATTGCCTTAGACATCAA
>OGWS01002855.1_pt1 | contig 10148 bp, 8 predicted proteins | sample 1576111 | NCBI WGS metagenome assembly OGWS01 (sample SAMEA3541534, study PRJEB24748) | human gut metagenome | biome: human gut; feature: human-associated habitat; material: faeces | place: China | collected 2012 | reverse complement strand
GTCATCCGGTCATATTCCGGGTGGCCCATCACAAAAATCGGGCTGCCATCCTGATTGATGACCAGTCCGCCGGTGAGCTGGTTGTACACGTTCTTGATGTCGACGGTGATCTTCGCGGCGTTGTTCTGGTTTTCCTCGAAAAATCCCAGTAGCTGGTCGGCGCTGGTGGCCACGGTCCAGAACGGCACGGCGGTGCCGTCGATGTTGATGGTGGTCTGGTAGGCGGACTGTACGGTGACCACGGCATGATTGGCGAGCTGGTCGCCGGACGAGGTAGTGACGATATCGTGGGTCTTGATATCCACCCCTTGTTCCTCCAGAAGACGGGTGGCCGTCATCGCATATGTGGTGACTTGGGTGGTTTGCCCGTTGATGTTCAGGGCCACGGATTTACGTGCGGTGAACGCGAATGATCCAGCCAGCGCGATACTGGTCGCCGCGATACAGGCGATTACGCGGATGCGACGCAGTGTAACAAACCGCTGCGGGGTCCAACGCCGTGCCATTGCCATACTCTTCCTGCTGGGTGAACGATTACGCCACCCATCGTAACGGTTGTTCCGGCCCGTACTGCGGTTTCACCGGCCACCGTCACCATTCCTGCTCGTCAGATTGTTCTGAGCTCAAAAAAAGAAAAGAAAAGGGGGGGCGGGAGAGAAGGGGATGTTCCCGCCCCCTTGAAGGCGCGGAGCTGGTTGGGGGACGCTCCGCCCTCATTCCAGGAAGCCCATAATTGGGGGAAGGCTCCTGGAGTACTTACCCAAGGTAAGAATTATATGCGTAGAAAAGTCTACGTATCACATAATACGCCATTTTTTCTGCGCGACGAGCCTCTTGTCGGGATCGAACCGACGACCTGCCGCTTACAAGGCGGCCGCTCTGGCCATCTGAGCTAAAGAGGCGATTGTTCTTAACGCGTAAATCGTTGCGAACAAATGACTAGTATACCGGTACTTCCCGAGTGGTCAATTTAAGCCGAGCCGCAGGCGGTATTGCATATGTCGCGGCGTCAACTTATTCGGCCACGCAGCATCAGGAGGCGACCGAAATCGGCTTTCCGCTGGCACCGATGGATGGCATTTTGCCTTCCACGCCTACCTGGTCAGCATCCAGCCCAATGGACTTGAGGAAGCCGTCCACCATATTCGTGTCCGCCAGCGTGAGCTGCTTCAGATCCCAGTATTCGCCGTTGATGGTGAGTGTGGGGGAGGAGAAGGCGCCGGAGCTGTTGAACAGTTCGGGGCGCAGGATCGTGTAGTTGTTGGAGGCGGTGAGCCAGTCGAGGTATTCGTTCTTGCCGCTGAACGCCGCGGCGGCCACATCCTCGCTCACGCCGGCCTTGACGGCCTGCTTCTCCAGCTTGGCGTTGTTTACCGGCTCGTAATTGGACAATTCGCCCGGCTGGAAATCCTCAGCGTAGATGTTGGAGAGGTAGCTCATGAGGTGGTCGGGATCGTCATCATGCTCGGCAATGTAGATGGCACCGTTGAACACGCGGTTGGAGTAGTTGTCGGAGCTCTTGTTGTTCTGGAAATTGAGGAAGTGCAAATCGATGTTGAGCTGGCCTGCGTTCATCAGCTTGACGAGCGTCGGGTCGAGTTGGCGGTTCACCGAGGCGCAGCCGGGGCACAGCGGTTCCATGTAGATGGATACGGTGGGAGCCCCCTCGGCTTTCTGGCCATACCCTTTGTTGGAGATTACGAAGCCGGCCTTGTCGTCGGCGTTAGCCGGCTGGGTACTGACTTTCTTGAGCTTGCTATAGGCCTCGTCCACGGTCATGTTGCTTTGCTGGCTACTGCTGCTGGTGTTGGACGGCCGCATAGCCTTGTACACGGCGAATCCAGCGATGGCCACCAGCACCACAATAATGGCCACCACAATGCAGCCGATGATGGTCTGCTGCTTACGCTCCTTGGCTGCCTGCTCGGCCCGTGCCTGCTGGGCGGCCTCCTTGGCCGCTCGGCGCTCAGCGCGTGTGGCACGCTTGGCCTGACGCTTCGGATCTGACATAGCTATCCCCTTGCAATCGCTTCAATGTTTGGGCCCCATCATAATGACCGGGCCTGAGGAGGACTGCGCCCAGAGCTGATCTGAGGTGAATTCCCTGTAAAAGTGTGACGGAACGAACGTATCGGATACACAACGGCCATGTGTGCGGATGGCTGATGTGTGAGATTCCGCCCCGCTCTAGGCGAACGGCATCCAGTTGATCGGCATGCCCAGAATCGGCATCGCGCACAAGGCCACGGTGATGATGGCCCATATGGTGAACAGCACGGTGCCGCGCCCGCCGCCCTTGGGCGCCGGCGCCACTGGAGCAGGTGGAGCCCCACCCACTTCGGTGGATGGCGCGCCCGCCGGGCGACTGTGTTTGAGCCCGCGCAGTACGCCGCCCCCCAGCCGAATCATCATCGACTGTGGGGCGAACACAGTGACCAGCCAGCCGATGGCCATGAAACCGCCCAGCGCCAGCCCGGAAGCGGAGAACGGCACATCATTGAGCAACGGCACCGGAATACCCCAATCTGCGGTGAAATACCAGGAGATGGTGTGAACGGGCAGTGCCAGAGCCGCGGTGGCCACGGCGGTTCCCGCCATATAGATGATGACTAGCAGCAGTATGCGGGGAATGGCCAGCAGCAGGGCTTTGACCAGATGCCAGGGAAAAGTCGCCACGCGAATCCACGAATCGGAGTTTTTGCGCTCGCCGCCGCGTTTGCCCTCGCGCTCAAGCTGGGGTTCGGTGTTATAGGCCAGGGTGAGCAGTAGCCACAACAACGCAGTGGCCGCGATGATGGCCACGAGCGGAGCATTTGCCGCCAGTGCCGCCAGCGGCGCCGCCAGCAGGATCAATGGCAGGGTGCCGCGCTGCAGATATTCCCCTCGCTTCACGTCCACCGGATTGGGCATGGGAGGATTTTGGACCATGGTTTCGGTGGGGGCCGCTTGGGCGGTTTGGTCGATGATGCGCTGCAATGCCGGGCGAATGGCGGGGTCCACCGCTGTGGGCTGGTTGCTTGCGGGATCCCAGCTGCTCTGGGCGGTGCCGGACGGGGGGAATGATGACGGCTGCGGCGTGGGGAGTACGGTGGTGCGCTCGGCCAGCGGCGTGGTTTGGTCCGGCATCGGTGTGGTCGCGCCGGTGAGTACCTGTGTGCCGGCGTCGTCGGTGAAATCGGCAGCAGCGTCGGGCAACAGTTGCGTGGCCTGCTCCGCACCGGCCGGCGGACGTGGCGGCATATCGGCTAAGGGCAGCGTGGCGGTAGCGGCGCCAGCCGGCGAGAATACGACGGTTTCGCCATCGCCGTTATCGCCCTTATTGCCGGAGAACACGGCCATGGTGGGAGCCTCAGCGGCTTCCTCGGCCGCGCGCCAGATGGTTCGGGGATTATTGCGGTCAACGCCGCCGGCCGCGCCAAAAGGGGGCATCGCCTCCGCGGCTTCGGCAACGATCGCAGCCGGTTGTCCAGCCACGGCTCCCGCGGCGAACGGTCCCGCCTGCTCGCCCTGCCAAGCGTTGGGATTCAACGCATCCAAGGCGATGGCATTCAGCAATTGATCCGGCGTGCAACGATCCCTGCGATCCGGGTCCAGTGCAGAACGGAAGGCAGCCAATGTGCCGGCCGGTAGTCCGGAAAGATTCGCGTTGCCCGAGGCCTCGCGCTCAAGTACCGCCATGGTGCCGAACACAGGCGCGCCGGTTGCGGCAAAAGCGAGCACGGACGCCACCGACCACCAATCGGTGGCGTCGTCGGATTCGGCACCGTCAATAATCTCGGGTGCGATGAATCCGGGTGTACCCATCACTAGGCCGGTGCGGGTCACGTGACTTTCGCCCTCGCCCATCGCGATACCGAAATCGACCAATACCGGTCCGGCGGCCGACACCATCACATTGGTGGGTTTGATGTCGCGATGGACGATGCCGGCCGCATGTACGGCTTTGGTGGCTTCGATGAGCTTGCGGGCCAAGCGTTCCAGATCGTCGCCCACATACCGGCCATTGGCGGCCACATCATCCTTAAGATTCTTGCCCTCGATGAGTTCAGTGACGATGAACGCCAACGTATCGTCGAGTTCCATATCCACGATGCCGCACACACCCGGATGATTGACCTTCTTCAAGGCCATGGCCTCGCGCCGCAGGCGCTCGCGCGGCGTGACATCGGGCTTGAGGTCGGGGTCGTGCAGGGCCGTGGACGCAGAGCCGGAGCCTGCCACTGACTCGTCGGTCAGGGAGTCGCGCAGAATCTTCATGGCATAGGTGGTGCCGCCGTCGTCGCGCACCCGCCACACCGACCCCATAGCTCCTGAGCCGAGCCGGGAGATCAGCGTATACCCACCAACCACTTCGCCGGACTCAAGATTCAACGCGTTCAAATCGCTCATGCCCTCCATCCTAATGCCTTGCTGGTGCATTATTCTGGCTCTCTCCTGGGAGGCCGAGCTTGATATTTCTTGGCTCCCCTCTCTGAGAGGGGAGCCAAGAATAAATGCCGTTTACGTATTGAGAAGTGCCGTTTACGCCATTAAGGTCGATTGCCCTGACCGGATGTGGTAGCAAATTATGCGCTCGAAATGACAGGATAGGTGCGTGGGCAGGTGCGCCAGTCGTGAATTTGCGACTCTATAACCATCGGCATCAAGGATGTGTCGGCGGTGACCCAAAGGTGAGCCAGCCGGGCACATTCAACAGTGGCACAGCGATGCAAGGGCAGTATCGTGAGCCGCTGATCGAATCGATAACGATATCAGATTCGAATGCCGCGACTTCGCCGGTCGTACCTTCGAATACTTCTCCGAAGACGGCTACCTGTTCGGCGTGATGGCCTCCCAGCAGGTCGCTGGCGCTCAGGCCAAGGGCGTGTACGCCTTCATGAAGCACTTCGCGCTGAACGACCAGGAGACCAACCGACTGAGCGAGCTCGCCACCTGGGCCAACGAGCAGTCGATTCGCGAGATCTACCTGAAGCCCTTCGAGATGAGCGTCAAGCAGGGCGGCGCGGGTGCCGTGATGAGCGCCTTCAACTACATCGGTATGGAGTGGGGCGGTTCCCACTCCGGACTGCTCAACACTGTCCTGCGTGGCGAGTGGGGCTTCCGCGGCATGGTCCTGATCATCATGAAGTACCTCAAGCGCCGCAAACTGGCCGCGGCGGCATCGGCTCCCGCTGACGCTCCGGTCAAGGCCTGAGGTGTGTCTCCGATAACTGAATAGCTAAATAGAATGGACGGCCTGCTGAGTGCTACTCAACAGGCCGTCCATTGTGTATCTGAATGCGAAAAGTCATTATATGGAACGGAATATATCGATACTGTGCATTGTGCCGATTACTGATTCCGACGCAAGTATTCGCGCAGGAAGGGCACGGCAAAATCGACTTCGCCTCGTTCTGTTTCGCGGATAACGAAGGCGTCAAGGAGGCGTTTGCGGTAGGTGGCGGCATAGTTAGGCGTTTTGCCCATGCGCTGTGCAACATTCACGGTGGGAGAGGGACCATCTGACGCTGCCATGGCTTCGAGATACTCACGGTCGTTTTTGGATAAGCCTTGCAACTCCGGGATGCACACGGCGTTATCAAGGTCAATACGTGCTTCCTCGATACCTGCCGTAACATCAGCGTCGATGATGGTATCCGAGTCCCGCATGTCTGCGGCATCCCAGATATGGTAGCCAACCAGTTGAATCATATAGGGGTATCCGGCTGTCACATTGGCTGCAGTGCTTAATTGAGCGTCGGTGATGGACATGCCGGAGGCGCGGAATGTTGTGGCGAAAGCATCGCGCACTTCATCAAGAGGAATATCTGTGAGTATGTTCGTTTTCGCGCGACGTAGGAACGTGATGACTTCGTCATTGAACAAATCAGAAATCATCTGTGGGAGACCGGCGAACACGATGGCGATATTGCGTCGTTCCCTGATTTGATGCTGTATGGCAGTGGCGATGGCAATCATGTCGGATCGCTCAGCCGCTTGAGTCTCATCAATGGTGATAAGCAACCCAGCATGGCGCTTCTCAAGCGCATCCAACCGTCCGGCAATGGCACTTCTCAACGTTTCGGGCATACGCTTCGGGGATAGTTCGGCTTCTCCGAGGCCGATGCCCGCTCCAGCAAAAGTCAACGATGGTCGGATAGTGAGGTGGTCAAGGGCCCCTCGCCCGGTTCGTAAGGCATCAACAAGGCGTTCGCATAGTCCGGCAGAGGCCGTTTCTTCGATGACATCCCATCTGCGCGCTTTGGCCCGGTCTCCGAACACAGTGAGCATCACGGTTTTTCCGGTTCCACGAGCGCCGGTGACGAGCATAATGCGCCCTGGGGCACCGACTCCGTTATCGAGACCTTTCTCGAAATCGCGGATAACTTTGCCTCGGCCGATGAGCAGGGGCGGTTCCCCTCCTGCCGTTGGCTTGAATGGGTTTTCCTTTGCCTTCATGTGGACCGCCTCCTCGCTGAATCAACCTAAAATAAAAATTATCAAAAATATCAAAAAAATAAAAATTATCAAAAGTTGGGTTGAGCCGACTGAAGAAAACAGCCGTGGCGACAATGATTCTGCCGCAATCCGCGGTGACAACAACTGACGCGGACCTTCTTGGCAGAATCGTTGTTTGTCCCGCTTCGCCAATCAACGTCGCTCAAGTTCGGTGTGCAGACCGGCTACCGTAGCGGTCAGCTCACGCACTTCCTCGCGCAATAGGTCGATTTCGGGATTGGCTGATGTTGCAATAGCCTCTTGCGCGGCTTCCTTGGCCACTTCCTTCTCCCGAGCGTCCTCGCGCCGATCCGTCTCCAGATTGACCTGATCCACGATCCACGAGGCCAGCGTGGCCGTCACAATACCGATCAACGCGATGCCGGTGAACATCAGCACCACCGCAATGATCTTGCCTTGGAAGGTGACCGGCGAGAAGTCGCCATATCCCACGGTGGTCACGGTCACGAACGCCCACCACAACGCCGTGCCGAAGTCGGTGATCGTGGATCCGGACGCCTCGCGCTCCACGGAATACACGGCCAGCGCGCCCACGTACATGAGCATTCCCACCGCGCCGACCGCGTATACGGTGATGCGCCCGCGCACCGCCATGCCGGAGGTGCGGTTCAGCACGTGCAGCACGGTCAGCAAACGCAACAGTCGCAAGGGCCGGAGCATCGGCAGCGCGATGGTCAGCAGCGTGAACAGGTTGTGCTTGAACCACCGCCAGCGATCGTCGGCCAACCACAGCGAGACCACATAATCGACGACGAACACCACCCAGATCACGTTGATGACGGTTTCACACAGCGCGATATGCGTGCGGGAGAGAATTTCCCACGAATACACCACCAGAAACACCACGGACAGCACCATCAGCGGCCAGTCCGTCCACTTCTTCCACGTCTTCAGTCCCATATTCCGATTGTAGTGGCGCGCCCGCTGCGCCACTGCGGAGCATGACTCCGGACGTCAGTGTTGTATACGTTCGTATACATTTCACGTTGTGTACGAACGTATACAACGGTATCTTTCATCTCGCATTTCCCTTATGACTATCACCACAGTGATATAATCAAGAATATGTAAGGAGAGAGAGAAGGAGCCGGCCAATGGAGACCGCATCGATCGAACTGTGGCATGGCTCTTCGCATGTCATCAAGCATCCTGAATACGGGCTGGTCAAGCCGAACAACGATTATGGCCGCGGATTCTATTGCACGCGCAGCGTCGAGCTGGCCAAGGAATGGGCGTGTGCGGGACTGGATGACGGTTTCGCGAATCGGTACACGTTGACCACGGACGGGCTCCTCTTCCTGGACCTGTCCCAGCCGCCCTACACCATCCTGAACTGGCTGGCCATGCTGGTCGAAAACCGTCGTTTCCAGCCGACCACCGCCGTCGCCGCGCAAGGCATCGAATATCTGAAACAAGTGTTTCTGCCGGATGCCAGTCAGGCTGACGTCATCGTCGGATATCGTGCCGACGATTCGTATTTCTCGTTCGCCCGCGCTTTTGTCAATAACGCGATTTCCATCGACCAACTCGCTGAGGCGATGCGGTTGGGCGAGCTCGGCAAGCAGATCGTACTCGCCAGTCCTCAGGCATTCGCGGCACTGCGGTTCCAAGGCTGCGAAATCGCCCGCGCTTCGACCTACCACGGATTGCGTAACGAGCGCGACCGCACAGCTCGCGAAGCCTACCGCCGCAAAAGTGCAGAAGCCGATCTCGACGGCCTGTTCATGCGCGACATCATCCGCGAGAAAGTGACCAACGATGATCCCCGCCTATGATGAGACATACTTGCCGGACGCCATGGCCAACTTGGCCGGCGCCTTCGATTATGCGCTGAACGATTGCGGGTTGCCGGTCGGCCTATTCATGGACTTCTTCGCCACCTCCGAGGCGGCCGCGCTTTTCGGGCGAGGCACGCCCAAATACGTGTGTGGCATGTCCGGCGAGGAGCTGGTGGCCGAAATCATGCGGCAAACCGGTTGGGCGCGCATTCTCGATATGCCGCCAGCCGCACTGCGCGCCGGCTCAACACCCGAATACTGGGCCGGATGGGTACTCGCATACTGCCAATGGGCCAGGGGAGTGCGGTTCTCGGACATTCTCGATGTGCTGTCGCTCGACGATATCGTGCGACTGCACCCGACTCTGCACGAAGCCGACGGAAGCCGATTCGTCGACGTGTACGACGAGCGGGCCGCCCATAATCGCACCGAGGGCGACTCCCGGCTGCACACGATCCGCGTGCGCGCCGGACTCAGCCAATCCGGGCTGGCCCGCCGCTCCGGCGTTACCCTGCGCTCCATCCAAATGTACGAGCAGCGCCGCAAAGACCTTGGCAAAGCTGCCGTCTCCACCGTGCTCGCTTTGGCCCGCACGCTTGGCTGCCGCATCGAAGATCTGTTGGAGCCGTAAAGACGCGGAGTAGTATCGCGCCGCATCGATTCTGATAACTGAACAACTACTTTTAAGGCCCGGCCGGATGCTCGTTTGGACATCCGGCCGGGCCTTCTGGCTCCACACGGGGTGCCGAGGTATCCGTTCTCCGCTTCGAGGGGCTGATTTGGCCTTCCGTAGAGGTTTACTCCCGTTTCGAGGGGCTGGTGGCCCGCTAGAACACGGGTATAAACGGCTTCGCCCCACCGTCATTCCGCCATTTTGGGGATGCGCTTACTTGAGTACCAGCCCCTCGAAACGGAGATAGACCTTCGGGGCGGGGCGCGGATGTTTTTTTGGACGGCTAGGCAGCCAGCCCAAGATGTTTGCGGTATTGCGCGAGGTCATCCAGCATAGTGAATCTTTTCCCCCTGAAATGGAAATCAGGCCCCAATTCTGATGAGGTGTAGAGATTACGCGCGAAGCGGTACACAATAGGAAGCATGAATACTTGTGGTTTGGGGCATGACGTGGTGGATGTGGCCGCATTCGCCGAACAGTTGGCGGAGCCGGGGTCTCGCATGCGTGCGCTGTTCTCCGTGCGTGAGGTGCGGCAGGCATCCGACCGCGCGCGCCAGAAGAATGACGGGGAGGCCGTCCATCTGGCCGCCAAATGGGCGGGCAAGGAGGCGTTCCTCAAAGCCTGGTGCGATTATCTTGGCGATGCCCCCTATCCGTTCACGCTTGATAATTTCCCGTGGCCTGAAATCGAGATCTTGGACGATTCCCGTGGTGTGCCGCATGTGTCTCTGGGTAAGGGGGCGGCGTCAGTCTTCCAAACTGATTACGCGAATTCGGCTGCCGGCGCTCGCTATTCCTCTGCTTATTCCTCTGCTTCCGATAACGGGCCTTATGCAGTGATGCAGGAGCGGCGGAATGCGCGTTCGGCGCAGCGCTCGACTATCGGTGCGGGGTCGATGCCGCATATCCATATTTCCCTGAGCCACGATGGTTCGATTGCCTCCGCGGTGGTGACGATTTCTGTGGAATAGCGCCCGAGGCCCCCGAGTGCTACATGCTGTACAACGTCTCCATCATGGTTAACCTGTGGGGCGCGCTCACCAGCCGCGACGTGCGCCTGCTCAAGAACCAGATCGACAAGCTCGACTCGCTGCCCGAAAACTGCTGGTTCGTGATTCTGAATGCGATGGGCGCCGACCTCCAACCATACGAGTCCCAGCTCATCCATTTGTGATTTCGACGGTTTCTAGCTCCCCTCT
>OGWS01002854.1_pt1 | contig 10150 bp, 8 predicted proteins | sample 1576111 | NCBI WGS metagenome assembly OGWS01 (sample SAMEA3541534, study PRJEB24748) | human gut metagenome | biome: human gut; feature: human-associated habitat; material: faeces | place: China | collected 2012 | reverse complement strand
TCTGGGCGACCATATTCAGATGTGCTTCTCTGAAGAAACCATTGGAAAGTTTTCAAAAATGCATACACCAAAGCTTATGCAGACCGACACAAACATACCATCGAGCAAGGTATCCGTGATTTATGAAGATGAGGACGTGCTTTTTCTTGATAAACCATGTGGGATGCTTTCGCAAAAAGCAAAAGCAACAGATTTTTCCCTTGTTGAATGGCTGACCGGCTACCTTCTAAAGACCCAGGCGATTACTCAGGAAGAGCTTCTGCGTTTTCATCCATCCATCTGTAACCGTCTGGATCGGAATACGAGCGGAATCGTTACAGCCGGAAAAAGTCTGAAAGGCTTGCAGGTACTCAGCACAATGATTCAGAACCGCTCGGTGCGGAAATATTACCGTACGATTGTCTGTGGGCAGATGAAAGAATCGGTTCGGGCAAAGGGGTATCTGAAAAAGGACGAAAACCAGAATAAGGTGACGGTTTTTTCCGACAGACAGGAGGGAAGTGTCCCGATTGAGACAGAATATGTACCGATTCAGACAGGAACGGATTTTACGCTTCTGGAAGTTCATTTGATTACCGGGCGGACCCATCAGATCCGTGCCCATTTAGCTTCGATTGGACACCCGATCGTGGGTGATCCGAAATACGGGGATAAGCTGATCAATCAGACGGCCCAGAAGAAATACCGGATCCGTTCCCAGATGCTCCACAGCTGGCAGGTGGTATTTCCACAGCTTCCGGAGCCATTAGCCTATTTAAGCGGTAAAAGCTTCCTTGCGCCGCTTCCGGCAGAGTTTTCCAGGATCTGCAAAGAATGGAAGTAAAGGAGAGCATGTATGGGAACCTGGAACAGCAGAGGGCTCAGGGGGTCTACCCTGGAGGACATGATCAACCATTCCAATGAGGTGTACCGGGAGAAAAAGCTGGCCCTGATCCAGAAAATCCCAACCCCGATCACCCCGATCAGCATCGACAAGTCCAGCCGCCATATTACGCTGGCCTACTTCGACCAGAAAAGTACGGTCGACTATATCGGAGCCGTGCAGGGAATTCCGGTCTGCTTCGACGCAAAGGAATGTGCCGTCAAAACCTTTCCGCTTCAAAACGTTCATGAGCACCAGATCCGCTTCATGAAGGAATTTGAGCAGCAGGGCGGGATTGCCTTTATCATCCTGCACTTTACAGCGTTAGACGAACTATACTACATCCCGTTCCGTGATCTGGAGCAGTTCTGGAAACGCATGGAAGAGGGCGGCCGCAAAAGCTTTACGTACGATGAAATCGACAAAAGCTATCAGATTCACGCAAGCCGCGATATTCTGGTACACTATCTCGAAACCATCCAGAAGGATCTGGATGAGCGCGATAACAATTTAGCACAGTAAATATCAAAGGTGCGAAAGCTTCCACAGCTGCCATGCATGGCGGCTGCGGGAGCTTTCGCACCTCGTTTGTTATCATGCGATATTGTTATATTTACTCCTGCCCATCCCAGCAGTACGTGCACAAACATTCTTTCGGAAGTCCGATGGATTTGACGAGATCGTCCAGGCGGTGGAATTTCAGAGTCGTGAAGTTTAAGCGCTTACGGATCTCCTCCACCATTTCCTGATAGTTTTTGCTGTCCGGATTTGCGTAATCAGCTAATACTTCTGCAGATACGTCATCACCTTCGCGGTCACGGATGATGCGGCGGGTGATCAGGTCTAACTCGGAATTGGAGCGGGAGAAGTTTAAGTATTTGCATCCGTAAAGGAGCGGCGGGCAGGCTGGGCGGATATGTACTTCTTTTGCACCGCTCTCATAAAGAAATTCGGTTGTTTCACCTAACTGTGTACCGCGGACAATGGAATCGTCGATCAGAAGCAGGCTCTGGTCTTTGATCAGGGCACCAACCGGGATCAGCTTCATTTTTGCGATCAGGTTGCGCTGGCTCTGGTTCTGCGGCATAAAGGAGCGCGGCCAGGTAGGAGTGTATTTGATAAACGGTCTCGCAAACGGGATACCGGATTCGTTGGCATAACCGATCGCATGGGCGATTCCGGAGTCCGGAACACCTGCGACGATATCCGGGTGGATCGTTTCTTTTTTGTGCCCCGGACAGTTTTCACAGCTGCCACAGCCTAAATCCCGGTCGGCCAAGATCTGCCCGCAGCGATAGCGCATTTCTTCCACATTGATTCCTTCGTAACTGGAGGTTGGGTAGCCATAATATACCCATAAGAAGGAACAAATCTTCATTTCCTTTCTTGGCGCAGAAAGCTGCTCAACTCCGTCTGCAGTTACCCGCACAATCTCGCCAGGTCCCAGTTCATAGCAGTCATGATAACCCAGATTGATATAGGCAAAGCTTTCAAAGGAAACACAGCAGGCATCCTCTTTTTGGCCTACGGTCAGCGGGGTACGGCCATAGCGGTCGCGGGAAGCATAAATTCCTTCTGGCGTAAGGAGCAGGATCGTCATGGAACCCTGGATCATATCCTGGGCGTAGAGCAGGCCATCAACCAGGCTTTGTTTCTGGTTGATGATCGCAGCCGTCAGTTCGGTGGCATTGATCCGGCCGCCGCTCATTTCCATAAAATGGATATGTCCGTTCTGGAAAGCGTGTTGGATCAGTTCTTCCTCATTATTGATTTTGCCGACCGTTACGATCGCATAGCTTCCTAAATGAGAGTGGATCAGCAATGGCTGCGGTTCATTGTCCGAAATCGAGCCGATTCCGGCATTTCCTTTCAGTTCTTCTACATCCCGCTCAAATTTCGTGCGGAACGGGGAATTTTCTATATTATGAATACTTCTCTGAAAACCGGATTCTCCGTATACAGCCATGCCGCCGCGACGGGTACCCAGGTGAGAATGATAGTCTGTACCAAAAAACAGATCCATCACACAGTCATGCTTGGAAACAACTCCGAAAAAGCCTCCCATAGTCTCAAACTCCTTCCAAATTTTGCGTTACCTGGCACGCATACGTGAACAGTAACGTTTTTCTTGTAATGATGCAGATCCGCAACTGTTCATTTTTTACAGCTGCATAATTTTTCTATGTGAACACGAAGTTAGTGTATCATATATCTATATGCTTATACAACAGCTATTATATATAAAATATACTAATAAATAATAAACGAGGAATACTAGCCATAACCGGAGTCTATTTGACGTGTTTTGGGAAACGTCGTAAAATGTATGAAAACAGTGGAAAGATATTGATTGACAATTCAGATACTTTCTCCTATAATTGGAATCACGTTAACGAATTAGCGCTTTACCACAGCAAAGTATTGGAGGCGGGATTATGAACATGAATAACCAGTTACTGCATACCCCCGAGGGTGTGCGTGATATTTACGCAGAGGAATGTGCCAGAAAGCTTGCCGTGGAGCAGAAGATCCAGCATGTATTCGGGCTTTACGGATATCAGAGCATTGAGACACCGGTGTTTGAGTTCTTCGATATTTTCAAAAAGGAGCGCGGAAGCGTAGGCAGCCAGGGAATGTACAAGTTCTTTGATCGCGACAACAACACTCTGGTACTTCGTCCGGATATGACACCGCCCATTGCACGCTGCGTGGCAAAGTATTATATGGATGAGACAAAACCGCTTCGCTTATGTTACCTTGGGCCTACCTTTATCAATGGGACCAGCTATCAGGGTCGCTTAAAAGAATCCACCCAGACGGGAGCCGAGCTGATCGGAGATGATACCTCCGATGCCGATGCAGAGATGATCGCCATGGTCATTGACGCCTTAAAGGAAACTGGTTTAAAGGAATTTCAGGTGGAACTGGGGCAGGTGGAATTTTACCGCGGACTGGTCGAGGAATCCGGAATGGATGAGGAGACCCAGGAGAAACTCCGGATCCTGATCGAGAATAAAAATTACTTCGGTGTGGAGGAGCTCTTATCGGAGCAGACCATGAGCGAAGACTTAAAGAAACTCTTTCTTAAGCTTCCGGAGCTCTTCGGAGATATTGATCAGATCCGGATCGCGAAAGCGATGACAACAAATAAACGGGCACTTAATGCGATCAAACGTCTGGAAGAGGTACAGGAAATCTTAGACAGCTATGGTCTTGGCGATTATGTTTCCTATGATCTTGGCATGCTGAGCAAATATTCCTACTATACCGGCATTATCTTTAAGGCATATACCTACGGAACCGGTGAGTACATCGTTGCCGGAGGCCGGTATGACAAGCTTTTGGAACAATTTGGAAAAAAGGCTGCCGCAGTCGGATTTGCCATTATGGCTGACCAGCTTCTTCTGGCTCTTTCCCGCCAGAAGATCCGCATCGATGTAAAAATGAACGATACCATCATTTTGTACGACCCGGCAGCGAGAGATAAGGCAATCCGCCTTGCCTGCCAGTTCCGCAATGCCGGCATTCCGGCGCAGCTGACACCGCGTGCCGAATCAGAAAGCATGGATGCTTATCTGGATTACGCAAGGCGGTTCCAGATGCACCGGCTCATCAGCCTTTTGGATGACGGAAGCACCGCATCCGTCTATGATACCGAAACCGGTGTATCGGTAAATCAGACTTACACGGAAACCGTCCGGGATTACATTCACTAAAGGAGACTGGCAATTATGAGATATCTTACCTTTGCGCTGGCGAAAGGAAGGCTGGCTAATAAATCCCTCGATCTTTTCGAAAAGATCGGCATCACCTGTGAAGAAATGAAAGACAAAGATACGAGAAAGCTGATCTTTACCAACGAAGAACTTGGCTACCGGTTCTTCCTCGCAAAAGCAAACGATGTTCCAACCTATGTGGAATACGGAGCAGCCGATATCGGTATCGTTGGAAAGGATACGATTCTGGAAGAAGGCAGAAAGCTTTACGAGGTTCTGGACCTGAAGCTTGGCAAATGCCGCATGTGCGTGTGCGGGCCGGAATCAGCCAAAGAGCTTTTGCAGCATCACGAGCTGATCCGCGTTGCCACCAAATACCCGGCGATTGCGAAAGATTACTTCTATAATAAAAAGCATCAGACTGTGGAGATTATCAAACTGAACGGCTCCATTGAGCTGGCTCCAATCGTTGGACTTTCCGAAGTGATCGTCGATATTGTAGAAACCGGTTCTACCTTAAGAGAAAACGGTCTGACGGTCCTCGAAGAAGTTTGTCCGCTTTCTGCACGCATGGTGGTAAACCAGGTCAGCATGAAGCGGGAGCACGAGCGCATCACCAAAATCATACAGCAGTTAAAGAATCTGATCCAGGAGGCATAACCAATCATGAGAATTGTAAAATTAGATGAACAAAGCAGGGCTAACATCCTTGCAGATTTATTAAAGCGTGACCCGAACAATTACAGTGCTTACGAGGGCACCGTCCAGGAGATCGTGGACGATGTACGCGCCAGAGGCGATGAAGCCCTGTTCGAGTATACAAAAAAATTTGACGGCGCAGAGCTCTCTGCAGACAACATCCGTGTGACCCAGGCAGAAATCCAGGAGGCACTTTCCCAGGTAGACCCGAATCTTCTGGCTGTCATGAAAAAATCCATGAAAAACATCCGCGAATACCACGAAAAACAGAAGCGTTACAGCTGGTTCGACAGTAAACCGAACGGAACCATTCTCGGACAGAAGGTAAGTGCACTTTCCAGCGTCGGTGTCTATGTCCCGGGCGGCAAGGCAGCGTATCCGTCTTCCGTACTGATGAACATTATCCCGGCTGAGGTTGCCGGCGTCGAGAAGATCGTGATGGTAACACCACCTGGTAAAGACGGCAAGGTGAATCCGGTTACGCTGATCGCTGCACATCTGGCAGGCGCTACCGAAGTCTACAAAGTCGGCGGTGCCCAGGCGATCGCAGCACTGGCATTCGGAACCAAATCCATTCCGCGTGTTAATAAGATTGTCGGACCGGGCAACATTTTCGTGGCATTGGCAAAGAAGGCGGTCTATGGCCATGTAAGCATCGACAGCATCGCCGGACCGAGTGAGATTCTGGTCCTTGCAGATGAAACCGCAAATCCGCGCTACGTCGCAGCGGACCTGTTATCCCAGGCAGAGCACGACGAGCTGGCATCTGCAATCCTGGTTACCACCAGCATGGAACTGGCGGAAAAAGTTTCTGCTGAGGCAGAGGCATTCGTTCAGAAACTCTCCAGAAAAGCGATTCTGGAAAAATCCCTGGAGAACTATGGTTATATCCTGGTAGCAGATTCCATGGAAGACGCGATCGAAACTGCAAATGCCATTGCATCCGAGCATCTGGAAATCGTGACAAAGAACCCGTTTGAAGTCATGACCAAGATCCAGAATGCCGGCGCGATCTTTATGGGCGAGTACAGTTCCGAGCCGCTGGGCGATTATTTTGCAGGTCCGAACCATGTCCTTCCGACCAATGGAACCGCAAAATTCTTCTCCCCGCTGAGTGTAGACGATTTCATTAAAAAATCCAGCATCATCTACTATTCCAAAGAAGCACTGGAGCCGGTTCATAAGGATATTGAAACCTTTGCAGAGGCAGAGCATCTGACTGCACATGCAAATTCCATCCGCGTACGCTTCGAGTAAAAAACAAGAAAATGATTGTCTTTTGGAAAGCAGCAAACCCAAGAGGCGGTCATTCAAATAAGAACAGGAGGTAGTGCTCATGGCACGCTGTGCGACCATAGAACGCAACACAAAAGAGACGAAAATCCGTCTGACCCTGGACCTGGACGGAACCGGAAAAGCGGATATTCACACAGGCATTGGCTTTTTTGACCACATGTTAAACGGATTTGCAAGACATGGTCTGTTTGACCTGACCCTGCATGTAGACGGGGATCTGGAGGTCGATACCCATCATACGATCGAGGATACCGGTATTGTGCTGGGACATGCGATCAAAGAAGCCGTAGGAGATAAAAAAGGCATTGTCCGTTACGGAACCATGATCCTGCCCATGGATGAGGCACTGCTTCTTTGCTCCCTGGATCTTTGCGGAAGACCGTATCTGGTTTATGACCTGAAGCTGGACCGGGAAAAGGTCGGGGATCTGGAAACGGAGATGATCCGCGAATTTTTCTATGCAGTGTCTTACGGCGCAGAGATGAACCTGCACGTAAAGCAGCTTGACGGAATCAACAACCATCATATTATTGAAGGTGCATTTAAGGCGTTTGCAAAGGCGCTCGACAACGCAACCCGATACGACGCACGGATCACCGATGTTTTGTCGACAAAAGGCGTACTGTAAGTGGCTAGGTTTCACGTCTGTGTGCCTGGCAACAGAAAACGTATAAAAAGGAGAGATTCCCATGCAGTTATATCCGGCAATTGACATGAAGGGCGGCAAATGCGTCCGCCTGACACAGGGATTATTTGATAATGTAAAGGTTTATTCCGACACACCGGCTGATATGGCAAAATTGTGGGTCAGCCAGGGTGCATCCTTCCTCCATATTGTGGATCTGGACGGTGCACTGGCAGGACGTTCCGTAAATGAGGATGCGATCCGTGCAATCGTATCCAGTGTGGATGTTCCGATTCAGCTGGGCGGAGGCATCCGCAGCGTGGAAGCAGTGAAAAATATGCTGGAGCTTGGCATCACCCGCTGCATCATTGGAACGCGTGCCGTGGAGCGGCCGGAGTTTATGAAAGAGCTGGTTGAAACCTTTGGTGCCGACCGGATCGTAGCCGGTGTCGATGCCAAAAACGGCATGGTGGCAGTGGAAGGCTGGGAAAAGGTAAGCAGTCTTTCTGCTTTGGATCTTTGCCTGCAGATGAAAGAATTCGGGGTAAAACATATCGTTTATACCGATATTTTCAAAGACGGTACCTTAACCGGTCCGAATGTCGAGTACACAAAGCTTCTGACTAAGCAGACCGGACTGGATGTGATCGCCTCCGGCGGAGTTTCCTGTATGGACGATCTGGTCCGCTTAAATGACAGCCAGATCAAGGGTGCCATCATTGGAAAGGCATTGTATGAGAAAAAGATCAGCCTGCCGGATGCGGTAGCGCGGTTTGAACAGGGAGAATAACTATGGCAGAATTTAAACGGTTACTTGCGCAGCTTTGCTGCGATGGAAAACAGGAAGCGGAAGTGCTTTCTTTTGCCTCTGCTTCCGGGAATGACGGAGCAGACGGTCTGGTATTTGTTGATGGTTCCAAAAACGATGAGGAACACGATTACAACATTGGCCTGATCCGGAAAATGGCAAGGGCAATCGACATTCCGATCTATGCAGGCGGACGCGTAAAACGCCTGGAGGATGTGAAGAAATACCTCTACGCAGGCGCGAAGGGCGTATTTTTAGATGCATCTGCGGAAGAAAATGTGGATCTGATCAAAGAAGCGGCAGACCGTTTCGGCAGTGAAAAAATCTTTATCCGCTTAAACCAGAAAGACCAGACAAAACGGATCCCGGAGTACGCGCAGCTTGGCGCATCCATGGCACTGCTGGAGGATGCCGTTCTTCCGGAAGCTGTGGAAGTGATCCATACGATGGACGAGCAGATGCACTACTATGTAGTCAGCACAGCGGATGAAACCGCAAAACTGGCAGAAGAGCTGAAAGCAGACGCAGCTGCCGGTATCGTTCTCGCCAGTCTGGTTCCGGAAAACGGAAATTATATGGAGAAGAAGCAGGAACTTGGCAGCCTTGGAATTGCGGTAGACATTCTGCGCAGCAGTGTTTCCTGGGAAGATTTTAAGACCAATTCCGACGGCCTGGTTCCGGTCATCGTCCAGGATTTCAAGACTTCCGAAGTGCTGATGCTTGCTTATATGAATGAACAGGCCTTCGCAGATACACTCCGCACCGGCAAGATGCATTACTACAGCCGGAGCCGGAAGAGCCAGTGGTTAAAGGGCGAGACCTCCGGACATTTCCAGTATGTAAAGTCCCTGCACTTAGACTGTGACAACGATACGATTCTGGCGAAAGTTCATCAAATCGGTGCAGCCTGCCATACCGGTTCCCGCAGCTGTTTCTTCCAGACACTTGCTGAGAAAGAGACCAAAGAAACCAATCCATTGAAAGTATTTGAGGATGTCTTCTCTGTCATTCAGGACCGTAAGATCCATCCAAAGGAAGGCTCTTACACCAACTATCTGTTTGACAAAGGCATCGACAAGATTTTAAAGAAAGTCGGAGAAGAAGCGACCGAGATCGTCATTGCAGCCAAGAACCCGGATCCGGAAGAAATCAAATACGAGATTTCCGATTTCCTGTATCATGTCATGGTTCTCATGGCAGAGCGCGGTGTGACCTGGGAGGATATCACAGAAGAACTTGCAAACCGTTAGATTTGCTTATAAAATCACAGAGTGTTGGCATAAAAATTGCAGCAATGCAGTTACGGTATGCCAGCACTCTTTTTCTGCGTGACAAAAAGCCCTTGATTCGTCAAAAAAATAACTTATGAATATGTCAGAAGAGACATAGCCGACTGCAGAAAAACATGGTATACTTTTACATTATAAAAACAGGAGAGTTATGATCATGCAGCAGACAAAAGAATCACATGACCAATACTACGAAATGGCCAATGCGCCGGTCGGACGTGTCATCTCAAAGCTGGCTGTCCCAACCATCATCAGTATGCTGGTCACCTCGATTTATAACATGGCTGACACTTTTTTTGTAAGCCAGCTTGGGACCAGCGCTTCTGGCGCGGTCGGAATCATCTTTTCAGCCATGTCGATCATTCAGGCATTATCGTTTATGATCGGAATCGGATCCGGAAATTACATTGCCCGGCTGATCGGGGCAGGAAACCGGGAGCTGGCCGAGAAACTTGCTTCCATCGCTTTTTTTACCGGCTTTTTTATGGGACTGGTTATCACGGTCCTCGGAACTGCCAACATCCATGCGCTGGTTATGATGCTTGGATCTACCGTAACCATTGCGCCTTATGCCGAAGCCTACGCATCCTATATTCTGATTGCGGCACCGTTTATGATGACTTCATTTATCATGAATAACATTCTACGGTTTCAGGGAAAAGCCTTATTTGCCATGGTCGGCATCACAACCGGAGGTATTTTAAACATTGTCCTTGACCCGGTATTTATTTTCGGTATGGGTATGGGGACCGCAGGCGCTGCGCTTGCAACAGGCATTTCCCAGTTTGTCAGCTTTTGCATTCTGCTTGTGATGTGCAATTTTCGAAAGGACTGCATTTCCATCGATATCCGTAA
>OGWS01002851.1_pt1 | contig 10154 bp, 8 predicted proteins | sample 1576111 | NCBI WGS metagenome assembly OGWS01 (sample SAMEA3541534, study PRJEB24748) | human gut metagenome | biome: human gut; feature: human-associated habitat; material: faeces | place: China | collected 2012 | reverse complement strand
GGCGCGGGGCATTGCCCCGCGCCTCTTTGCTCCGCCTGCTGTTTGCCTTAGTGCAGGCCGTCCGCCGGTCAACACTTGAGCAGCAAATGCGTCCAGCAATAACCGCGGCGGCCGCCAGCAGAAGGGCCGCTGGCGGTGCTCATGCGGCGTACCCCTTCCAAGCGCTCCGTCACCTTCGCAGACATATCCGCCCCCGCCTTTTGAAGTATGCTGGACATAGATGTCCATAGGGTCTGACTCTTTGCCTTTGAACAAATAATCCGTTGTTACTCCGAAGATCTCACTCAGCCGAATTATTTTTTCACTGTCCGGTAAACTCTGGTCCGTTTCACGCAGTTAAAAAGATGGTGTCAACGGCTTGGTCGATGTTGCCAATGAAGCGATAGAAAATCTCGATTTTCTGTACCCGTTTTCCCTCGCTGTCCTTTATCACCTCATGGATAAGGATTTTTCAATCAAGGTAATCATACTTCTGCGGTCAGCTCAGACAGGTCGGCATATTGCTTTACCAAAACAAGCCATTTTTCAATGTTTCCGTCTGTTCCCGTGCGGCTTCAAGCTGTGTATTCAAGGCCAGGATCTTAGTCTCCAGCGCCTTCTGCTCCTGCTGGTACTTTTGGGAGAGCATAGAGAAGTTCCGGGCGGTCATGACCTCCGCGGTCCTGTCCTCATATATCCGGGCTATCAGGCTGTCCAGCTCGGCAAGACGTTTTTCCGCCCGCTTTTTCTCCGCCGCCGCCCGTCTGTGCTTTGCCTCCTGTCCACTGTTGGAGGGCTTCAAAAGGCGGGCGGCTATGGCTTTCTCATTCTGATGGACCGCCTTAATCCAGAACTGCAAACGGGAGAGAACATAGGGATAAAGAACATCATAGCGGACATAATGTGCGGAACACTGATTGCCGAGTTGTCCATAGCGGCTGCAATCGTAATGCCTGTATGGTTTCTTGATCTGGCGTTTTGTCCTGAAACGCATAGACCAGCCACAACCGGCGCATTTGAGAAGCCTGGAGAAAATTTGTGTTGTCTGGTTCTTCATAGAACGGCGGTGTGTGGCGATCTGTTCCTGCACACGGTCAAAAACATCTTTCGAAATGATCACCTCATGAGTCCCCTCGACACGTACCCACTCGCTGGGGTCCTTGCGGATACGCTTCTTATTTTTGTTGGAGATATTTGTTTCCCGGTAATGGACCGAATTTTCGATGTAGGTTTCATCCTCCAAAATGCTTTTGACCTGGGCTATGGTCCAGGCGTAGGCTTTTCCCTCCGGGGCGTTGGCGTAGATGTTTGCAAATGTCCCTTTGCGCTGATAGTTCAGCCAGCCGGGGGTGGATCCCTTCTCTTGCGTCAGTACCTTGGAGGTTTTAGCGGCTCCCACCCCACGCACCGCAAGGGCATAAATTTTTTTAATTATCCAGCGGGTATCCTCAGCAATCAGCAAATGGCATTTTTCCTCCGGGTCCTTGCGGCAGCCAATGGGCACATAGGCGAAAATCCTTTGTCCTTTGGCAAATTTGGCCTTGAACGCTGATTTTACCTTGCGTCTGAATGAGCCGAACCAGTGTGGGGCGATCCACTTCTTCCAGCTGAGCATAATCCTGCATCATGTTCGGCCACTCGTCTACGGACTGTTCTTTTTCCCGCCTGGCAGACAGCAGTTCGCAAAGTACCTTACGCCGCTCCTGCTTTGCGGCTCGCTCTACTTCATAGCCATTCAAGAGCTGGACACACAGGTTTTCCGGGACGCGTCCCATGACCTTATCCCCGTAAGCGGACTGCACCAGCCTGTCCAGTTCCGGCAGCCGCTTCACGTTACCTTTACTCCATAAAACAGGCGGCCGGCAAAACTCTGGCCCCCCATATTTCAAAGTACAAATCTTTCAGCAGCAGACCGGATCCTGGCCACGCTCCACCGTCTCACCCCGAAAGCAATGCCCGCGGTATTTCCAGATGCCGGGCATATCGCGGCATCGCTCGAAAGTAACGTAGCTCGCACGCCACCGACTGGTTTTCGGGTCTTCCCGATGACTATGGCCCCCCCCATTTATGCGCATGCACTCGAGAGAAAGGCCAACAATTTATCGCTTCGTCCACCATGGCTCCCACAACATAGTCTCTGGGCTTTGCAGTCTCATAACGGAATGTCTTTGCGGTGAATATTTCCAACTCTGCAGTAATTCATCCAGGCCTTTATTTTCTGTAAAAATCTCAGAATCCGTTAGATTATATCAGCCGTATTATGCATCTAAAAATATATTGTTTTTTGTGCTATAATCCCCTGTGACATACTTCCAGCACCAAGCAGAGGACACATTGAGTAACAGTTGGTATTAAAATTGCTATACATTATTTCCAGAGGGGGCGTTGTCCCTCAAAAGAAAGGAGACTAAGTTTATGGAAAAGTTTGTTTCTGAACTGCGCGTAAGAATGTCTGCCAAAGATGCACACTATGGTGGAAATCTGGTAGATGGCGCACATATGCTGCACCTCTTTGGCGATGTGGCTACCGAACTGCTGATCCGCTGCGACGGCGATGAGGGGTTGTTTTGCGCATACGACAATATAGAGTTTCTGGCTCCTGTTTACGCCGGAGACTACATCGAAGCGAAGGGCGAGATCACTTATATCGGAAATACGTCCCGCAAGATGACCTTTACCGCGTACAAGGTCATTACAGCTAGGCCGGACGTAAGCGCTTCAGCGGCCGACGTTCTGGATGAGCCGGTTCTGGTCTGCCGAGCCAGCGGCACCTGTGTGGTCCCAAAGAACTGCAAGCGGAAATAAACAGTTGCCGGACGGGTCCCCAATGGGGCCCGTCCGCTTTCTATCAAATTAAGCGACAGAAGAGGGCATCTATAATGGATAGCTTTGGGCTAGAACGATCTATAGAGCCGCGGCACGCCCTGGCCCAACAGGCGTGGAAAATAGATAATACGATGACGCTTCGGTCGGACGAGGTTCTCATCGACGTCAAAATCATCAATATCAATTTGGCCAGCTTCAATGAAATTCTGGACGAAACAGGCGAGGACAGAGCCTTGCTGTGTCAACGCGTTTTAGAAATTGTCCGCGAGCGGGGAAAACTTCACAATCCGGTAACCAACAGTGGAGGAATGTTATATGGCACCGTGGTGGAGTTAGGTCCCAGCTACCCAAATATTTACCATATCCGGCCAAAGGACGAGATCATATCTCTGTCCTCCCTCACGGTAACCCCTCTGCACATTACGCAGATCCTCCGCATTGACTGCGAAAGCGCCCAACTGGAGGTAGAGGGTCAGGCCATCCTATATGCCAACTCTCCAGTCGTCAAAAAACCGCCGGACTTGCCCCTGCGAGCCGTGATTGCAGCTATGGATGAGGCTGGCGCCCCTACTCGCTCCTATCAGATCGTGCAACCTGGGCAGGATGTACTGATACTCGGTGCCAGCGGCCGCATCGGTCTGATGTGTGGCTATGCCGCTAAGGATAAGATGGGCTCCAGCGGACGGCTTGTAGGTATCGTGCGAGATCAGGAAAGCCGTATTCAAATGGAACCATGCAGCGTGTTCGACGAGGTGTTGGAACTGGACGCCACCAACCTGAGCGCTTTATGCGGCACTCCACACGCGGAGATCATTCAGCGCTTTGATGTAGTCATCAACTGTATCAACACAGCAGACACTGAGGCTGCAAGCCTATTGGCAGTCAAAAACCATGGAACCATATACTTTGCCACCATATGCTGCGACTATAAATTCGTGGCGCTGACCGCAGAAAGTATCGGCAAAGAGATTCAGGTCATCCCTTACACAGGCTTTTTGGAGGGACACGCAGACTACACTTTGGGACTAATGCGCAGGTTCCCGCAAATGCAGACAGACATCCAGCGCGGGATATGCGGTGTGCCGGAGACTATCTCTATCCCGAACTCGGACGAAACACCGCACGCAAAGAGTGAAGCGGACGAGGACTGTGCGAGCGGATATATCTTCCATAGCTTGGAGGCCAAGGCCACTCTGCGCCAGGCGCTTAAAGTTGCCCGCTATACCTCCAACGTCATGATCTATGGCGAATCCGGTGTTGGAAAGGAAATTATTGCCAGAATTATTCATCAGAACAGCGAGCGAAAAAGCTTCCCAATGGTCAAAATCAACTGTGCCGCGATTCCGGAGCATCTGCTGGAGTCGGAACTGTTTGGCTACGAAAAGGGTTCCTTTACCGGAGCAAACATCAAGGGGAAAATCGGCCTCTGAGAAGCTGCACAGAACGGCACTCTATTCTTGGACGAGGTGGGCGAGCTTCCCCTTACTTTCCAGGCCAAGTTGCTGCGCGTGATCCAAGAAAAAGAAATTGTTCGTGTCGGTGGGCTAACTCCCATCAAGGTGGATGTACGGATCATCGCTGCCACCAACCGAAATCTAGCTCGCATGGTGCAGGCCGGGGAATTCCGAGAGGACCTTTACTACCGGCTGAACGTCTATCCCATCACCGTTTTGCCTCTGCGCATGCGCCGGGCAGACATCATCCCCTTAGCCAAATACTTTGTAGAGCGATACAACCTGGAATTCGGGCTTCAAAAGTCGCTAGGCGCAAAAGCACTGGAATTTCTGGAGAACCAGTCCTTTCGCGGAAATATCCGCGAGTTGCAAAATCTGATCCAGCGGCTGATGATTATGACAAATAACCGGATCATTGAGGCGCGGGACGTGCTCCAAGTCCTCTCCATGGACAGCGTGGAGCCGCCTTCTGTAGCAGCAGCCGTTCCATCTCCGGATTTTCACAAGCAGACCACCGGCGGTTCTCTGAAGGAAATGTTGAGCCAGCGGGAACGGGAAATCCTCCAGTTATACCAGCAACGGTACAAGTCCACTCGAAAGATTGCCAACATGCTGGGGATTAGTCAATCCTCTGTAGTCCGAAAATTAAATCTGTACGGTCTTCAATCGGAAGACAAGTGAACCTTTTTTGAATCACAAGCGAACCATAAATTGATCGTTCGATCAATTTATGGTTCGCTCTTCTGTTAATGGACTTCGAATTCCCGTTTCACTAAAGATAAAACTAGTAAAAATATCAAAAAATGAGTTGGCACGCAGCTTGCAGTTCAAAAATATAGTATTTCGCTACAGAAAGGAGACTCTACCATGCGAGGAGATCCATACGGAAGCCATCGTGTCATTTCCCCCAAAGGATTGCTTCCGCAGGCAGCAGAACGGGTGGACAACTCCCCCACTATTTGTTCCAATGAGATTCTGATCGACGTCATCGCGCTCCAGCCAACGGCCACAGCCTTTGGCCGCATCAAGCAAGAGTGTGGCGGCGATGTGAACCGGATCGCCCAGGAGATCCAGAAGATCGTGGACGAGCGCGGAAAGTTCCAAGACCCGGTAACAAAATCTGGCGGTATTCTGATCGGTCGCATCAAGGAGATTGGCGCCGATCTGGCTGGCTCTACAGACGCCCAGGTGGGCGATAAGATCGCCACTTTAGTGTCCCTGTCACTCACTCCTCTAAAAATTAATGAGATCACGTCCATTGACGTGGACACCGAGCAGGTCTTTTGTAAGGCCAGCGCCATACTGTTCGAGAGCGGCATTTACACCAAGCTTCCGAAGGACCTTGGCGACCAGCTTAGCCTGGCGTTGATGGATGTGGCCGGTGCCCCGGCCCAAGTCGCAGTCCACGTCAAGGCGGGAGATACCGTGGTAGTGGTGGGTGCCGGCAAGGCCGGGCTTCTCTGCCTGGCGGAGGCTAAAAAACGGGTAGCTCCCACTGGCAAGGTGATCTGCATGGAATATTCCCCCCGGCAGTGTGAGATTGTGCGTAGCCTGGGCATTGCGGACGTTGTGCTGGAAGCCGATGCCAAGAAGCCTCTGGAGGCCCTGGATATTTACCAGAATGCATTGGGTGACCAACTGGCGGACTTCACGGTCAACACCGTGAGTGTACCTAATACGGAATTGGCCACGGTGCTTGTAACTAAAGATACGGGAATGGTCTACTTTTTCAGCATGAGTACTGATTTTGCCAAAGCGTCTCTGGGGGCCGAGGGCATCAAGAAATATGTGCCCATGCTTATCGGAAATGGATATTACCCCGGCCATGCAGAAATTGCCTTTGACGCTGTGCGAAGGGAGGAGAAGCTACGAGATTACTTCACAAAACGCTACTGCAAATAAAATTTGTTTAAGAATGGAAAAACTCATCATTACCGCAGCCATCTGCGGCGCGGAGGTCGCCAAGGAAAACAGCCCCGCTGTCCCCTACACCGTGGAGGAGATGGTACGAGAGGCCAAGAGCGCGTATGATGCGGGCGCGGCGGTCATTCATGTGCATGTCCGTTGGGACGACGGCACCCCCACCCAGGACCGGGAACGGTTCCGCGTAGTGCTGGACGCCATCAAGGCGGCCTGTCCTGGCGTCATCCTGATCCCCTCCACTGGCGGCGCCACCGGCATGACCCCGGAGGAGCGCCTTCAGCCCACCGAGCTCTTCCCCGAGATGGCCACCCTGGACTGCGGCACCTGCAACTTCGGCGACGACATCTTCGTCAACGATATGCCTACCATGCGGGCCTTTGGTCAGCGGATGATCGAGAACCGCATCAAGCCCGAGTATGAGTGCTTTGAGATCGGCCATCTGGACACCATCCTGAACATGGCCAAGAAAGGCCTGGTGCCCGGCGCCCCCATGCAGTTCAACTTCGTGCTGGGGGTGTCCGGCTGCACCCCCGCCACGGTGGGCAACCTGAATTACTTAGTCAAGCAAATCCCCTCCGGCTCCACCTGGACCGTCACCGGCATCGGCCGCAGCGCCTGGGACATGGCCGCCGCCGGCATCGTAATGGGCGGCAATGTCCGCGTTGGCTTTGAGGACAACATCTACCTAGGCAAGGGCCACAAAGCCGCCTCCAACGGTGAGCTGGTGGCCAAGGTGGTACGCCTCTCCAAGGAGCTGGGCCGCGAGATCGCCAACCCCGGCGAGGCCCGCAGGATCCTGTCCCTGGCCTAAACGGCGAATGTCTGCGGCCTATCCGCTGAAAGATAGAACCATCTGCAATGAACAGGAAGGAGAGAACTATGAAACGGAAAAAATTTTTAGCGCTTACTCTCGCGGCAGCCATGAGCCTGGCTCTTTTCTCCGGCTGTAGCCGCCCGAGTGCCAGCAGTGGCGGTAATGATAACCCCTCTGCCAACAACACTGGCAGCACTAGTTCTGAGGAACCCATTGTGATCAAAATTGGCCATACCGACTCTGATACGCGTTCCACTCACAAGTGGAGCGTTTGGTTAGGCGAGTGGCTGGAAGAGCAGGCGCCCGGCCGTTTCAAAGTGGAGGTTTACCCCAATGGCCAGTTGGGCGACTCCCCCGACATGGTGGCCGGTGTAAAGCTGGGCACTCTCACCATGGAGTTCGACCTATCCTCCGTGGTAAGTTCCGTGTCCGGACCCGCGACTAGCGCGGTAGACCTACCCTACCTGTACCCCACCTATGAGGACTGGGTGCAGGGCACCTTTGAAAATGGCGGTCTGGAGCTGTTTAACGAGACCTTGGCACCCTCCGGCTATTACTGCGTTGGCATGTTCTATAATGGAATGCGTCAGGTGATCAGCCGCACCAGTACCTACCACAATTCCGAGGATCTGCATGGCCAGAAGATCCGCGTGGCGCAGAACGATCTGGACATCAAGACCTGGGACGCTATGGGCGGTAGTCCTACCCCCATGTCCTGGAACGAAGTGCTGACCTCCCTCTCCACAGGCACCATCGAGGCACTTGACCACTCCTTGGGTGTGTTCAATGACTTCAACATCCATGAGATCGCGCCCTACATCACCATTACCAACCACGCAAGCTCCCCCTTCCCCATTGTGTGCTCCCTGGAATGGATCGAGTCCCTGGATCCTGAGGACCGGGCGCTGATCGAGGAGGGCGTGGCCTTGGCCTGCGAGCAGCAGCGCGAGGAGGAGCGCGCCAACGAAATGGAGTATATTGAGCGCTTCAAGGAGGAAGGCGCCACTGTGGAGGAGCTCACCGATGAAGAGGTCGCTGCTTTCAAGGAGGCCGTGCAGCCTGTGTATGACGATCTGCGTGCGCAGATCGGCGACGATCTGATGGACCGCTGGCTAGCCACCGTTCCCCAGAGCTGACCCTAGAGGAAACTATATATAGGCCCGCCTAAGCCATCGGTACGGCCTGGTTGGGAACCTATAATATGCTGTAGAGAGAGGGGGAAAAGGTGTATTTCAGTGATACATCTAATTTGTCTATGAATTCAGCAAAAAGCAGATTTTTTTCAATCCTAAATCACATTGAAGAAGTCATCATCGTCTCCATGTTTGCCTTGATGGTCATCATCATTTTCGTCCAGGTCATCATGCGGAAGGCCGGCAATTCTCTGTCCTGGTCGGAAGAGCTGGGGAAATTCCTGTTCGTATGGATCTCCTGGATGGGCATCAGTCTAGGTCAGCGGGAAGGCGAGCATATTAAAATCACTATGCTCACGGATCGGCTGCCTTTCCGCTTGGCCCAGATCGTCAACATCATTTCCGATATCGTCGTGATTATCATCTGCGCCGTCATCTTCTACTATGGCGTGGAACTGGTGGTCGCTCAGGGCAATGTGCCCTATGCTGGCATCAAGATCAGCACCTCCTGGGGCTACTTGGCGGTGGTGCTGGGCTGCGGACTGATGATTCTCCGCACACTGGTGAGCATCAAGCGCTCTGCCCTCACCCTCATCAATGGCAAATTACCCGCTGACACCAAGGCCCGGGAAGGGGGGGATTAAGCATGGATGCAGTCATTGTCCTGTTGATTTTGCTGTTTGTCCTGCTGGCGATCGGTGTACCTGTGGGGTTCGCCATTGGCGGCGCAACCATGATCTCCATGTTTTTCTTCTCGGATCTGAACATGGTGGTCAACGCACAATACTGCTATTCAGGTATTTTCTCGTTTACGGTCATGGCCATCCCCTATTTCATGCTGGCCGGCACCATCATGTCCACTGGCGGCATCGCCCGGCGGATCGTGGACTTTGCCTCTGCGCTGATCGATTTTGTGACCGGCGCCCTGGGGTGCGTTTCCATGCTGGCCTGCATGTTCTTCGGCGCCCTTACCGGCTCCGGCATGGCCACCACCTCTGCCATCGGCGGCATGATGATCCCCGAAATGAAGCGCAAGGGTTATGATTCCTCCTACGCCGCCACTCTGGTCTGCTTCGGCGGTATCGTGGGGCCCATCATTCCGCCCTCCCTGTCCTTTGTGCTCTACGGAGCTTCAACCAAAACCTCCGTGCCTGATCTCTTCAAGGCCGGTATCATCCCCGGCGTTATGATCGGCCTGGTATTTTTGATGGTAAACATCATCATCTGCAAGCGCACTGGCACCGAGGTCCACAAACCCGAGCTTGGGCCCGGCGGAGAAAGGATTCCCATGATCCAGTTCTGGAAAGAACGGCTACACCGGGTAGGCAAAGCCACCAAGGACGGGTTCTGGGCTCTGCTCTCTCCCTTTATTATCCTAGGTGGCATCTACTCTGGCTTCTTCACTCCCACTGAGGCCGCCGCTGTCTCGGTTGTGTACTCCATCATCGTGTCCCTGTTCGTGTACCACGACATGACTTGGAAGGACCTGTATAAAACTTTTGTGTCCGCCGCTGTCCTCAACGGCGTTACTTCCTTCCTGCTGGGCACCTCCACAGTGTTCTCCACCTTCATGACCTTCGAACAGGTCCCCCAGATGATCACCAACTTCATGGCCAATCTGTCCGACAGCCCTGTAGTGTTGTTGCTGGTCATCAATGTGTTTCTGCTGATCGTGGGCTGTTTTCTGGATACCGTGCCCGCCATCATCATCATCGCGCCTATGCTGCTGCCTACCATCCAGGCGTTCAACATCAATCCCATTCACTTCGGTGTTGTCATGTCGGTAAACCTAGCTGTTGGTCTGTGTACGCCTCCTTATGGCTGCAACCTCTTCGTGGGTGCGGCTGTAGCCAAAATCAAGATGGAGAGCATGCTCAAATGGGTCGTACCATTTTTCCTGGTCTCCTGTGTATTGCTGTTGATTTTGTCCTTTGTTCCAGCGCTCTCTCTTGCATTTGTCTAGCTTTCCCCCTCCTGACATGCGAATCCGATAGAGAGGGACGGGCCTCCGCTTTTGCGGAGGCC
>OGWS01002850.1_pt1 | contig 10157 bp, 19 predicted proteins | sample 1576111 | NCBI WGS metagenome assembly OGWS01 (sample SAMEA3541534, study PRJEB24748) | human gut metagenome | biome: human gut; feature: human-associated habitat; material: faeces | place: China | collected 2012 | reverse complement strand
TATCTGAAAATGAATTCCGAGAGCTGATAGAAGTTGCAGAAAACCTTTTGTATTAAGGAGATTGTGATGTACGTAGGTGTAAATAAAGAAAATGGAAATAGAATTCCAGACAGAGAAGCTTTTGGATATGCAAGTGAACGGTGTTTGTATGGTACTGACGAGGAAAAGAAAATTTTTATGGAACTTCTGAAAGATAGTGAAAATATTGAAGTGTTTTCAAAGAGCTTAGTCGAATGGTTTTACTCTGGTGATTGGATTTACGATCCGCATGATAATGGAAAACAAAGCTGGATTGTTCGCTTTTCAGACAACAGCTTACACGGGTGCTATTGTACTTATGCGGATGCTGTGATACTCGGAAGGAAGCTGGCTGATGAAAAAGGATTAGGGTTCGTGGTGGTTTAGATGGAGTATAGGATATTTGATTTTAAAGACGAGAAAGATTGGCTGAACGGTAGAACAAACGGAATTGGCGGAAGTGATGCGGCAGCCATTGTCGGGATGAACCCCTATAAGACGAATATAGAGCTGTTTGAGGAAAAAATTGGTCGAAGTATACCGGAAGATATATCAGATAAGCCTTGTGTTATTTATGGAAAAAAAGCAGAGGAACATATCCGTGAACTCTTCAAACTGGATTATCCGGAGTATCAGGTAGAACATCATGAGTTCCGTATATTACAGAGCATTTCGTATCCGTTTATGCAAGCCTCTCTTGATGGCGAACTCACTGATCAAGACGGAAGAAAAGGCATTTTGGAGATTAAGACTACAAATATTCTCCAGAGTATGCAGCGAGAAAAGTGGCAAGATAGAATACCGGATAATTATTACCTGCAGGTGCTTCATTATCTTCTGGTTACCGGATATGAATTTGTGGTACTAAGAGCACATTTAAACAGTTTTTGGGGAAGAGAAGTAAGAACCCAGATTAAGCATTATTTTATTGAACGGAAAGAAGTTCAAGAAGATCTAGATTATTTATTACGGGAAGAAAGGAGATTTTGGGAGTATGTGGAGAGTGGAAGAAAGCCACCTTTGATATTTCCAATAATATAAGAAAGTATGGAATTTAAAATTTTAAGTCCGCAAGATGGAAATCTTGTACAAGACATAAGTTGGAATAACGAGGAACTGAAAGCGGAGATATCTGCAAAGATGAAGGATTATAAAGGTCTTGTCTTTACGGAAGAGACTATTAAAGAAGCCAAGAAAGATCGTGCCAGTCTGAATAAGCTCCGTAGCGCCTTTGAGGATGAACGAAAAAGGATTAAAAAATTATATATGGATCCTTATAACCGCTTTGAGCAGCAGGTGAAAGAGGTTATAGCGCTGATCGATGAACCTATCAGACTGATTGATGCTCAAATCAAAGAAGTGGAAGAAAATAAAAAACTTCAAAAGCGAAAAGACATAGAAGAGTTATTTGAGAGTATCGGGTTCCAAAACTTCGTTTCGCTTAATCAGATTTGGGATGAGAAATGGCTAAATGCTTCGGTTCCAATGACAAAAATTGAAGAGCAGATGAAGAGTGAGATGTATCGAATCGGTAATGAGGTTGCAACAATCAGCCGGCTTCCTGAGTTTAGTTTTGAAGCAATGGAAGTCTATAAGAAGACATTAGATATGAATCATGCTATTCAGGAGGGACAACGTTTAGCAGATATTCAGAGACGTAAAGCAGAGCAGGAAGCAGCGATTGAAGAAGCAAAACAGAAAGAGGAAGCACAGAAAACAGAAGAGAAATCTGAAGCTGTTTCGAATGACACGAAGGCGCCGGAAGCATTAGAAGAAAAAACATTGCATACAATTGATTTTCGTGTAACAGCAACATCGGATCAGCTGAATTTATTAAAAGAGTTTTTATTAAATAATCATATTGCATACGGTCCGGTACCGAAGAAAGGAGAGTAAATCAGATGGCAGTAGGAAATTCATTAACGGCAGCGAAGACTCAGAAAACCAGTCTTACAGCGTATCTCACAAATGATGCTGTGAAAAATCAGATTAATAAAGTGGTTGGCGGAAAGAACGGGACAAGATTTGTTTCCAGTATTGTATCTGCTGTACAGACTACACCAGCACTTCAAGAGTGTACCAATAACAGTATCTTAAATGCAGCACTTTTAGGAGAGGCGTTAGGATTATCACCGTCTCCACAACTGGGACAATTCTATATGGTGCCATTCAAAAATAATAAGAAGAATTGCAAGGAAGCACAGTTTCAGCTTGGTTACAAAGGCTATATTCAGCTTGCAATCCGTTCCGGATATTATAAGAAGTTAAATGTTCTTCCAATAAAGGAAGGAGAACTTATTAGATATGATCCACTAAACGAAGAGTTAGAAGTTGATCTGATTGAGGACGACATTTTAAGAGAAGAAGCAGAGACAATCGGGTATTATGCAATGTTTGAGTACGAGAATGGATTCCGGAAGACGCTGTACTGGTCGAAAAAGAAGATGCAGGCACATGCGGATAAATACTCATCAGCGTACAGTTTAAAGATTGCGGGCGATATTGCTCAGGGGAAAATTCCGGAAAAAGATATGTGGAAGTATTCTTCTTTCTGGTACAAAGATTTTGATGCAATGGCCATGAAGACCATGTTACGACAGTTGATCAGTAAGTGGGGAATCATGTCAATTGATATGCAAAATGCTTTTGATAAAGATATGGCAGTCATTCATGAGGACGGTACAGCAGAGTATGTTGATAACTCAGAAAACAGTACCGAAGATGTTGTAGCTGATCAGGAGCTGAATGAGGTGGAAAGCGCTGTACCTGATGCAGAACCGGCGAGAAATAAAAGTGCTGCAGAAGCATTTTTTAATAATTAATAACAGGAAGGAGAAGAGCAATGAAACACATTAACTTAGAAACATTTGCAAATGGTGCATTTTCCGCGCAAGTGAATCGCGCCATTGAAGAAGTAACTAAGAATATCCAGGATCCGAATACGGAGGCAACTGCCACGCGGAAGATTACGGTTACAATCGGCTTTAAACCTAATCAAGACCGGAATCTTGCTCCGGTCGGTGTACAGGCAAAGACCACACTTGCTCCGGCACTTGGTGTAGTTACCGCGTTACAGATGGGCAAGGATCTTAAGACGGGAGAGGTAGCAGCGATTGAAATAGGAAATCAGATTCCTGGGCAGATGTCTGTTGCAGATGTTCCGGGAGTGATTCCGGCACCGGAAACATTTGATCCGGACACTGGAGAAATCTTGGAAGAGCCGGCACCTAATAAAGTAGTAGATATGAGAAAGAAAGCATAGGAGGACAAAAAATATGATTAAAGAAGCATTACAGTATATTACAGGACTGAAAGAAGAGAGTATGGAACCTAAGGTGATTACCATTAATGGTGAAACTTATTGTGACAAGAGTCTAGTAAGATATCACAGTTTCCCCATGGCATGTGAATTGAGAGTGAATACATTGACTGCTCTGGTGGATTACATAAAAGGGAAACCGGAGGAGTTGCGAGATTCTATGATTTTACATGTACTCAGTCCTACAAGAGTACAGCTGATCACAGGTCTGATTGATGAAAGAAAAAGAGAAACACTGATGGAAACCAATGCTATCGTTAATGAATTTAGTTTCGATCATTATTATGACCAGGAGAGATTCCTGATTGAACTCCAGGCAAACTTTATTGAAACAGAAGATCTTAAGAAGATTAAGATGGTAGCAGGAAATATCCAGCAGGGAACCACAGCTAATTATGATGATGATGGTGTCAGCCAGAAGACTACGATCAAGAGTGGCATCGCCAACAATACGGATGTAATCGTGCCGAATCCGGTAACACTTCGCCCATATCGAACCTTTGCAGAAATTGAACAGCCAGAAAGCGAATATGTATTCCGTATCAAAGACTCTGACAGAGGACCTGCTTTTAAACTGGTGGAAGCTGACGGAGGACTTTGGAAAAAGGAAGCTATGAATAGAATTAAACACTATCTGGAATATGAGCTTAGTGTAGAGATTGAAAAACACAACATTACTATTATTGCATAAGTAAGAGTATTTCCTTTTGGATTGGTGTATCACAGAAGCTTTATCAATTTGTTTGTGCGGTGCTAGAAAATTATCTGGTACCGCAAGAAAGGAGAATGCTTATGCAGTCAGTAGTGTTTACGGTGCCCGGAAAGCCACAAGGTAAGGCGAGGGCAAGAACGTTCATCAATAAACACACCGGAAAGAGTATGTCAATGACTCCGGATAATACAGTATTGTATGAAAATCTGATTAAAGACCAATATTTGAATCATTGTAATGGTCTTTATTTGGAAAGAGGGATTCCGGTAACGCTCCGAATCGTGGCAAGATTTCTTCCGCCTAAGAGCGTTTCAAAAAAACGTACAAAGGATATGCTTGCCGGTCAGGAGCTTCCGCTTAAAAAACCAGATATTGATAATATCGTAAAAGTAGTGGCGGATGCCTTAAACGGTGTAGCGTACCATGATGATACTCAAATTGTATATGTGGTGGCAAAGAAAGCCTATTCCGCAATGGAAGGGCTTGATATTACAGTAGAAAAGTATAGTGGGATAGAAGATGGTATAGAGAGCAGGTGAGGACATGGCGGGAAGACCGCGAAAAACAGGACTCTCTTACCGAAGTAGCAGTACATATAAGTATGAAGATTTTGAGATGGTAGACCTATTAGAAAAATACGGACCGTTAGGAACAACGATCTACGATGTTATTTCAGATATGGTTCTGCGGCAGGGTTATTATCTCGCAGTTTCACTGAACACACTTGCACTATCTGTTCAGAAAACGATTGGAAGCAAATGGATCAGGAACAAAGGCCTTGTGTTGCAAGTTGTCCAGTATTGTGCAGATATAGGACTTTTCGATAAAGACCTCTTGCGGCAGTCTGTGATAACCTCTGTTGAACTTCAGCGTATCTATGCATTAGCAACTGTTAGGAACAAGGTTCAGATAGAAAAATACCGGCTTATTGGAAATGAAAATGATAAGCCTTTATTAAGTGTACCCGGAAATGATGTTTCTGTAACGGAAAAGGCTATTTCTGCAACAGAAATTCGAAATAATGAATCAAAAATGCAACGTAAGGTAAGGGAAGGGGAATATATAGATATAGTGTTTCCGCCAGAGCTGGAAAAAGAATTTCAACTGTATCTTCTTATTCGACGTAGTAATTATGGAGAAATACTTCCGGAACAGGAGAATGCGCTCAGAGGTGATTTGATTAATTTAACAACAAACCTTGAGGAACAGATTGCAATTGTAAAAAAAGCAACAGCGTCCGGATGGAAAAGTTTCTATAAATCGAAAGACAGAGCGAAGAAAGCAGAGTGTTCAGAAGCAAAAAAAATAAAGTTCAATAATTTTGACGGTCGCTCTTATGATATGAATGATCTGGAGAGAAAACTGATTGAACAGTAGAAATAAAAAGATAGGGTAATTTAGGTGAGTATACGTAACAAAAAAATAGCAGCGGACTAATTGTCTTGCCGGACCGTCCACTGCTCATCTTTCTAAGGACATTATAACACATGCGTCCTTAGGAGACAAGGAGGATGATGTTATGTGTACACAGAAAGAAATTTTAAGAGATAACATTTTAACAGGTATGCAGCCATTTTTAAATGCGCCACTTATGGAGATTCTGAACCAAGTAGTAGTGCAGGCGCTGTTTGGACTTGAGGTGACAGAGAGTGAGACATTGCCGGCAACGATAGACGATACAAACCAGCGGATCATATCCATTTACATGACTAAGAAAGCGCCGAAGTTGAGCCCCAAGACTGTAGAGTATTATATGCTTACGGTTCGAAACTTTATCGAGTTTGTGCAGAAGTCCTTACTGGACGTATCCGACATGGATGTGGAGTTTTACCTCCAGTCCTATGCACGTAAAGGTAATCAGGCAAGTACGATTAACAATGAGCGTAGAAATTTGAGTGCTTTCTTCACATGGATGAGAAAGAGCCATCTGCGATCAGACAATCCGGTGGATAGTGTGGAACCGTATCGAGAGATGGACAAGCCAATCGACCATCTGAGCGATGGTGAACTGGAAGCATTAAGAGACGCCTGTAAGGTTAAGGTTAAAAACAAGGTGACAAATTTGGACGAGTATAAAGAAAGCCTTAGAGACAGGGCGTTGTTGGAGTTTCTACGTAGCACAGCTGTACGTGTATCTGAGTGCGTATCAGTAAACGTGCAGGATATCAACTGGCAGTCCGGCGAGCTTATGATCTATGGACAGAAAAACCGGACATGGAGAACCGTCTGCTTAGACGATACAGCAAAGTATCATTTGCGGAAGTACATCGACAGCCGAAACGATAAAGAACCGGCACTGTTTATTTCCAGCAAGCGAGACTGTAAGCGCTTGGCGAAACCGGGAATTGAGAGCGCCATCGGCAGGATAGCAGAGAGGTCTGGGCTTAAGAGACGAGTATATCCGCATCTCTTCCGGAAGACCACAGCAACCAATATGGTCAAGCGTGGATGTCCGAGAGAACTGGTAGCGTTTTATCTCGGTCATAAAAATGGAGATGCCCGGACGTTAAATAAACATTACGCTGCTACGACACCCGATCAGGTGCTTGGAGCTTTCCGGAAATATGGTGCAGCTGCATAGATTTTATGGCAAAAAAACATAACCAGTAGTGCGTGTCCCATACTACTGGTTGGGTTAGACGAGATTAACCGAGTAACTAAATTTTAAGTTTAATTAGATTTTAGAAAGGAGCAGGAGATTTGTGCGCACAGAAAATCGAGATTTGCTCCTATAGAAGAAATGGAACAGAGAAAGAAAAGAATAAAATGTGAATTGTACAGAGATTCTATGCAGAACTATAAGAAATATGCGATACCGCCGGCACAACTGATTATTGCAGATGTACCGTATAACGTAGGAAATAATTTTTATGGTAGTAATCCTATGTGGTATAAGGGCGGAGATAGCAAGAATGGAGAAAGTAAACTTGCTGGAAAAGCCGCATTTAATTCCGATTTCAATTTTAACCTGTATGAATATTTTCATTTTTGCTCGAAAATGCTGAAGAAAGACGATAATAAACCAGTTGCTAGAGGTAGGAGCAGTAATTCTCCTTGCATGATCGTATTTTGTAGTTTTGAACAGATACAGACGCTTATAAATGCGGCTGAGAAACATGGATTCGTACACTATATACCGCTTATATTCTGCAAAAATTACAGTCCGCAGGTGTTAAAAGCGAATATGCGTGTTGTAGGTGCTACGGAATATGCCTTATTGCTTTATCGTGACCGATTACCAAAGTTTCGCAATGGAGCACAGACAGATGAAAACGGTAAAACAGTTCCGGGAACTGGGAAAATGGTATTTAATTGGTTCAACTGGGAGAAAGATGGGAAAGATGTTCCGAAAATTCATCCATCGCAAAAGCCAGTAAAGGTTCTGAAAAGACTGATTGAAATATTTACAGATCCGGGAGATGTAGTGATTGATCCATGTTGTGGCAGCGGATCTACGTTGAGGGCAGCAGTAGAGTTAGGAAGAAGCACATTCGGATTTGAAATTGATAGGAATTTTTATAAAAAAGCAAAAGAGGAAATGCTTGTGTTTGAAAAAGATAATCAGATGTCGATTTCAGATTTTATTTAAAGGAGTAGCACAAATAAAATTCATTAAAAAATTTGTTAAATTTACAGGATATGCAATATTTGATGAACTAAACTGATATTTGATGGAGGAAATTGAGATGTGGATTATGAGTCAAAACAAAGAGAATCTATTTAATCTTGATAAGTTCCAAGGGATAGAGTATGGCACTACACGAAATCATAAGCACCGAAAAGGCGGCGAACCACCAGAGGATATCCCGACATTATTTTTGTCTGATGGATGCCTAGAACAATTGGGGCGGTACGAGACAAAGGAACGATGTCTTGAGATATTGGAAGATATTGCAAATATGTATCAATATGCGAATGAGTGCGCTGTGACCGGTGTCGGATCGACGCAGCCGGAATTTGTATATCAGATGCCAAAGGACTGATATTTAGTGAGGCGAGAAGATGGAAGAAAAGAAAGTTAGAGAAGAACTAAAGAAATGCCCGTTTTGCGGACATGAAATTGATGAACAAAAAGACTTATATCTGCCTGAGAGAGATTGGCATCCAACGTTTTATGACCCAGATAGTGGGGGCGACCCTATATACATACATTGTGAATGTGGATTGGAATTTTCGACAGGAACACATGATTATGCGGAATTTTTAGAAGCATGGAATAGGAGAGTGGAAGAATGATTTTATTTTGTCCTGATCTAACAGGTAAAGAAGAAATAAAAGCACTATGCGTGGGAAATGGAGATTTTGTCAGGCCAGTACTGAATCCATGCATCAAAGAAAAATGCGTGGCTTACAAAGACGGATATTGCAGAAAATACCATCAGAATGTGGAGGTAGAAGATGAATCGAGAAATCCTTTTTAAAGCAAAGGTGAAAAATTGGAAACAACTGCCAAAAGAAGAATGGTGGGTAGAAGGGTATTACGGAATTAAAGGAAAAGGAACAGAACTGGAAGAACATTTCATCATTTGTTCAACGTTTAGCCCCATTCTGTCCACATATCCATTTTACTTCACGGATATTCAAATTGATCCAGAAACACTCTGCCAGTACACCGGACTTACCGACAAGAATGGTAAGAAGATTTGGGAGAATGATATTGTCAGATTTCAATTTGATAATGACGATTGTCCGTTTCCGAATAAGGATACAAAGAAGAGGCTTGGGAAAATATTCTTTTCGGATTTTCGCGCAAGTTGGTCGATTGCAATGGGGAGAAAAGGAAATAAAAGGATTAACAACGATTTATTCAAATATGTGCAGAACGGAAACAGAGTTGAGGTAATCGGAAACATTTTTGATAATGCAGATTTGTTGGAGGTGGAGTGATATGGCGAGATTTGAAATTGAGTACGCACAATTTACCAAAGTTATAATCGAAGCAGAAAACGAAGAAGAGGCGAATGATTTAGCTTCAATAATGGACGGAGAAGAAATTGCAGAACACGACACACATGATTATAACATTTGGAATGTAAACAAAATAGATTAGGAGTTGTTGGAGGTGAAGTGATGAAACGATATACTGAATATCATGCCGGAGTGGCAGTGATAAAGGATAAGACGAATATGAAAGAAGCAATGCAGCGGTTTGCAGAACTAGAAGAACGGGCTACACCAAAGGAACCAATGAGAATAAATGAGGAAATGGGGATAAGGTACGCAGACGTTTACCGTTGCCCGAATTGCAAGAGGGCATTTTCCGGAACGGGAATCGGGAAATATTGTTATCATTGCGGACAGAGATTTGATTGGGGTGATGATCGTGCATAAAGAACGCAGAGACAGACACCTGCAGAAGCTGGATCGGGAGCAGCACCATGAGGAGCTGGAAGAGTGCAAGGTATCAGACAAGGCAATGGAGAGATTCCAGCGTCCGCCATATCAGATTACGGATGTTGCAGGGTATATGGCAAAGAAATACGATATAAAAAGGGAGATGGAACCATGAACAGGTAGGAAAACCTGCGTGCTTTTCTTAGGTTCGTGAACGAGTGCCAAGCACTGAATGAGATGGCAAGAAAAGAAGTTTCGAAAGAAGACAAGCGTCAGCAGGATTTATTACATGAGATTGAATTTGAACCAAGAGCAAAGGAGAGAAGTAAGTTATGCACACAGCTCCATCGGTCAAGATTGAACCGGAGAAAGTACAAGGATATATTCGAAGAGACGGATGATATTGTACAGTTCTTCAATGTTGGGCAGCACAAAAGGGTTCTTGATCAGATGGGGCAGTTGATTGGAAAAGTAAGAAAAGTGGAAAAATATCATGAGAATAGGGTATATATTCCGAGATTGCAGGAGGGAGAGGATGCCGATGGAGCGGAGACTGGAAGAAAACAATATCAAGAATGAGAATAACCGGAAGAAAGAGTACCTGAGAGGATACAGATCCAGTAGAAGACGTATCAACCGTATTGATGATGAAATTATTGAACTGAAAGAATTAGCCGCATCGGTGAAGGCAATTGATTATTCGGGCATGCCGCATGGAAACGGAAACCAGAAGTCCGATTGCCGGAGCTTTACGGGTTTCTCCGGATAGTATCT
>OGWS01002848.1_pt1 | contig 10161 bp, 7 predicted proteins | sample 1576111 | NCBI WGS metagenome assembly OGWS01 (sample SAMEA3541534, study PRJEB24748) | human gut metagenome | biome: human gut; feature: human-associated habitat; material: faeces | place: China | collected 2012 | reverse complement strand
CTTTATTCCATGTTCTTTTTGTATTTCTTTAAACATTGCTTTTACAAATGCTTCATCTACTACTTCAGCAGCTTCTACTTTTGCTTCTAATGCATCTATTAAAGTTGGTATATGCTCTAAGTTTAAGAATTCTCTACATTCTTCAGTTTCTAACTCAACAGTGTCTCCAAAGAATATATTAGCATGTTCAGTTATTTCTTTTACATATTGTAATTTTTCTTTAAGAACTGATACCATACCTTTTATAAATTCATATTTAGTTTCGGCTTCTTCTTCTGTTATAAATCCAGCTTCAACTAAGAATGGTATAGCTAAATCTGTTAAGTAGCTGTCATCTGCATCTTTTACATAATGTTGGTTAACCCAGTTTAATTTTTCTGTATCAAATACTCCACCACTCTTAGATACTCTATCTATAGAAAATGCATTTTCTAATTCTTCCATTGAGAATATTTCTTGGTTGTCTTCTGGAGACCATCCAACTAATGCAACATAGTTTACTAAACCTTCTGGTAAGTATCCTTTTTTCTTGAAATCTTCAACTGCAACATCACCATGTCTCTTACTTAACTTTTTCTTTTCTTTGTTAAGTATGTTTGGTAAGTGTACAAATGTTGTTGGCTCCCATCCAAATGCTTCATATAAGTAAACATGCTTTGGTGTTGAAGAAAGCCATTCTTCTCCTCTTATAACGTGAGTTATTTCCATTAAGTGGTCATCAACAACTACAGCGAAATGATATGTTGGGAATCCATCAGTTTTTATTAATACTTGATCATCTAAGTCATTAGTATTAAATTCTGTTTCTCCTCTAACTAAGTCATTGAACTTTATAACGTGGTTTTCTGGTAATCTTAATCTTATAACGTATGGTTCTCCTGCAGCTATTTTAGCTTGTACTTCTTCTTCTGTAAGATCTCTACAGTGACCATCATATCTTGGAGTTTCACCAGCTTCTTTTTGCTTTTCTCTTACTTCATCTAATCTTTCTTTTGTACAGAAGCAATAGTAAGCTTTTCCATTATCTAATAATTCTTGTATATATTTTTTGTATATATCTAATCTTTCAGATTGTATGTAAGGACCGTTCTCACCTTTTTGAACTATATTACCATTTTCATCTAACATAACACCTTCAGTGTGGTTAACACCAGCCCATTTCATAGCTTGAAGCATGTTTTCTATTGCACCTTCAACTAATCTTGTTTGGTCTGTATCTTCTACTCTTAATAAATACTCTCCACCAATTCTCTTTGCAAATAAGTAGTTATATAAAGCAGTTCTTAAACTACCTATATGTACAAATCCAGTTGGACTCGGAGCAAATCTTACTTTTACACTCATGTCTTTACCTCCTATAAATATCTATATGTATCTATAATATCAAAATAAGCCTTTATTGTAATGTTATTTTATCCAAATAATATAAAAAATTCGCTTCGCTTATTTCGCCAACGATATATCCTTGCTCCCGCTACGGATACATCCGTTGCTCAAAATACAATTTATATGTTATCCAGATAATCTGTTGATAACTCACTTTTTATGAAAATTAAAATAGTATATATATCCACATTTTAACTTAAAATGTTAATAAGTTCGTGGATTATATATACTATTTAGTTATTTTGTAATTATCCTAACTTTATGTTATTTTTTACAAATTCAGCTTCAACTCTTGATTTTATCTCATCTAAAGATATTACTTCTTTTTCTTCAGACTTTCTTAATTTGAATTCTACTTTTCCGTCTACTATATCTTTACCAACAGTTATTCTCATTGGTATACCTATAAGTTCACTATCTTTAAACTTAACTCCAGCTCTTTCATCTCTGTCGTCTAATAATACTTCTACACCCATATCTTGTAATTCGTTGTATATCTTTTCAGCAGCTTCTATGTGTTCTTCTTTCTTTATGTTAACAGGTACAACTACAACATGATATGGAGCTATTGCTAAAGGCCATGTTATACCATTTTCATCATGATGTTGCTCTATTATAGCTGCAGCTGTTCTTTCTACACCTATTCCGTAACATCCCATTACTACTGGCTTAGACTTACCATCTTTATCTATGAAGTTACATCCCATAGCTTCAGAGTATTTAGTTCCTAACTTGAATATATGTCCAACTTCTACCCCTCTAGCTATTTCAAAGTGACTTCCACACTTAGTACACTTATCTTGCTCAGTTACATTTCTGAAGTCTCCTACTGTTCCTTCGAAGTCTCTTCCATAGTTAGCATTTTCTATATGGTACTCAGTTTTGTTAGCTCCTATTATTAAGTTTCTAGCATTAGCTACTTCGTTATCTATTAATACATAGTCAGCTTTTATTCCTATTGGTCCTGCAAATCCTATTTCTGCATTAGTTACAGCTTTTACTACTTCTTCATTAGCAAGTTCAAACTCAACAACTCCACCTACAGCATTTCCTACTTTAGTTTCGTTTACTTCTCTATCTCCTCTTACTACTACTGCTACAGTTTTTCCATCTGCAACATATACTAAAGTTTTTGCAAACTTATCAGCTGATAATTTAAAGAAGTTTTCTAATTCTTCTATAGTGTGTACACCTGGAGTGTGTACTTCTTTTAATTCTTTCATTTCTTCAGTTGAAGGTTCTGCTACTACAGCTACTGCTTTTTCCATGTTTGCTGCATAATCGCATCCGCTGCAGAATACTATTTCATCTTCTCCAACTTCTGATTTAACCATGAACTCAGCTGAAACTGAACCACCTATAGCTCCTGTATCTGCTTGAACTGGGCTATTATCTAATCCACATCTTGCAAATATGTTTGTATATGCATCAAACATATCTTGGTATGACTTATCTAATCCTGCTTCATCTGTATCAAAACTATAAGCATCTTTCATTGTGAAAGATCTAGTTCTCATTACTCCGAATCTAGGTCTTCTTTCATCTCTATACTTAACTTGTATTTGATATAAGTTTAATGGTAATTGCTTATAAGAAGTTATTTCTTGCTTTATTAAATCTGTAAATACTTCTTCGTGAGTTGGTCCAAGACAGAAATCTCTATCATTTCTATCCTTTAATCTCATCATTTCTGCTCCCATTACATCCCATCTACCAGACTCTTTCCAAAGTTCTGCTGGTATAAGAGCTGAACAAAGTATTTCTTGACATCCTTTTTTATTTAATTCTTCTCTTATTATTTCTTGGATTTTATTGAAAACTCTTATACCCATAGGTAATTGGTTATACACTCCTGATGCCATTTTTCTTATCATACCAGCTCTTAACATTAATTGATGACTTGTTATTTCTGCATCAGCTGGAACTTCTCTTAATGTTGGCATAAACATTTTTGACATTTTCATATTACATTTCCTCCTGTATTTATTTATATTTTTTATTTTTAATAGTAAAAATTTTCCACAAAAAAACCTTCCGACTCTATACTTATGTATAGAGACGAAAGGTTGAATTTCCGCGGTACCACTCTAATTAGCCAAAAGGCTCTCTTTATGGGATATAACGGTCCCTACCGTAAAAACTTTTTACCGTTTTTAAGCTAAAAGACTGGTTCAAAGACTTCTTCTTAGAAACTTTCACCACCGTTTCCTCTCTGTAAAGATTTCATCTTTTACTATTTCTTAATCATTGCTTTAATTTATTGTTTATGTATAGTATATACAATATATATTGTAATATTACTATTTAATCTTTATCTTATTTACTAATATTATATTATTTAATATTACTTGTCAACTTTAACTAATAAACAAATACTTTGAGCTGCTATTCCTTCTTTCGCTCCAGTAAATCCAAGCCCTTCTTCTGTTGTTGCTTTTACATTTATATTCTCTATCGAAGTATTTAATGCTTTAGCAATATTTTCTCTCATATTTTGTATATGAGGAGCCATTTTAGGACTTTGAGCTATTATAGTACAATCTATATTACCTATACCATATCCTTTTTCATTGATTAAATTATATACAAACTCTAATAATTTCATACTATCTGCATCTTTATACTTCTCGTCTGTATCAGGGAAATGCTTACCTATATCACCTAAAGCTAATGCACCTAATATAGAATCCATTACAGCATGTATCAATACATCTGCATCAGAGTGGCCTAATAATCCTTTTTCATGTGGAACATTTACTCCACCTATTATTAACTTTCTTCCTTCTACTAATTTATGTACATCATAACCTAATCCTACTCTCATGTTTGTCCTCCTACTAATCTTGAACTCTTAATATTTGACTTCCAATATTTAAATCTTCTTGCGTTGTTATTTTTATATTATTGTATGATCCTTCTAACATTTTAACCTTATATCCGATTCGCTCTACTAGCATTGCATCATCAGTTCCATAAAATTTATTTTTAAATGCATCTTTATAAGCATCTATAAGTATATTATAATCAAATGTTTGCGGAGTCTGAACTGCCCATAATACACTTCTATTTGGCGTATCTACTATATTTTTATCATTATCTATAACCTTTATAGTATCTTTAACTGGTACTCCTACAACTATAGCCTTATGCTCTTTTGCTTCCTCAATACTTTTATCTATAATTTTATCAGATACAAAAGGTCTCGCCCCATCATGAATTAATACGACATCACATTTTTCATCTAATAACTTTAATCCATTATATACAGAGTCTTGTCTCTCTTTTCCACCATAAGCTATTTTTACATTTTTAAAATTATACTTATCTAGTATCTCTTTTTTAAAAAACTCAGATTCATCTTCTTTTACAACAACCACTATATCTTCTATGTTTGAATTATTATAAAATTTTTCAATTGTATAAGCTATAATTTCTTTTCCTTCAAGCTTTATAAATTGTTTATTAATTCCCATATTCATTCTACTGCCTGTTCCTGCAGCTACTATGACAACACCATTCATATTTGCACCTCTTATTAAATACTAAAGTCCTTATATTAAAGAAAGGTGCCTCAACATAAAGTAATTTATATTATGAGACACCCGCCTTAAAATTTATTAGTTTTTTGGTTTTCCAAATATCATTCTTCCTGCTGGAGTTTGTAGCACTGATGTAACTAATACTCTTATAGTTTCTCCCATATGCTTTTTACCTCCATCTACAACTATCATAGTTCCATCATCTAGATAAGCTATACCTTGACTATGTTCTTTCCCTTCTTTGACAACCTGAACAATCATTTCTTCTCCAGGTATTGCAACTGGTTTTATAGCATTGGCAAGTTCATTTATATTTAATACCTCAACACCTTGGAATTGAGCTACTTTATTTAAATTATAGTCATTAGTAACTACCTTACCGCCTAAAACCTGAGCTAATTTTAATAACTTACTATCAACTTCAGGAATATCATCAAACTTAGCTTCACTTATTTCAACCTCTATATCTAATTCCTTTTGAATTATATTTAATATATCAAGGCCTCGTCTTCCTCTAACCCTTTTTAAATCATCTGAGGAATCAGCTATATGTTGTAATTCATCAAGTACAAACTTGGGTATTATAAGTTTTCCCTCTATAAATCCTGTTTTACATATATCTGCTATTCTTCCATCAATTATGACACTAGTGTCTAATACCTTTGGTGGAATAGTCTTCCCTTCTTTTTTAGTACTTTTTTCTTTTATTGATGGTGATAGTCTAGATAATCTACTTATATTAAATAAATCATCCTTACTTTTTAAAGCTATTTTTATACCTAAATATCCCAAAAATCCATATGTAATAAATGTTAAAATTCCTCCTACTATAGGTATTGAATTTATTAAACCACCTAATAAATATGCTATAACGAACCCTATTATAAGACCTATAGAACCTAATAATATATCAGTTTGAGGATATTTTGATATTTCCTTATCCATAAGTTTAGCTATATATTTAAATCTATCTATAACCCAAGGTCCTATTATGTAGAATATAACTCCTATAATTAAACCTACTACTGCTGATATCAATATTGTACCCTTTTTTATTCCAAATAAAAGTACTGGAAATGTACTTGCTAATGATGAATATATGGTAAATCCTAAAACAAAACCAAATATACCTATCATTGCTCTTATTATTTTTTGTATCAAATTTTCACCCCCTGATTGTTTTGTTAATATTTACTTATTATAATCTATAATACCGCATATGTTCAAGAACAAAGTAGTAACGATTATTTATATATGCCTATCTAATAAAACTAACTGTTTCATTTTTATAAGTCCATTTTTAATATAAGTTGCTCTTATTTCACCTATTCCTTCAACATCATCTAATTCTTCTATTGATGCATTTAATATTTCCTGGAAATTATCAAAGTAATTTACTAAGTTTTCAATTATAGCTGATGGTAACCTATGTATCTTACTAAGTATTCTGTACCCTCTAGATTTTATAGTCATATCCATATTTTCTGAAAAACCACTATGACCTAATAATTTAGCCATATTAGTTAAATCCAGTAAGTCTTCAGATGAAAAACTTTTAATCTTTTTCTTAAATTCTGCCATATCTACATTCTTTTTACTATAATCTTTAAAAATAAGCTTTTGGTCCATTTTAGTTGTTCCCATTAACTCTTCTAACTGCATTTTTACTAGCGTTCCTTCTTGGCCAAGCTCAATTACATATTTCTCAATTATATTTGTTATTCTCATTACCATTTCCATCTTTTGTATAACTATTGCTACATCATATATCGTTACTAAATCATTAAACTCTAAAGCATTTAAGTTTATTATAGCTTCATCCAATACAGATTTATATTTTTCAAGAGTCTGTAATGCTTGATTCGCCTTAGTAAGTATTTTAGATATATCCTCTAAAGCATATTTTTTATCCCCTCTATATACTGTGATTATATTTCTCCTTTGAGATATAGCAATAACTATCGCCCCTGTTTGTTTAGCAACTCTTTCTGCAGTTCTGTGTCTAGTCCCAGTTTCGGATGTTGATATTGAGTAATCAGGTATAAGTTGAGCATTAGCAAAAAGAATTTTCTTTGTATCGCTACTTAAAACTATAGCACCATCCATTTTGGCTAATTCATATATATACGCTGGTGAGTATTCTGCATTTATACAAAATCCTCCATCTACTACTTCCATTATTTCTTCACCAGTTGCGATTACTATAAGCCCTCCTGTTTTAGCTTTTAGTATGTTATCTAACCCTTGTCTTAGTGGACTTCCAGGTGATATCATTTTTAATGCATGTATAAGATTTTTATTTCTTAGGAAATCCTCCATTATTCTTTATTACCCCCTAATACTATATTTATTGCTTGTCTTAGATTATCTACAGGCCAAATTTCTATACCTTTAGTATCTTTGACTGCTTCATAATTATTTCTTGGTATAACTATTTTTGTAAAACCAAGCTTTTTACACTCTGCTATTCTTTTTTCTATGAAGCTTACTGCTCTTACCTCTCCTGTAAGTCCAACTTCTCCTGTTACTGCTATTGTTTCATCAACTGCAACATTTCTAAAACTAGATGCAATAGCTATTACTATACCTAAATCTATTGAAGGCTCATTTATTTTTATTCCTCCTACTATATTAAGATATACATCTTGATTTTGAATTTGAAGTCCTACTCTTTTCTCTAAAACAGCCAATAACATACCTACCCTATTATAATCAACACCTGTAGCCGTTCTTTTTGGTATACCATAACTTGTTGGTGATACTAAAGCCTGCATTTCAAGTAGCATCGGTCTTGTACCTTCTACAGTAGATATTATAACTGAACCTGCTACATCTTTTGGTTTTTCTGATATAAGTATTTTTGATGGATTTTCAAGTTCTACTAAACCTAAATCCCTCATCTCAAATACTCCTAATTCATTAGTTGAACCAAATCTATTCTTAACAGCTCTAACTAATCTATAGGTATTATATCTTTCTCCTTCAAAGTATAATACGGTATCAACCATATGCTCTAATAATTTAGGTCCAGCTAAAGAACCTTCTTTTGTTACATGTCCAACTATAAATGTTGATATACCCATTTTTTTGGATATTTTCATAAATTTCGAAGTTCCTTCTTTTATTTGGCTAACTGTTCCTGGTGCTGATGATATTTCTGGACTATATACAGTTTGGATAGAGTCAAGAATTATAAGATCAGGCTTTATATTATCTAACTGCGCTTCTATTAAACTTAAGTTATTTTCTGCAAAAATATATAAATTATCAGAATTAATTCCTAGTCTCTGAGCCCTCATTTTTATTTGAGATTCAGATTCTTCTCCAGATATATATAATACTTTTTTTCCTGAATTTGCAACATTGCTCGATACTTGAATTAAAAGTGTTGATTTTCCTATTCCTGGATCTCCTCCTACTAGTACTAAAGACCCTTTTACTATACCTCCGCCAAGTACTCTGTCTAGTTCATCTATACATGTTGAAAATCTTTCTTCTTCTTTTGTTTCTATGGAATTTATATTTACAGGTCTTGATGAAGATTTATCTATAATAAATACATCTTTATTCGACCCTTTTTGCTCTATTTCTTCTACTAATGTATTCCATTTTGTACACTCTGGACATCTACCTAACCATTTAGATGTTTCATATCCGCACTCTTGGCATACATATTTTGTCTTTATCTTTGCCATTTACAAATCACCCTTAATTTACTATTGTCTATTTAATTTTAACATATCTATAGTGTATTATGTAAAGTATTATAAAATTAAAAATTTCGCTTCGCTCATTTCGCCAACGATGTATCCTTGCTCAAAAATGTCATTTTTTACGTTTGTAAATTTATTGATATTACTTATATTCATATATTATCTATAAATTTTTTCATGATATAATTCCCTTATACATAAAAAATGAGGAGTTTCCTCCTCATTTAATAGCACTTTACATTTATATACTATTTTATTATCTTCAATTTCAGCAACTACACTACTACCTTTTTTTATATCACCTTTTAGTATTGCCTCAGATAATGTATCCTCTAATTCTTTCTGTATTGCTCTTTTTAAAGGTCTTGCCCCATACTCTAAGTCCATACCTTCCTGAGCGATTAATTTTACAGCTTCTTCACTCATTTTTAAATCTATATTTAAACTTTTTAATCTTTCAATTACTTCTCTTGTCATTAATTTTACTATTTCATATATATGGTATTCTTCTAATGGATGGAATACTATTATATCATCTATTCTGTTTAAAAACTCTGGCTTAAACTTTTGCTTTAATCCTCCCATTATACTTTCTTTCATTTTATCATATTGATCTTTTGTCTCTTCTTCTTTATCTTTATTTGTACCAAATCCTAATACTTGATGATTCTTCTTATTAATTTTAGTAGCTCCAACATTAGATGTCATTATTAATATTGTATTTTTAAAGTCAACCATACGACCTTTTGAATCTGTTAATCTACCATCATCTAATATTTGTAGTAATATATTAAATACATCGTCATGAGCTTTTTCTATTTCATCAAATAAAACAACAGAATAAGGATTTCTTCTTACTTTTTCTGTTAATTGACCACCTTCATTATATCCTACATATCCTGGAGGTGAACCTATTAATTTAGATACTGCATGTTTTTCCATATATTCAGACATATCTATTCTTATTATTTGATTTTCATCACCAAATTGAACTTCTGCTAAAGCTTTACATAGTTCTGTTTTTCCAACTCCAGTTGGTCCTAAAAATAAAAATGAACCTATTGGTCTTTTAGGGTCTTTAAGACCTGCTCTAGATCTTCTTATTGCTCTAGAGATAGATTTTACTGCCTGATCTTGACCTACTACTCTACCATGCAATATTTCTTCTAAGTTTAGTAATCTTTCTGCTTCTTCTTCAACTATTTTATTAACTGGTACCCCAGTCCAAAGTTCCACAACCTCAGCGATTATTTCTTTATCTACTATACCTATATATGATTTTTTAGGTATTTCAATATTTACTATACCCTGACTTGATTTTGTACTTATATCTAAGTCTAGATTCTTTCCAATATCTCTATTTAATTCATCATTTATTTCTTTACTTAAAATATATTTTTCTGAATTTAGTATGTTCTTTTGTGAATTAATCTCTCTTAACCTTACTCTAGATGCTGACTCATCAATTAAATCTATTGCTTTATCTGGTAAAAATCTATCAGTTATATATCTTATAGATAAAT
>OGWS01002830.1_pt1 | contig 10215 bp, 9 predicted proteins | sample 1576111 | NCBI WGS metagenome assembly OGWS01 (sample SAMEA3541534, study PRJEB24748) | human gut metagenome | biome: human gut; feature: human-associated habitat; material: faeces | place: China | collected 2012 | reverse complement strand
ATTGAAAATTCATTCTGCGTCATTTTGCTGAAAGTGAATGATACAGTACACTAGTCATTTGCAGGCCTTGTGGATCCTAAGAAGATTTCAGAAGAGCATCAGAATACCTGGGGAAAAGAAAAATGGAAGAACGGATACTTGTATGTTTATCATCTTCACCGTCTAATGGAAAGATCATACGCACAGCTGCCCAGATGGCAGAGGCTTTTAATGGGACATTAACGGCATTATTTGTGGAAACACCTTTGGCCGGAAAAATGGGAAAAGAGGATCAGGAGCGCCTGAAAGGGAATATTAAGCTGGCAAAACAGTCCGGGGCAGAAATAGAAACAGTTTACGGTGATGACATTTCTTTTCAGATCGCGGAGTTTGCCAGGCTTTCAGGGATTACCAGGATCGTGATCGGACGCAGCGCTGCAAAGAAAAAAGGGATTTTTGCAGGAACATCTCTTGTGGAAAAGCTGATCGATCATGCACCCGAAATGGAGATCTATATTATACCCGACAGTCAGATGGGACCTGAGGTGATCCGCAAATGGAACAGGCTGGTGCAAAAGAATGATTTTTCCCTTAAGGCAGCGATCCAAAGTGCAGGTATCTTATTTGCAGCTACAGCAGCAGGCTGGATGTTTGAAAAATTAAAGCTGACGGATGCCAATATCATTACCGTTTACATTTTAGGCGTGCTTCTGATCTCTATTGTAACAGAAGGCTGGTTTTACAGTTTTTCGGCTACTATAGCCAGCGTTCTGGTCTTTAATTTCCTGTTTACGGCACCCCGTTTTACCTTGAGGGCTTATGACCGGAGTTATCCTTTTACATTTGCAGTCATGTTTCTTGCAGCTTTGATCACAGGCTCCCTGGCATCAAGGCTGAAACAGCATGCAGGACAGGCGGCAAGGGATGCGTACAGGCTGAAAGTACTTCTGGATACAAACCAGCTTTTACAGCAGGCTAAGGGAAAATCAGAGATACTGGAAGGAACGGCACAGCAGATCGTTAAACTTTTGAAAAGAGAAACGGTTATTTATGATGTGAAAAATGGAAAACTGGGACAGCCTTTGCACACCATTCCACAGGGGGAAGAAATCCTGGTTGAAGATGAAAACTGTGAGGAACAGGCTGCTGTATGGGCTTTAGAGAATAACCGCCATGCCGGAACAGGAACAGACCATTTTAAGCAGGCAAAAAGGCAGTATCTGGCGATCCGTGTAAACAGTACTGTTTATGGTGTGGTAGGTATCATGATCCAGAAACAGCCGTTAGATGCATTTGAAAACAGTGTGCTATTGTCCATATTGGGGGAATGTGCTCTTGCGCTGGAGAATGATAAAAACGTCCGGGAAAAGGAAGAGGCTGCGATCCTGGCAAAGAATGAACAGTTAAGAGCGAATTTGTTAAGAACGATCTCCCATGATCTGAGAACGCCTCTTACATCTATTTCAGGTAATGCAAATAATCTCCTTTACAATGAAAGCTGTCTGGATGCACAGATGCGCCGGCAGATATATGGGGATATTTATGATGATTCCATGTGGCTGATCGATCTGGTGGAAAATCTTCTTTCTGTGACCCGCATCGAGGAAGGGCGGATGCAGATACGCCAGTCAGCAGAACTGGTGGATGAGGTGATCAGGGAGGCGTTAAAACATACCGGGCAGAGCCGGACAGGAAGAACTATAAAGGTAGAAGAGGAAGATGAGCTGATCCTTGCAAAGATGGATGCAAGACTGATCGTCCAGGTACTGATCAATCTGATCGGCAATGCAGTAAAGTATACGCCTCAGGGAACGGATATTACGGTTCAGGTGAAGAAAGAAAAGACAGAAAACAGAGAAAACGCCCAGGTTATCATTTCTGTATGTGATCTGGGGGATGGGATCCCGGATGACAGAAAAGAAAGAGTATTTGATATGTTTTATACTGGCGGTGATCAGGTGGCAGACAGCCGCAGGAGTTTAGGACTTGGACTTGGGCTTTGCAGATCTATTATTAATGCCCATGGAGGAAAAATATGGATATCTGATAATATCCCCCATGGAGCAGTTGTTACATTTACATTGCCTGCAGAGGAGGTGGCATTAAATGAATAAACCATTGATATTGGTTGTGGAGGATGATATTCCGGTAAGAAATCTGATTACGATCACATTAAAGACCCATGGATACAGATACCTGACTGCCGGGACTGGAGATGGAGCAGTTATAGAAACTTCCTCTCACAATCCGGATGTAGTTCTTTTAGATCTGGGACTGCCTGATATGGATGGTGTAGATGTGATCCGGAAAATACGTACCTGGTCTAACTTACCTATTATTGTGATCAGTGCAAGAAGCGAAGATACGGATAAAATAGATGCACTGGACGCAGGGGCAGATGATTATCTTACAAAGCCTTTTTCTGTAGAGGAGCTGTTGGCACGTCTGCGTGTTGTGGAACGGAGAATGGCTCTTATGAATGACGAAGCCCAGCTTGCAGAGTCTGTTTATACAAATGGCAGACTGCGGATCGATTTTGCGGCAGGTTGTGCCTATATGGGGGATAAGGAGCTGCATCTTACGTCTACAGAGTATAAATTGCTGTGCCTGATGGCTAAAAATACAGGTAAGGTGCTGACGCATACTTATATTACCCAGAAAGTGTGGGGCAGCAGCTGGGAAAATGATATTGCTTCTTTACGTGTATTTATGGCAACTTTACGCAAAAAATTGGAAAGCGAACCGGATGCCCCGCAGTATATACAGACCCACATAGGAATCGGGTACCGCATGATTAAGGCAGAATGATCATTTATTCAGGGTTTTAAAGTAATGCTCCAGTTTGTCGATGCCTAAATAACCAAGGATGAACAGAATAAAAATGATCGCAAATGCAAAAAGTATCAGCATAAAATCTCCTCCTGTGAGAGTACATAATAAAATCATATAACAGATATCCTCAGTGAATGTAAGGTTTAAGGCCTTTGTTTATTGAGGATATTTTTATTATAAAGAAAAGCAGATAAAGAAAGGAAAAAGATGTAAGCGCGCATATAAAGAGCGCATAAAAAACATAAAAGAATATATGAATGTTTTTTCTCAATTAATTCATAGAAGCTGATTGTTCCAGAAAACAGACAGTGCTATGATTATCCCCGGCATTTTGTGAAAAAATGGCAGATGCTGTGAAGCAGAAATTGGAATAAAGCTGTAGCAACAGAGTTGTAGAAACAAAGCGGAGGAAAATAAAATGCAGTCATTATTAAATGTGCCGGCAGAAGTGGTGCCGGCGAATATTAATGCAACTGTTGCAAAGGCAGCGGCAAAAGATATTGGAGGAAAAGTGCTGGCAATCTTCTTCCCGATTCTGGCTTTTGTAGTATCTGGTTTTGAGCATTGCGTGGCAAATATGTATTATATTCCAGCAGGCTTTTTTACAATGATTAATTTTTGCCGGTTACTCTTGAAAATATCATTGGCGGTGCTGTTATGGTTGGTGGTGTGTGCTTTTATCTGCATGGGAAGGCAGAGGGATAATGGAAATATAGAAATGGAAGATCTCCTTTACTGGTAGTAAATTGCTGGTAAAGGGGATCTTTTGGCATAAAGAAATCTGCAGGGATTTCGCTTTTAAGATAAAAAGTTCCCCGTTTTGCAAGGGATCCATCTGGCAGAACGGGGAATTCTCATATTGAATAAAAAGTTACTGTTTTTTCTGCATAAGCAATCAAAAAGGACACCTTTTATTGTATAATTATGTTACCCACAAAACAATATAATGGTATCGTAATTTAAGACACTTCAAGAGACATTTCTTAATGAATCTGATATACTGTAAACACTACAGAAAGAAGGATCATTATTATGTCTCGAACAAGAAGAAATCTTCATTAAAGAAAGCAAGTCTGGTTTTGATTTTGCTGCTGTAAGCAGCCATAACCGGATTGTAAATGCAAACAGGGTTCAGGTACATGCTCTTGCGTATAACATATTTAACTGGTTTAGACGACTGGTATTATCCGCAAAAATGCGGAAACAACGTATTGATACCATACGTTTAAAGTTGCTGAAGATTGCCGCAAGGGCAGTGCATTCAGCAAGATATATCATATTCAAGCTGTGCAGTAGCTGCCCTTATAAGGAAGAATTCTATGATACTCTTTCATCAATAGGAAAGCTAAATGTACAGCTGGAATAACAACTATTAACGAACCACAACAGCCCAATAATTGTTTCAAAACTGAGCATAGGGATTTTATACCCTTTTTCGGCTGGTTTTGAAAAAGTTATGGCTGCAACGGATCATTTTGGGATTCGCAGAGCAGTCTTTAGATTAGAAATTGCTCTATGAATAATTCAGGATGAGTGTCCTTTTCTGGATCTTATACCCCAAAGCACTGGACTACTGAATAGTGGCAGGTGCTTTTTTCGATTTTAAACAGTAAAGAAGTGATATTTTTCTTGTGTACGATGGGGCGTGGGCGTATAATAAAATTAGTTTTCTGAATTTTGAGACAACTTGAATGGTCAGCAGAAGAAAACAGGAGAAGACAGGAAAAGTAAAATTATGAAATTAAGAAAAATACTGTGGGTATTTGTTGCAGCGGTATTGTTTTGTCTTACCGGCTGTGCAGATAAAAATGGATCTGGTGAACATGAAGCGGTCACGATCCTGGCTCCTTTTTTAGATTGCGATCGTCTGGCTGCACTGGTATATGAAAGGTATCCGGAAGTAAACCTGGAGATCCTTTCTTATTCTGGTGCAAATACAACAGCTTACTTACAGAATAGGTTAGCTGCAGGTGATCTGCCGGATATTTGTACGCAGACAATCTATGATCCGGACATCAATGACGTGAGCGATAAAATGATCGATCTTTCCAGTTATGATTTTATGGATAATTATTATAGAAGCCAGACTGCAGGATATCTCAGATGATGGAGCTATTTATATGCTTCCGTCAGCCTATAGCTGCATAGGCATCACTTATAATAAGACTTTATTGGAAGAGCATGGATGGTCTCTTCCAAAATCATTTACTGATCTGGAAAATCTGGCAGCAGAAGCGAAAGAGGCTGGAGTACAGCTGTGCCTGGCACAGACCGAATATCCGGGTTATGGTTTTCAATATATGTGCAACATTGCGGATACCGCATTTTCAGGCACTTTCCAGGGTAAGCAGTGGCAGAAGGATCATCTGACAGGAAAGGCAAATGTAAGGGATGCTCAGGGAATGAAAGATTGTATAGAATATATTCAGAAATGGAAAGATATGGGTATGTTTACTGCGAATGAAAAGAATTCTCGAAGCGATGAGGAGACCAGAAAAGAATTTATGGAAGGAAATACTTTATTTTTGCTGGGAAGTAAAAAGGGTATTGGGGAAACAGATGATACAGGGGATAAGTTTGGTCTAATGCCATATCTTTCAGAGGATGGAAGCCAGAATGTATACATTTTGAATATGGAACGTTTTTATGGTCTGAGTAAAAGGTATCACAGATAGAAAAAGATGAGCCGGATGGCAATATCCTGAAAGGCATGAGGTTCCTGTGTGCAGAAGATAATGAGCTAAATGCGGAGATCTTGACAGAGCTGTTAAAGATCAAGGGGGCAGAGTGTACGATCTGTGAAAACGGTAAAAAGCTTGTGGAGACCTTTGGACAGTCTGTGCCAGGGGAGTATGACATGATCCTGATGGATGTGCAGATGCCTGTTATGAATGGTTATGAGGCAACAAAGGCGATCCGCCAAAGTTCACATGAACTGGCAAAGACGATCCCGGTCATTGCCATGACTGCCAATGCATTTTCAGAGGATATCCAACATTCTCTGGCAGCAGGCATGAATGCCCATATTTCAAAGCCAGTTGAGATGGAGGTGCTGAAAAAGACTATAAAAAGCATAAAAATCAATGGGTGGGGGGCACAAATACCGATTAGTAAATTGTGCCGACAGGATATGGAAATGAGGTTTGTAAGGTGAAAAAATGGAAAAAAGTTACGGTTGGATTGATATTTCTTATATTAATGGCAGTATTAATGACAGCTCTCACAGGATGCAATAAGACAGATAAAATAACGGACACAACGGAAAAACCTGTTATAAAAATCGGAAGTGATAATTATCCTCCCTATAATTTTCTAAATGAGGATGGCATGCCGACGGGAATAGATGTTGATCTGGCGACGGAAGCATTTGGAAGAATGGGATATAAGATAGAGATCATTCCCATCAGCTGGGAACAGAAAAAGAAACTGTTAGAAAATGGAGAAATAGACTGTATTATGGGCTGTTTTTCCATGAAAGGACGACTGGATGATTATCAGTGGGCAGGTCCGTATATGATAAGCAGGCAGGTTATTGCAGTCAATCCTGGCAGTGATATCTATAAATTAAGTGATCTGAAGGGAAAAAAACTTGCTGTCCAGTCAACAACAAAACCGGAAGAGATATTTCTGCATCGGACAGATGAAAGGATTCCTAAGCTGGGTAATCTGATCAGTCTGGAAAACAGTGAATTGATATATACTTTTTTAGGAAAAGGCTATGTTGATGCTCTGGGAGCCCATGAGGAATCTATTATCCAATATATGAAGGATTATAATATGGAACTGCGTATCCTGGATGAACCACTTATGACAGTGGGGCTGGGAGTTGCTTTTGCAAAGGATGACACCAGAGGTATTTGCCAGAAATTAGAACAGACATTAGCTGACATGAAAGAAGATGGAACAGCTGCCAAAATCATCGGGAAGTATCTTGATGATCCGGAGAAATATCTGGAGGTAGATAAAATTGGAGAAGAATAAACAGGAATGGATGAAAATGAAATTCTGGACTGTCAGTGCAGTCCTGGGTATGTGCCTGACCTGTTTCACAGTTCTGTATTTTTTCTATTTTAGTAAAGCCCATGAGGAATCCCGGCTTTTGAATATAGTAAATTATGTGAAGGTACAATGTTCTGTGTATACACGTTATAATGAGGTATCAGAATGTAAATGCCTGATACGTGCGATTGACAGTGCAAGACAGGTCAGTGTTGTCATAGATGCAAAAACACAGGACGGAAAAGAATTTAACAATCAGCTTTTAGAAGAATGTACAGACCAGTTATGGCTGACAGGTGCTATAGTACTGGATGCAAATGGAAACACGGTAGGTGAATATAGTGAGAGCGGGGATAGAAGCCGTTTTGCAAAAATACAGGAACATGTTAATAAAGAAACCATACTGGATATTGCAGACCATGAGGAAAAGGTGTATTCCCAGCAGATCAGCTGTGATGATGGAGGGCATATAGATGTAGCTGCCTGTGCCAGGAGAGATGAACCTGGTATTGTAATTACTTATTATTATACATCTGCTGAGTTTTTACAAAATTATAAGCTGACCATACAGAGCCTGTTAAATGGATATCAGACCTTTAGTGACGGAACGATCATGATCGTGGATAATGGTGTGGTCATTGCTTCCAACGATATCAGCCTTATCGGTCAGAATGCGAAAAAACAGGAGGTGATCCAGGCTTTAAAGAAAAATGCAGACAGCAGACATTTATTGCATTTGAATGTGGCTAACGATTCCTATTATGGACTGATGATGAAACAAAGGGATTATTACATTTATGCATATATTCCGGAGCGTACCGTATTTCATGCGTTACCGCAAAATGTGATGATGGTCATATTTATTTATATGGCGGTGGTGACACTGATATGGCTGCTTCTTAAAAAATCCAGGGCAAACAGTATTAAAATAGAAAAGGAAAGAGAACAGGAGTATCAGAGAAAACTTCTGGAAGAAGCTAAAAAGGCAGAGGCGGCCAATCGGGCGAAAACAGAATTTCTCCAGAGGATGAGTCATGATATCCGTACACCGATCAATGGGATCTGCGGAATGGTCGATGTGGGGGATCATTACAGCAATGATCTGCAGAAACAGGCAGATTGCAGGAAAAAGATCCGTGAAGCCTCAAATATTCTTTTAGAGCTGATCAATGAAGTCCTTGATATGAGCAAGCTGGAATCAGGGGAAATTTTGCTGGAAGAAAAGCCATTTGATGTTTATAAGACAATAAATGATGTAATGGACCTGGTTGGCAGACAGGCAGATGAAAGGGGAATAAAGGTTGAACAGACAATAGAGATTAAGCACCGGAAATTACTGGGAAGCTCCCTTTATCTGAAACGTATGCTAATGAATATCCTGAGTAATGCTGTGAAATACAATAAGGATTATGGAAACATAGATCTAAGCTGCAAAGAAATCCCGTCACACAGTACAGAAAGTACAATGCTGGAATTTACATGCCGGGATACAGGTATTGGCATGAGCAGCGAATTTAAAGAGCATGTTTTTGAATCCTTTGCCAGGGAGCAAAAGGGCGGAGCTTCTAAATTTGGGGGAACAGGTTTAGGGATGACCATCACCAAGAACCTGGCAGAAAAAATGGGCGGAACGATCACCTTTGAAAGCGAGAGGGACAAAGGTACGACCTTTGTGCTCCGGATCCCATTTAAAATAGACCTGGATACGGATAAACATAAAGAACAGAAGAATGTATCGGAAAGATCCATAAAGGATCTGAATATCCTTCTGGTAGAAGATAATGAGCTGAATATGGAAATTGCTGAATTTTTGCTCCAGAATGAGGGCGCCCAGGTGACGAAAGCATGGAATGGACAGGAAGCGGTTGAGATATTCGAAAAAAGCAGACCTGGTGGATTTGATGTCATCCTTATGGATATTATGATGCCGGTCATGAATGGCTATGAAGCAGCGAAGATAATCAGGTCTCTGGACAGGAAAGATGCAAAGGTGGTCCCCATCATTGCAATGACAGCAAATGCCTTTACCGAGGACAAGCTGAAAGCAAAAGAAGCAGGGATGGATGAACATATTGCAAAACCGGTTGATGTGAAATTACTGGTAAAAGTGATCAGCAGATTGGTGGGAAACAATTTAGGGGGGATCCGTAATGAAAAAGAAAAAATGGAATAGGTTGTTTTCTGTACTTTTTGTGATGGTGACAGTTATATCATTTCTGTCAGGCTGTGGCAGAAAGAGTGCAGAAAAAGAAGATGCAGAAACGATCACAGTATATTTGTGGACCACACAGCTGTATGAAAAATATGCCCCATACATCCAGAAACAGCTTCCGGATATTAATATTGAATTTGTGGTAGGTAATAATGACCTGGATTTCTACCGGTTTCTGAATGAAAACGGTGGATTGCCGGATATTATAACCTGCTGCCGGTTTTCACTCCATGATGCAAGCCCCCTTAAAGACAGCCTGATGGATCTTTCCACAACCAATGAGGCAGGTGCTGTCTATAATACATACATTAACAGTTTTACGAACCGGGATGGCAGCGTAAACTGGCTTCCTGTGTGTGCAGATGCCCATGGCTTTGTAGTGAACAGGGATCTTTTTGAAAAGTATGATATTCCTTTGCCGACAGATTACGAAAGCTTTATTTCTGCATGCAGGGAATTTAAAAAAGCAGGTATCCGTGGTTTTGCGGCAGACTATTATTATGATTATACATGTATGGAAACGCTCCAGGGACTGTCTGCATCAGAGCTTTCTTCGGCAGCCGGACGCAAATGGCGTACCATCTACAGTGATCCGGAAAATACAAAGAGAGAAGGTCTGGACAGTACAGTCTGGCCGGAGGCCTTTGAACGTATGGAGCAATTCATAAAGGATACAGGATTGAGCCGGGATGATCTGGATATGAATTATGATGATGTGATTGAATTGTACAAAAACGGTAAGGTTGCCATGTATTTTGGCAGTTCTTCAGGTGTAAAAATATTTCAGAATCAGGGGATCAACACAACATTTCTGCCATTTTTTCAAGAGAACGGCGAAAAGTGGCTGATGACTACACCCTATTTCCAGGTGGCATTAAACCGTGATCTGATACAGGATGAAACGCGCCGGCAGAAGGCAATGAAGGTGCTGAATACAATGCTTTCAGAGGATGCACAGAACCAGATCGTTTATGAGGGACAGGATATATTAAGCTATAGTCAGGATGTAGATATCCGTCTTACAGAATACCTGAAAGATGTAAAGCCTGTGATCGAAGAAAACCATATGTATATCCGTATTGCGTCAAATGACTTTTTTGCCATTTCTAAGGATGTGGTTTCAAAAATGATCTCAGGGGAATACGATGCAGAGCAGGCTTATCAGTCATTTAATACCCAGCTTCTTGAGGAAA
>OGWS01002828.1_pt1 | contig 10221 bp, 13 predicted proteins | sample 1576111 | NCBI WGS metagenome assembly OGWS01 (sample SAMEA3541534, study PRJEB24748) | human gut metagenome | biome: human gut; feature: human-associated habitat; material: faeces | place: China | collected 2012 | reverse complement strand
TGATGCAAAAGATCAACCAATCCTGAATGCCGCCATCGTCTCCGATGTAGATGTAATCCTGACCGGAGATAAAGACTTTTTAAGTCTCGATATGGAACATCCAAAATGTATGACGGCTGCACAGTTCTTTGAGTATGAAGGCGTGGAGGAATGACCTCTGCGCCTTTTCTTCTGCAAATCCCTGTCCTGCCCGACAGAGAGAGGACAGTTATTATCCCAGCCGGGACGGTATCCCAATCTGGGATTCTGTCTCTCCGTCAATGTCAACAAGGCACTTGAAACTTTTAATAAAATAATCTCTTTATCAAAGTCATCCCTACTCTAAATAGTATTTTCTTTTTTAAATATCTTTGTTGACAGTTAAGAAATATGGTAAAAAAGCTGATATTTAAAGGCTTTTCCCAGTCAACAAGAATGTCAACAACCAGTACACAAACAGTCAAAAAAATGGAAATTCAGCTGTTTTGACCATCCTCTCCCTGTCAGGCTAATCAAAAAGTATCTTCATCTGCTCACCTTCCGTAAGTTTTATAAAGCCATCTTTGTCCGGTTGGTTGACAGTCTCTGTTTCATCCTTTCCCTCTCTGATCCAGCACCGCTGTGTACCAAATCCTTCTTTTGAGAAACGATGATAACCGCCTTTTTTCCAACCAATGATCTGTGTGTCCATGATCTGGCATATCTCATTGGTCTCATATTTCTTTGGTTCACCGTCATAATGGTTAAACGCCTCTTTCCAGATCTGTCTGGAACAGACATAAGTTCCGGTATATCCATCCAGCCATCCCTGAACCTGCCCCGCCATCGTATCTTCCTGCATGAACTGTTTCCGGTATTCAATGATCTGCCCCTCCATTTCTTTTGGAAGTTTCAGAAGGCTGCCTTTGTCCTTGCAGGAATTGAAGATGACCATTGCTTCCGCCCAAAGCTGGTCGAAGTATGCCCTCGATTCTTCTTCATTATCAAGAAGATGTTTTTCCGCCTTTGATGAATCGACCTCGATTACAAGGAAACGTCTTGCTCCTGTACGGTCAAAAGGCAGGAACTGCTTTGTATTGGTTGTCCCGGCAAACAGACATTGTCTCGGTCTGTCCTCTTCAAATTTTCCATAGGAATTCCGAAATGTGTCTTTCTGCCGGCTCAAAAAGGACTTGATCTCTTCATTGCTCTTTGCACTGATCGCAGCAATCATCTCCGACATTTCCATGATCCAGTGACCCCGGAGCTTTTCATAAATCTTTTTATCTCCCAAATCCCTCAAATCATCTGAAAACCATTCATCCTTAATAGCCAGAAACCGGAAAAATGTAGATTTTCCTGCCCCCTGTGTTCCTACAAGGCAGAGCATCTCATCTGCCTTACACCCCGGCTTAAAAATACGGAGCAGTGCTTCCATCATAAAATGCTTCAGGCATTCATAGACCATATCCGAATCATCTGCCCCCATATACAGCTTCAATACATAACGGATACGTTCTGTGCCATCCCACTCTAAGCGGTTCAGGTATTCGCAGATCGGATGATACTGTTTGCTGTTTGCTTCCGCCCTCAGGGCTTTATCCATGTTTTTCTCATTTCCCAGACTATAAAACTGTTCAAAATACAGATAAAAGAAATCTCTGGCAGCATCTGTCATAGAGGTAATCCCATCATTCCACCAGAGTTTCCTGACGATATCAATCCTCTGGTTCAGGAGATTAAATCTCAGGCTCCCTTTCAGGAGCGGGTCTTCCCGAAGCACGATCATATAATTCTGCATCGTCCCTTTGACGGTTCCCTGATTTGTCACCGCCAGATGGGATCGGATCTCCCTTATGGCATCCACATCCGCCATCTGCTCCATCACCTGCAAAGCGTCCTGCCCCTTTACATTCTCGCTCAATCTTTTCCACCTCCCTTCCTTTTTCCTTGACGATCATTTTCTTGTCCTCTTCATCACCAAACAGAAGAATATCCAGATAGTATTCAACGATACTCAACTCCCTCAGTGCGGTAACAAAATGCCCGTCCCATTCTTCCTCTGGTGTTTTTGGTACATAACATTCTTTCCATTCCAGAAGCAGGGTGCGGTAATCCAGATATGCTTTTGTAAATCTGGCACATTCTGTTTTCCAGTCTGTTTCTGGTGTCTTCCTTTTTTCTTTCACCAGAGACTTTTTCCCAATTTTGGGAGAATCCCTTGCCCTGTTCCCATAGGGAATCCCAAAATCATCTGCCAGCTTCAAAGCAGCCTCTCTGGATTTTAGTCCGAAGAGCCGGGCGGTAAAATCGATCACATCCCCGGTACATCCACAGCCAAAACAGTAATATCTGCGGTCTACTTTCATGCTCGGTGTACCGTCATTATGAAAAATGCACCGGATCAATCCGCTCCTGTTGGGCTTAAATCCATAAAGTTCCGCAGCCTGCCTGACCGTCACATTCTGCTTTACTTCTTCAAATACATTCATTTTCTATCCACTTCCTTTCCAACCCGTTCAGATATGACCGGGTTCAAAAAAAAGAGCATCCTGACTTTTATCCAAAACTGAATAAATCAAAATGCTCCTTACAGGGAATCCCTGTCATGATATTTTGTTTTTGTTTTCTTTCTGGCAGCATTTTCTTCTGCGACCCGCTTTTTATTGGCAGCCAGTTTTTCAAGAACACTCGTCCTCGCCTTCTTTTTGATCTGTTCCGTATTTGCTTTTCTGACCTCTGGCTCCTGAAGATTTTTCTGGACTTTATCAATAACTGCATTTGCTGCATTCCGTAATTTATCTTTCGCCATCTTAATCACGTTTTTGGTAATTGTTTTTGCTTTATCAGAATTATTTGGATTCTGGACAATGTTATTGCAAAGCTGGTCCAGAAGCCTGATATCCTCTTCCTGTGTCTGTGCCCTTACTTTTTCCGTAACGACTTCCACAGCCTTGTCATAAGCGATCTCTGATACTTCATCGATCAATGTTTCATTATCCATGATTTTTTCTTCCTGCTCCTTTATCATCTGTTCCTGCCGGGCAATCTTTTCTTTCTGTGCCTGTATGATAAACTCCTGCTTTTCCAGATATTTCTTTCCGCCATATTCCGGCACTTCCTCAATCTCCAGCCCATACTGCCTGCAAACATCAAACAGAAGGTTCCTGCAGATCAGATCAAACGTCATCTTCCGGTTGTTGTTTCTTCCTCTGGGCTTATCTGGATCAGGAAGAGGAATGCCAAGTGCTTCCAATGCCTTTTCCTGTTGCGGACACAGTTCCCCATATTTATTCTCACAGTCAAAAACGTGACGTTCATGGATATGGGGAGTAGTCTCATCCATATGGAGTGCAAAATCCAAAATATGCACATGGTCCCCAAACATCCCCTCGAACTTTTTCATAAAAGTATCCGCAATGTGGAAAAGCTGTTCTCCCGATATATGCTCCCCTTCCTTTCCAATCTGGAATATCGTTTCTTCCGGACAGGTCATTTTATTTTTCAGCAGATCTTCCGTTGTCCGGTTTCTTTCCGGGTGGCGGTTTTTCTCATTTCTGGCATTCTGCCCTTTTATAAAATCGCTGTAATGGTCTTCATAATACATCTTCTCAATATCATGAAAACTTGCCTCCGGCTCGACTGGTTCCCAATTCATAAGCGTCTTATCTGAAGGGTTCTGGACATATCCCCGGCAACAATCCCAATAGATATTCTGCTTTTCCCACTCCGCATCAATATGCTCACTGTTGGCAATATCGAATTTTCTGTCATTGTGCTTTGGATTATAAACACCATGTTTCCCCGATCTGCCATTATGCCTTGTGGCTCTCATTCTTCCAATTCCCCCTTTCATCCATTCTGCATTTTTTCATTTTTGTTTTTCCCATTCTGCCCTTCTCTGTGGTCTTTCCATTATCTGCCTCTTGTGTTTCACAAGCTTTTTTCATGTGGCGGTCATTCACGAAAATGATTTTGGGTAACACAATTCGCCAGATAATACCCAGTACGACTTGACGCAGGCATCAAATCACTGGGCAAGGCGTTTCACCCTTGACCCGATAATGGGCTTTGCCCCTTAACCCCAGCATGGAGCTGCCGCCCCTTTGCATTCCCTGCACAAAGGGCTCCGCCCTCTGCACACCCGCCGGACAAAATGAAATTTCTTACACTGTCCCTTCTGTCAAAATTTTCGTTTCGCCCGATTTTTCAAAAATCCTCAAATCGGATTTTCTCAAAAAATAAGAGCCGACACTTTGTCACTTTTTGGCAAAAAGTCCAAACGCATCGGCTCAATCATTTTGACCTTATCGGTCATATTCATTTTTTCACAGACTAAAATTACTAAATTTATAATACATTCTATTTCATGCACCATTCCAATTCATTTGCTGGAATGACAACATAATTATTATTACCGTCACCTTGACGAAGATAAACATTTCTTATTCCCGCTTGAATAATCATTCTTGCGCAAAGAGGACAAGGCTTTGCAATATGTATAGAAGAATCTTCGGGATTGACACCCGTAAGATACATATCAGCTCCTATGGTCTGTTCTCTTGAACAGTTTAATAGTGCATTTGCTTCTGCATGTACAGCTTTACAAATTCCATATCCCTCACCTTGGTGCATATTTTGTACTATTCTTGGACATTCACCCACATCACAACAGTTTTCTTTTCCTCTCGGTGAACCATTATAACCAGTGGAAATAACAACATCATCTTTTACGATAACTGCACCATATTTTCTTTTTAAACATGTACTTCTATACGCAAAAACCTCTGCACAATTTAAATAAGTATCTTCTTTTGATACTCTATTTCTTCCTTTTGAAATCACCATACATATCACTCCAATAATTTCTTATTCATTCAAAATATTGTTCAAAAGCAATATCTGCTCGCTCAAACGGAAATTTTTCTTTATCAACCGGAATCTCTACAAAACCATTTTTTCGATACAAATGTAATGCCTGTACACATTTTCGATTTGAGACTATAATGATTTTGTTAATGCCTTTTTCTTTTGCATATCCTATACAAGCCTTTAGGCAGGCATTACCTGCTCCCGTGCCTGTATACATTCCTTTTGCAGCAAATTTCATGATTTCCCAATCTCCATCATCTCTCGGTCCAATCATGCAGCAAGCCATAACATTATCATTTTCATCCAACGCAAAAAAAATATTACCTCCTCTCTCGATGATTGGTTCAATATTTTTTAATTCTCGGATATCTTCTGCTTCAATTTTAAACATCTCAGAAATCCATTTTTTATTCATTTCGATAAAATCTTCTTTGAATTTTGGATTATAAGGAACTATTTTCATCTATTTTCTCCCTTCCCCTTACATTTATTTAAAATTGTAATTATCGTATCAAATGCTTCTCTTAAAATTTCACAATCTTTTTGATTTAACTGCCAAATCAACTCGCCTATCTGCTGATCTGATTTTTGTATGAACTCTTCCGCCTTTCTCTTTCCTTTTTCAGTCAAAAAAAGTTCATAAACTCTTGAATCTCTTTCTGAAACTGTCTTATACAAATATCCTTTTTTTTCATGATTTTTTAGAATTCTGCTTAAATAACTTTTATCGATATTCATTGCCTTTGCAATATAGGCCGCATTACAACCGCTATTCGTATATATCTCAAAAAATATTCTTGCTTCTGGCACAGAATATTCTGAACCAAGATAATGATTTCCCAATAGATCCATTGCAGGCATATAAAAACGATTGAATTCTCTTATTTTATTTACTGTTTCGTTGATTGTAACCACTCCTTATTATAAAAGTTGACAAAATCCACTATTATTCTAATGGTGTTTAGTGGATTTTGTCAACTATCAAGTTGTATATTTTTTGCTTTTCTCCCTCTATAAAGTCAACTTGCTTATATGAACAGTTTAAAAAAGAAGACCTTATTCCATTTTCATTATTCATTTTGATAACATTTTCTAAGATGATTAAAATATTTCCTTAATGATACTTTTTTCAATCTTATGTAATCGAATCCCGTCCCTCACCCCCAGCCGATAAAAGAACTGCTCAGCTTCTGCCCCACTATCAAAAATAGCATCGCAGTATTCCCGAACTGCCTGTTCCTTATCCAGTGGAAGCAAGGCCACCGCTTCCAGATACTTCCGTTCAATCTCGTCTTCTCTGCCCGGCTCTTTCCCTGCTTTCATCTGGCTGAATGCTTTCTGCATCCGTTCCTGAATAATAAAATCCATAAATTCCTTTAATGCTTCCTCTTTCATCCTCATATATCCCTTTCTATCACACACACCAGACGTTCATAATCCAGAAATCCCCGGATATACATTTTCCTGCTGATATACGCTTCTACTGCGTGTCTTGCCGATATGATCCGATCAATAATCGTCCAGAACTCATGACCATATTTCTCAATGTATGGCTTCAATTCATCCATTGTTGCCTCACATTCTCTTTCCAATTCGATCAGCTCCGGGTCAATCCGTAAATATGCCTCAATCCTGATCTCGTTCCAGTCGAAGTAGCTTTCCACTAATTCTCTTTTCATAAGCTTGTTCCTTTTCTACCCTATCCGGCATTCTTAACCAGATAATTCTGATACTTCTCAAGTACGGAATTCGTCACACCGTTTTTGTAGATTTTCCGAATATCTGTGATCTCTTCATCCTTTAAAAGTTTCAGCCATTCCAGAAGGTCTTTCCGGCTGTTGGCGAAATTACAGCACCGACCATCTGCATATTCAATCCGGTATCTCATAAGCATCCCTCCTATACATAGACGATTTCTGTCAGGATTACTTCATCGACTCTGTTGCGGATGTTATTTACCCTGCGGAGCCATTCCATCTGATCCCTGCCCTTTAATTCCTCTGTGACCACCTCCGCTTCCATGATCTGATCCATCATGGTGTCCCTGCGTTCCACGCAGATTTCATTCAGGTCAGCCAAATACGTCCAAAGCTTTCCTGTCAGCATAAGCTGGGAATACAAAGCCTGCCGGTAGTCTTTCAGATAATTCCTGCGGAGGCTTCCATAGAAACCAATATCTCTGGTTTCTTCCGCCACACGGATCAGCGGGATATAATAATCTCCCACAAGGATATAATCCAGTCTGTTCTTTTCATCATGTATCATCGGTTTTAATTCTTTCATGCATTTGCCACCCCTTTCTTTGGTTCTGCAGCCGGAAGCATCGACACTGGAACAAACACGCCTTTCGCAATATCTTCCTGCCGGATTGCTTCCTTCTTTGCCTCGATCTCGGCTTTCCTTTTTTCTTTTACTTTGTCTTCATATTCTTTCTGCTTGCCATTTGCCTTCCGCCTCAGGTAATTCTGGTGCAGCCTGTCCTTTCTGGCTTCCCGTTTCCGTAATTCTTCTTCCTCTTCCGGTGTCAGCTGGACTTCTCCAAAATGCGGAGGAAGATACCTTCCCACGAAGTTAAAATAAATCTCGATCTCCTGTGTGGTCTGTTGGCTTCCTTTCCTGTCCCTCTCATGCACCAGAATCTTTTCCACGAACTCATTGAGCATATATGTGGTCAGTTCATCAAAATTCTGGTATTTGTCCACCAGTACAATAAATCTTTCTGCTGAACGTCTGCCATTTTCATATCCGTCAATCTCTGCTTCCAGTCCTGTGATTTCCGCTGTCAGTTCTTTCTGTTCTTTGGAATACTGCCCATCAAGGACTGCATAACGTTCATCCGGCAGCTTACCGAGGATATTATCCTCATATATCCGGCAGATCAGTTTCTCCAGTTCCTGCAAACGCTTTTTCGCTTCTGCCAGCCTGTTTTTCAGCTTCACGATCTCACTGGACTGCTGGGAACTCTGTGTTGTCTTCACTGTCTCAATGAACTCTTCCCGGTTCAGATGGGAATATTCTGCGATAGCTTTCAGCAGGTCTTTTATCAGCTCCATCACAATATCCGCATTGATCCTGTGCTGTGTCGGGCAGAGTGTCCCGACCGGAACTTTGCTATATGCAGAACAAGTATATTGCGGGATCCTTTTGCCATTATTTACCCGGTGCACATACATTTTTGCCCCGCAATCCGCACAATACATCAGCCCTGTCAGTGGATGTGCTTCTCCCCATCCGTCCGGGTATCTGCGGACATTCTTTCGGATCCTCTGGACATTATCAAAGGTTTCCTGATCAATGATTGCTTTCTGCGTGTCCTCAAATACTGTCCTGTTATCTTCTGACACATAATGGCTCTTTTTGTCCTTAAAATGCTTTCTGGTCTTGAAATTAACCGTGTGGCCAAGGTATTCCCGCTTTTTCAGGATCCCTGCCACCGTTGACGAACCCCACGCATAGGGATCTTTGATCTCGTCCACTCTTCCCTGCCATAATCCTGCCCCATGCCTTGCCATGTGTACTGCCGGGATCTCCACCTGGTCTTCTTTCAGCTTCTTTGCGATCTGGTAAGGACCATATCCGTCCATCGTCATCTGGAAGATCCTGCGGACAACCTGTGCAGCCTCTTCATCCACGATCCAGTGTTCCTTATTTTCCGGGTCTTTCAGGTATCCGTATGGTGTGGTGCTTGCAACGTGCTTCCCGGAGTTGCCTTTTGCCTTAAAGGTAGACCGGATCTTTTTGCTCGTGTCTTTCGCATACCACTCATTCATAATGTTTCGGAAAGGAAGAAAATCGTCATCCCCATTCAGGCTGTCATGACCATCATTGATGGCAATCAGCCTGACCTGCTTCTGCCGCATCATTTCCTGAATCTGACCGACCATCAGGTAATCACGTCCCAACCGGCTCATATCCTTTACGATCACTGTCCCGATCTGCCCGGCTTTGATGGCATCCATCATGCTGACAAACCCCGGGCGGTCAAACCTTGTGCCGGATATGCCATCATCTGTAAAATGGATATACGGGGTAAGCCCATGGGATTCTGCATATTCTGAAAGCATCTGCTTCTGGTTCGATATACTGTTGCTCTCGCCCATAAGGTCATCATCATGGCTGAGTCGCTCATACAATGCGGTAAGTTTCTCCTGCATCTGTTTTCCTCCCTCCTTTCATTTTTCATTGCCTGCTTTCATTCCATATCCGTTCCTGTACCGGGTTCCGATGTTTCCGGGACGTATTCGCCAGAAAAGACACGCTGGATGCACATTCAAATCTGGTATCACTATGGGCAGGCTGCTCCGTTGTCAAGGTTCGTGTAAGGATCTTCAAAAAAGTTCCTCTCACTTAACCCATCTTTCGGACACTGTTTTACAAGGTAGTAACGTAACTTTTTTAAATTTCTCTGGATTATGTGTCGGTTTGAGAAACTCCTTACACTATATCCAGACTGGCGAGGCATAAATGTTGCCTTCTCCCAGAATGTTTTTAAAAAAGTACAATTTTGTTTTTTGGGCAAAAAATAAGCCTCAAGAGACTTTTTAATCATTTTGGAGCTCCAATTTCTTAAAAAATAATGATTAAGAAGTCTCTTCAAGCTTATAACACCGCTATCTTTTAAATACTTTCTACGAATTCAATCTGGTTCCGCATTTCTCACAAAAAGTATCCATTTTTACATTTCCATAATAAATTTTCCCATCCGTCCCTTGGTAATATCCATTTCCAGCTGAATCCGTACAAGTTGATCTTACTTTCATTTCCTCTTCCTCCTTTATCTAAATAATTTAAGGTTTTAGGTTCAACCCCTTTGTTACACTACTTAGACAGGTGAAGGTTGGAAAAAGTTTTATAAAAAATATATTTTTTTGATTTTCTTATTGGTAATAGCACACTTTATCTGAATTATCATTTCCGGACGGGACTAACTTTGAGCATCAACCTCCAGTGTGCGTTCTACACGACAGATTGCGCCCCATAAGCAAGATAATATTTACTTTAATACTTACTCTCATATAAAAATCCGATAAAAAAAGGCTTATACCATTCTCTAAACTATGATGTAAACCTTATCTTATATCTCTATGTAAGTAAGCGCCCCAAAATATCGTAGTGCTTCTTTTATATATTCCTTTTTCTGTGATGGATAGTGTTCTATATCAAGATTTTCTTTCTTTGATTTCCGATAATTTACACCATTTTATCCTTCACATACTTTTTAATACTAGGATACGAAGCCTTTTCTTTTTGTATATAATTTTTGAGAGATAATTGAACAACCATCTCGACATGAGTACCGTTGTCCAAACTTGTATTTTTACCAGCTTCTAAAAATTTCTTTTATGAAAATTAATTCTTACTGTTTTTCTTTACTGTACTGTGAATATTTTT
>OGWS01002826.1_pt1 | contig 10228 bp, 7 predicted proteins | sample 1576111 | NCBI WGS metagenome assembly OGWS01 (sample SAMEA3541534, study PRJEB24748) | human gut metagenome | biome: human gut; feature: human-associated habitat; material: faeces | place: China | collected 2012 | reverse complement strand
CACATTTTTATATCGGGGACGCCTGCCGTGTCATTCCGTCTTTTTGCGCCGTGTCCGTTTTTTTTCCACAGGAGCCGCCGCGCCGCTTTCCGGTCTTGGCAGCATGGGCCGCAGATACTGACCCGTATACGAGGCCTCGCACAGCGCCACCTCCTCCGGCGTGCCCTGCGCTACGATCATGCCGCCCGCATTGCCGCCCTCCGGCCCAAGGTCGATGATGTGGTCCGCCCGTTTGATGACGTCCAGGTTATGCTCGATGATGATGACAGTGTTGCCCGCCTCCACCAACCGGTCGATGACCTTTACCAGTTTATGCACATCATCCACATGCAGGCCTGTGGTAGGCTCGTCCATAATATAGACAGTCTTGCCCGTGCCGGGCTTGGCCAGTTCCAGCGCCAGCTTCACCCGCTGCGCTTCACCGCCGGAAAGCGTCGTTGCGCTCTGGCCCATCTGGATGTAGCCCAGGCCTACATCCACAAGCGTCTTGATCTTACGGTGGATCTTGGGGATGTTTTCGAAAAAGGTGCAGGCCTCCTCCACTGTCATGTTCAGAACATCGGTGATGGTCTTCCCCTTATACTTTACCTCAAGCGTTTCGCGGTTGTAGCGCGCGCCCTTGCACACCTCGCAGGGCACATAGATGTCCGGCAGAAAGTGCATGGCGATCTGGATAATGCCGTCGCCCTCGCAGGCCTCGCAGCGTCCGCCCTTGACATTGAAGCTGAAGCGGCCCGGCCCGTAGCCGCGCATCTTCGCCTCCTGCGTCTGTGAAAACACCGTGCGGATATCCGTGAATACACCTGTGTAGGTGGCCGGGTTCGAGCGCGGTGTGCGCCCGATGGGCGACTGGTCAATGCCGATGACCTTATCCACATATTCAAGGCCAAGCATGTCTTTGTGCGCGCCCGGCTTGATGCGCGCGCCGTTCAGGTCCGCCGCCAGGCGTTTGTACAGAATTTCGTTGATCAGCGACGATTTTCCGCTGCCCGAGATACCCGTGATGCATGTCATTACGCCCAGCGGTATTTTTACGTCCACATCCCGCAGATTGTTCTGCGTGGCGCCTTTGATCTCGATGAAATGGCCGTTGCCCTCGCGGCGGTGTTCCGGCACCTCGATTTTTTTTCGGCCGGAGAGATACTTCCCCGTAATGCTGCGTGGCGCCTTGCAGATATCCTCCACCGTACCTTCCGCCACCAGCTCGCCGCCGTGTATGCCCGCGCCCGGGCCGATGTCCACGATCCAGTCCGCCTCACGCATGGTCTCTTCGTCGTGCTCCACCACGATGAGCGTATTGCCCAGGTCGCGCAGGCGCTTGAGCGTGGCGATGAGCTTTGAGTTGTCCCTCTGGTGCAGACCGATGCTCGGCTCGTCCAGCACATACAAAACACCCGTCAGCGCCGAACCGATCTGTGTAGCGAGGCGGATGCGCTGGCTTTCGCCGCCGGACAGCGTGGCCGCGTTGCGCGCCAGCGTCAGGTAGTCCAAGCCCACGTTCTGCAAAAAGCCCAGCCGCTCGCGGATCTCTTTTAAAATCCCATCCGCGATCATATGCTCCCGCTCGGTGAGCTGAAGGCCGTTGATGAAATCCAGCTCCTCGCGTACGCTCATCTGTGTAAATTTACTGATGTTGACGCCGCCCACCGTAACAGCCAGGCTGGTCGGCTTCAGGCGGTCTCCGTGGCAGTCCGGGCATTCCACACCCGTCATCACGCCTTGTATCTCCTCTTTCATCCACTCGGAATTTGTTTCGCGGAAGCGGCGCTCCAGATTGTTGATGATGCCTTCAAACTCGGTGCTGTATGTCCCGGTGCCCCGGTCCGTCTCGCGGGTCATCTCCAGCTTTTCGCCGCCGGTACCGTACAAAAGCGCATGCACGCCTTCAGGCGGCATGTCCTTGATTTTGGTGTCCAGCGTAAAACCGTATTTTTTGCCCAGGCCCTTGTAGTACATCTCGCTCACAGAACCGTCCGCATAATACCAGCCGCTTGCCTTGATCGCGCCCTCGCGGATGGAAAGGCTGCGGTTCGGAATAACGAGCGCCGGGTCCACCTTCATAAAGGTACCGAGGCCCGTGCATGTCTCGCACGCGCCGAAGGGATTGTTGAACGAGAACATGCGCGGCGCAAGCTCGTCGATGGAAATGCCGTGCTCCGGGCAGGCATAGCTCTGGCTGAACAGCATCTCATCGCCTCCGATGACGTCGATGCCCACAAGGCCGCCCGTCAAACCGATGGCCGTCTCGATGGAATCCGCCAGGCGGCTGCGCACCTCATCATTGACGACGAGGCGGTCCACCACGATCTCCACCGTGTGCTTCTTGTTCTTTTCAAGGGCGATCTCCTCGTCCAGCTCATACATATTGCCATCCACGCGCACACGGGCAAAGCCGGAACGGCGCGCGGCCTCGAACTCCTTCTGCTGGGTGCCCTTGCGCCCGCGCACAACAGGGGCCAGCACCTGGAACCGCGTGCCCTCGGCCAGGCGCAGCACCTCGTCCACCATCTGGTCCACCGTCTGCTGGCTGATGATGCGGCCGCACACCGGACAGTGCGGAATCCCGATACGCGCATACATCAGGCGCAGGTAATCGTAGATTTCCGTCACCGTGCCCACTGTGGAGCGCGGGTTGCGGGAGGTCGTTTTCTGGTCGATGGATATGGCCGGCGACAAGCCCTGTATCTCGTCCACATCAGGCTTCTCCATCTGGCCCAAAAACTGGCGGGCATAGCTGGACAGGCTTTCCATGTACCGGCGCTGTCCGTCTGCGTAGATGGTATCAAACGCCAGCGAAGATTTGCCGCTGCCCGAAAGGCCCGTCATGACGATGAGTTTGTCGCGGGGGATGGTCACGTCCACGTTTTTGAGGTTGTGCTCCCGCGCGCCTTTTATCACGATTTTGTCTGTACTCAAAGCTTGGTTTTCCTTTCCGCCTGCTTGCGCAGCTTTTCAATGCGGTCGCGCAGAAACGCCGCGTGTTCAAATTCCAGTATTTTAGCCGCTTCCCGCATCTCCCGCGTCAGCTGATTGATCTTCTGCTCGATCTCAGCGCGGCTCATGCGTTTGGCGGGCTTGTCCGCACTGTCGTCTTTGGAGGATATCTCCAGCACGCCCATACCGCTGATTTCCTTGACGATGGTCTTGGGTGTGATGCCGTTGGCGGCGTTGTAGGCCTCCTGGATGCCGCGGCGGCGCTCAGTCTCCATAATAGCACGCTCCATTGAGGGCGTGATGGAATCCGCATACATGATAACGACGCCGTCCGCATTGCGCGCGGCACGTCCAATGGTCTGCACGAGGCTCGTTTCACTGCGCAGAAAGCCTTCTTTGTCCGCGTCCAGGATGGCGACAAGGGATACCTCGGGCAGATCCAGCCCTTCGCGCAGCAGGTTGATGCCCACGATCACATCAATGGTGCCCTTGCGCAGATCACGCATCAGCTCCACACGCTCGAAGGTATCCACCTCGTGATGCATATATTTTACCTTAACGCCATGGTCGGAGAGATAATCCGTCAGGTCCTCGGCCATCTTCTTCGTCAGCGTTGTGACCAGCACGCGCTCGCCCCGGCCACTGCGGGTGTTGATCTCGCCCAGCAGGTCCTCGATCTGCCCTTCCACAGGCTTGACGATGACACGCGGGTCCAGCAGGCCCGTGGGGCGGATGACCTGTTCCACGATCTGTGTGGACTGTGCGCGTTCAAAATCGCCGGGCGTGGCCGAAACGAACACCGTTTGGTTCAGCTTCGACTCAAACTCCTCGAATTTGAGCGGGCGGTTGTCAAATGCCGACGGCAGGCGGAAGCCGAAGTCCACAAGGCTTTTTTTGCGGGCGTAATCGCCGCCGTACATGGCGCGCAGCTGGGGCAGCATCACATGGCTCTCGTCCACAAACAACAGGAAATCCTCGGGGAAATAATCCAGCAATGTTGTCGGCGTGGAACCGGGCGCACGGCCCGACAAAACAGCGGAGTAGTTCTCGATGCCCTTGCAGGTGCCCACTTCGGTAAGCATCTCAATGTCGTAATTGGTGCGCTGGGCAATGCGCTGGGCCTCCAGCAGCTTCCCCTCTCCGGTGAAAGCCTTCACCTGCCGGTCCAGCTCGTCGCGGATATTTGCAAGGCCCGCGCGCATTTTATCACCTGAAACGATGTAATGGCTGGCCGGGAAAATGGCAATATGCCGAATCACCGCGTGGCGCTCGCCCGTCAGCGCGTTCACTTCGCTGATGCGGTCGACCTCGTCGCCGAAAAATTCGATACGGATGGCCACATCGTTCATATAGGCGAGGTTGATCTCAACAATGTCGCCCCGCACGCGGAATTTGTTTCGCACGAAGTTGAGGTCGTTGCGCTCGTACTGCAGCGCCACCAGGCGGTGCATCAGCTCATCGCGGCTCATGTGCATGCCCTGCCGCACGCTGATGACCATGCTGCGGTAATCAATGGGGTCGCCCAAAGAGTAAATACACGACACGCTGGCCACGATGATAACGTCGCGCCGTTCCGACAGCGCGGCTGTGGCCGAATGGCGCAGACGGTCGATCTCCTCATTGATGGCGCTGTCCTTCTCAATATAGGTGTCAGTGCTTGGTATATACGCCTCCGGCTGGTAGTAATCGTAGTAGCTTACGAAATACTCCACCGCGTTGTCCGGAAAAAACTCCTTGAACTCTGTACAAAGCTGCGCAGCCAGCGTTTTGTTGTGCGCCAGCACCAGCGTGGGGCGGTTGAGGTTCGCAATGACGTTTGCCATCGTAAACGTTTTGCCGCTGCCTGTCACACCCAGGAGCGTCTGACATTTATCGCCCTTCAGCAGCCCGTCCGTCAGCTGTGCGATGGCCTCAGGCTGGTCGCCCGTGGGCTTGTAAGGCGCCTTGAGAATAAATCTGTCCTTGTGTTCTTCTTCCATTTCCATCCCTCAAAATACAATGCAGCCGCGGGTAAAACGTCATTCTCCAGAGAATCTTCCCAGAGGTTCTATTATACCAATTTTGGTAGAAAACTGCAATCTTATACCCTCCTATTTTCCCTCGTACGCCATCCGCTCTTTTGGTTATTTTGCCCCGCACGTGCAGGTCATACCCGTCCGGCGCCCTGCCTTTCGAAACGCCGGAGCATGCTTGCGCGGACGTGCTATCCGCCCAACAGCCGCCCAACCAGCCGCGCGCCGTTCGCCACCAGAGCACAGGATGCAAGACCGGCGGCGGTGGGAAGCGCAAACGCGGCTGCCGTCCACTTCCAGCTCTGCGATTCCTTGCGAATGGTGAGACATGTTGTCGAACACGGCCAGTGCATCAGCGAAAACAGCATCGTGCACACCGCCGTCACCCATGTCCAGCCGTTCTGTACCAACAGCGTATGCAGCGCCGAAAGATCGTTCATCTCCACCAGACTGCCTGTTGAAAGATACGCCATGATGATGATGGGCACGACGATCTCGTTGGCTGGGAAGCCCAGAATAAACGCCAGCAGGATTACGCCGTCCAGGCCGAAAAAACGGGCCGCCGGGTCCAAAAACGCCGCGCTGCGCGTCAGGAGCGTTTGGCCGTCCAGCGTGAGATTCGCCATGACCCATATAAGCATGCCCGCGGGCGCGGCCACCATTGCCGCGCGGCCCAGAACAAACAGCGTGCGGTCGAAAATGGAACGCACGATCACCTTACCTATCTGCGGCCTGCGGTAGGGCGGCAGCTCCAGTGTAAATGAGGACGGCACACCTTTGAGCACCGTGCCGGACAACAGCCGTGATGCAAGAAAAGTGGCCCCCACGCCCAGCAGCACCAGCCCCGTGAGCAGCGCCGCCGAAGCCAGCGAAGCGCCGAATCCGCCGGAGGCGCCCACAAAAAACATCGTCAGGATCGCGATCAGCGTGGGGAACCGACCGTTGCAGGGCACAAAATTGTTGGTGAGCATAGCAATGAGCCGTTCCCGCGGGGAATCAATGATGCGGCAGCCCACCACCCCTGCCGCGTTGCAGCCGAAGCCCATTGCCATGGTGAGAGCCTGCTTGCCGCAGGCCCGGCATTTTTTGAAGGTGCGATCCAGGTTGAATGCCACCCGCGGCAGATATCCCAGATCCTCCAGCAGCGTAAACAGAGGAAAAAAGATAGCCATGGGCGGAAGCATTACAGATACCACCCACGCCAGCACGCGGTATACGCCATCCACCAGCAGGCCTTTCACCCACACAGGCGCGCCGGCCCAAGCCATCGCTCCGCCCAGCCGGTCTCCCACCCAAAACAAACCGTCCGCCAAAAGCTGGGACGGCACGTTCGCGCCGGTGATCGTCAGCCAGAACACCCCCAGAAGCAGCAGGAGCATGAGCGGAAAACCCGTGCGGCGGCTCGTTAGAATCCGGTCCAGCTTCCGGTCACGCAGCTCCTGCGGCGTGGGCGTGTGGCGTACCGCACCGATGCACACGGTCTCCGCTGTGCGCACAAGACTGCGCACGACTTCATCGTGCAGCGCCTGCTGCGTGACGCCCCCTTCCGCAAGAAGACGCCTTGCCCGCGCCAGTATTTCCGCCACATCCGGATGCTGCGCAAGCGAAAAGCCCAGATACCGCACAATTCCGGCATTCAGCTCCGTATCTCCTTCCAAAAGGCGCAGCGTCAGCCACCGCGGAGCCGGGCCGCCTGTTCCCACGGCGTTGGCCACGGCGGGTGTCAGCAACGCCAGCGCAGCCTCCAAAGGCTGTGCGTAGCGCACCCGGCACACGCGCGCCGCGCATTCTCCCCGAATCACGCGCTCCACGGCACACATCAGCTCCGGCAGGCCTTCGCCGCTGCGGGCTGCCGCCGGGACGACCGGTACGCCCAGCCTTTGCTCCAGCAGGGCCGCATCCACTTCCACGCCTTTGCGCCGCGCCTCGTCCATCAGGTTCACACACAGTACCACATTATCCGTAATTTCCATTGCCTGCAACGCCAAATTCAAATTGCGTTCCAAGCAGGAGGCGTCGCACACCACCACAACGGCGTTTGCACCGCCAAAGCAGATGAAATCCCGCGCCACCGCTTCCTCCGCGGAATGCGCCATCAGAGAATAGCAGCCCGGGATATCCACCAGCACGCAGCCCCAGCCGCCCCTCTCGCAGTATCCCTGCGCGCTGGCCACCGTTTTGCCGGGCCAGTTGCCCGTGTGCTGGTTCATACCCGTCAACTCGTTGAACACCGTTGATTTGCCCACATTCGGATTGCCTGCCAGCGCGACGACGGAATCCGTCTCCCGCCGCTTGACGACGGCCAGCATGCCGTCCGCCGCGTGCGCGCCCGTGGAACGGTTTGTCAGTCCCATCCTCTCTCCCCCCATCCCTTCAGCAGCCCGTGACCAGCACGCGTGCGGAGTCCTCGGCCCGCAGCGCGATAAGCGCGCCGCGGATGCGGTAGGCAACCGGGTCTCCTGCGGGGCTTTTTTGCACGCATTCCACCTCCGTGCCCTCGATCAGGCCGATGTCCTGCATACGGCGGCGCATGCCGCCCTCTGTCAGCAGCGCGGCCACCCGCGCGCGTTCGCCCTCCCGCAGCGCGGTGAGCGTTCCTTCCTGTGTCATATCCAGACGCCTCTTTTCATAAACATATACTGTAGCCGTTAGGCCGGGGAAACTTTGTTTCCCTGTTGACAATATATGGCATTTCTTCCGAAGGCGTTACAAGGGGGCGTAACATGGATACAGAACAGCTGTTTTATACGCAGAACGGGTATGACCGCGCGGACACCGGTCCGCTGACGACAGCCATGGAGGATTATCTTGAAATGATCTGCCGTCTGACGCGGTCCGGCGGCTATACGCGCATCTCCGCGCTGGCGCGCGAGCTGCATGTCCAGCCTTCGTCGGCCTCCAAAATGGCCGCGCTGCTGCGTTCCGGAGGCTATCTGACCAACGAGCGGTACGGCTGCCTGCGCCTGACGGAAAAGGGCTCTCAGGCGGGCGCATACCTTTTATACCGGCACGACGTGCTCAACCGCCTGCTGCGCCGCATCAACGGCAGCGCGGATGAGCTGGAACAAACCGAACGCATCGAGCATTACATAGACGTGCGCACCGTGCGCAACATCGACGCTTTTCTGGACGGTCTGCCTGCGCGCTGACGGTCCCGCCCTCCGCATGCCAAAACCGCGCCCCGGGCAGCAAACCCGGGGCGCGGTTCATTTTTATCCGAATACCGGAGCACGGGCGCTCAGTCCTGCACACTCTGGCGGATACTGTCCATATAATTGCTCTGCACAAAGGAAAGAAATTCATTGTCCGCAAAGATCAGATGCTCCAAAAGCTGGATATTCACCAGCCGGAGCGCACGGTAGATCTCCCTTGTGACAGCCATATCACTGCTGGAAGGCAGTGTGATGCCGCGCGGATGGTTGTGAGCCAGCATCACGCCCGTCGCCCCGCATTTGAGTGCTTCGGAGACCACTTTCGCCACGGAAACCGCCGTGGCGTTGGCGCTGCCCTCGGAGATGAGCACGCAACGCAGCAGCACGCGGCGGTCATCCACAGCCGCCATATAAAAAGCTTCCTGCGTGCGGGCGAAGAATTTCGGCATGAAAAATGCGCTGGCTTCTTCTACGCTTGTAAGCGGCACTTTGTGGGACGTCTTGTTCTCCAGATAATATGCGCACATCTGCGGGATAAATTTGAGCACGACGGCGCTGGAATGCCCCACGCCGGGCACACGCTCCAGTTCTTCGATGGGCGCGTCCAACACAGCCGAAAGGCTGCCGAACCGGTCGATCAGCGCATGCGCCAACGGATTCGTATCGCCCCGGGGGCGCGCAAGAAAGAGCAAAAACTCCATGGCGTTATGCTCCTCAAACCCGGCCAGTCCCTCCCGCAGGAAACGCTCGTATACACGCCGGCGGTGGTCGTCATGTACGCCCAAAGCAGTTCCTCCTTTACGAACGGTTGAGATTATTATATACTAAAAGGACGAATTTTGAAAGCACGGGAGGAAAAGGCGCATGAAAAGTTTCACAGCCGGAAAAAACGAGGACGGAGCACGGCTCTCGCGGTTTGTCGAAAACGTCACCTCCGGCATGCCGAAATCGCTGCTCTACAAAGCGTTCCGCAACAAACGCATCAAGGTCAACGGCAAAAAAGGCGCGCCGGACACGCGCCTTTGTCCGGGCGACTTGGTGGAACTTTACATCAACGATGAATTTTTTTCCGCAGCGCCGCCCACGGGCAGGCCCCTTCCCCATAAAAAACGCCCGCCTCTGCGCACAGTGTACGAGGACGAAAACATCGCCGCGCTCTACAAGCCCGCCCACCTGCTGTGCCATTCCGACCGCACGGGTGACGTGAGCCTTGTGGAGCTGTTCACCGACTATCTGGCGCAAAAAGGTGAATACGACGCCGCGGCGGAAGCCGCCTTTTCTCCCGCGCTGTGCAATCGCATCGACCGCGGCACCGAGGGCCTCGTTCTGGCCGCCAAAAACCACGCCGCGCTGCGGGATATGAACGAGCTCATCCGGCGCGACCTCCTTCAAAAGGAATATTACTGCATCACCGCAGGCGTGCCGCCCAAGGGCCGCCACACAGCTTATCTGCGTCACTTTGAAAAAAACAATAAGGTGGACGTGCGTGCCGAAACCGCGCCGGGTTACAAAGAGATCATTACCGACGTCGCCATATTGCAGACAAAAGGGCCGTTTGCGCTGTGCCGCATCGGGCTCGTGACAGGGCGCACGCACCAGATCCGGGTGCATATGTCCCACCTGGGGGCCCCGGTGCTGGGGGACAGCATGTACGGCCGGCCCTCGGCGCTCATCCGGCGGCAGGCGCTGCACTGCTGGCGGGTGTGCTTCCCGCAGCCCCATACGGGGGAGGAGACCGACGTGCCCTGCCGCCTGCCCGAGGATATGCAGGCGGTCTGCCGGGCGCTTTTCCCCGGCTGGACCGAAGCGGTTTTGCATAATTGATTGTATATACAAAGGTTTTATGCAATCCCCAACCGGTCCGGCCGCAACTGGCCCGGGCCGGTTTCGGCGTTTTCGGCCCCACAAGGCCGCCGGTTTTGCGGAGAAATGGATAAAACCCCTCCGCCGCCCTGGTTGGAAATTATGAAAAAAGCATAAAATTCGGCAGAAGTGAATATTTTTTCAAAAACCCCCTTGCATTCCCCGGGAAAAGCTGTATAATATGAAACATCGATTGAATAAATATTACATCGTCCCGTTGGGGACCGATGGGAGGGTATTACCAATGAAAAAATTGTTCGCTCTGCT
>OGWS01002818.1_pt1 | contig 10253 bp, 3 predicted proteins | sample 1576111 | NCBI WGS metagenome assembly OGWS01 (sample SAMEA3541534, study PRJEB24748) | human gut metagenome | biome: human gut; feature: human-associated habitat; material: faeces | place: China | collected 2012 | reverse complement strand
CAGCTCTACAGCATCACCGCCCAGCAGCTGCTGATGAACAACATCCAACGATGTCCCGATCAACAGCGCCTGGTCGTACAGGATCTCACTGTACGCGGCCAGTTTTTCCTTGTCGCCTGCTTCAAACAGGCGCTTCAGCGCCGCGAACACCTCGTGCTCGCCGTTCAGCTCCAGCACCTTTTCGCTTTTGACCTTTTCCTGCTGGGCGGGCATGCTGTTCAGCACCTTTTCCATTTCGATGGACAGCGGGCCGCTGCTGGACAGGCATACCGGGTGGCTCTTCAGGCGCTGAGACAAGCGCACTTCAGTCACCTTGCCGTCCAGAGCCTCTTTCATGGCCTCGAACAGCTCCTTATTTTCTTCGTTTTTGGCTTTAACTTCCTCTTTTTCTGCGTCGGTCTCAATGCCGAGATCGTCGGCGGAGATGTTGCGGAACTCTTTTTCTTTTTCCTTGTCGCCGTAGCTGCGCAGCATCTGGAGCATGAACTCGTCTACATCGTCCGTCAGGTACAAAATGTCGAAGCCTTTGTCCAGCACGCGCTCGGCGGCAGGCAGCTTGGCCAAACGGTCGGTGCTTTCGCCCGCGGCGTAGTAGATATATTTCTGGTCCTCAGGCATGGCCTCGTAATATTCCCGCAGCGTTACCAGCTTGTTCTCCTTGGCGCTGTGGAACAGCAGCAGATCCTGCAGCAGCTCCTTGTTCATGCCGTAGGAGGCATAGCAGCCCATCTTGAGCTGCAGGCCGAAATTCTTGAAGAACTCTTCGTATTTTTCACGGTCGTTCTTCAGCCAGGCGGCCAGCTCGTTTTTGATCTTGCGCTCCAGCGTGGTTTTGATGAGCTTGAGCTGGCTGTCATGCTGCAGCATTTCGCGGCTGATGTTCAGGCTCAGGTCCTCGCTGTCCACAAGGCCCTTCACGAAGCTGAAATAATCCGGCAGCAGGTCGGCGCATTTTTCCATGATGAGCACGCCGCTGGAATAGAGCTGCAGGCCCTTTTCATATTCCTTGGTATAGTAGTTGTAGGGCGTGCGCGAAGGGATGAACAACAGCGCGTTAAACGTGGCGGTGCCCTCGGTCTTGCTTTGGATGACGCGGGCGGGGTCAGAATAATCGCCGAATTTATCCTTGTAGAACTGGGCGTACTCCTCGTCCTTGACCTTTTTCTTGTCACGCTTCCAGATGGGCACCATGCTGTTGAGCGTCTCGTCCTCGGTGTACGTTTCGTACTCCGGAGCCTTGTAATGCCCCTCCTCATCCTTATCCGTGCCCTCGATAGCGCGGCTCTTTTCCCGCAGCATCTTGATGGGGTAGCGGATATAATCGGAGTATTTTTTGACGATGCCCGCCAGGCGCCAGTCGTCCAGGAACTCGTCGTAGTGCTCCTCGCCTTCGTTTTCCTTCACAACAAGGATGACCTCGGTGCCCACGTCCTCTTTGTCGCAAGGCTCGATGGTATAGCCCTCAGCGCCCGTGGACTCCCACTGCCAGGCCTCCTGTGCGCCGAACGCGCGGCTACGCACCGTCACGCGGCTGGCCACCATGAACGCAGAGTAGAAGCCCACGCCGAACTGGCCGATCACATCCACCTTGCCGCCGGTCTCGTTTTCATTCTTGAAATCCAGGCTGCCGCTTTTTGCGATGGTGCCCAGGTTTTTCTCCAGCTCTTCCTTTGTCATGCCGATGCCGTTGTCGCGCACCGTCAGCGTGCGGTTCTCTTTATCGGCTGCCAGCCGGATGCAGAAGTCCTTCTTTTTCAGCTTTACGGAGTCGTCTGTCAGGCTGCGGAAATACAGCTTGTCGATGGCGTCGCTCGCATTGCTGATAAGTTCGCGCAGGAAAATTTCCTTGTGGGTGTAAATGGAGTTGATCATCATGTCAAGGAGCCGTTTGGACTCCGCTTTGAATTGCTTTTTTGCCATTGCCGCTTTGCCTCCCAAACTGTTTAGCACTCTTTACTGATGAGTGCTAATTCAGCATACACCAAACGGCGGAAAACTGCAAGTCCCTTTTTGGAAAATTTAAAAATTCTTCATACTTCGCGGAGAAAAGCGGCTTTTTTGCCCGCCGGGCTTGCGTGTGCGTGCGGGATGCTGTAAAATAGTGCCATAGCTGAAAGGCGGCGTCCGGCCGCCGCGCGCCCTGTGCGGCGCGGGCTGGCGGGCGTTTTGCGCCCGGCTTTGAATTTTGAAAAGGCGGTGTTTTTGTGCCTACGACGGACTTCTTTTCCGGCCCGGGCTTTGAGCCTGAGGATGTACCGGTGAAAAAAACGTCTCCCGCGCAGCAGCCGGTTGAAAAACAGCCTGCGGACGATGAACCGTTCGCGGGAATGCAGAAGCTGGATTTCGATTTCCTGGGCGGAGATGATCCCGCCGTCCCGGGAGAGACGGACCCCGGAGACCCTTTCGACGATTTTTCCTTCCAGCGCCCGGCGGCTCCGGCGGGCCCGGCGCAGCCCGCCCGGCCCGCGCCCTTCGTGTTCGATGAAGAGCCTGCCCCCGCGCCGTTCAGCGGCGTGCCGGAAACGCGCATTACCCCGGCGGCGTCCGCTTCCCTCGGAGGGACGGATGATGCACCCGTTCGGCCGGTCTCTCCGGCGCAGGCTGCGCCCAAGGCGGCTCCGTTCGTGTTCGATTTCGACGATGCGCCTGTGGAGCGTCCCGCATCCCGGACGGCGGCGTCTGCAGTTCCTTCCGGAGAGGCCGCGTTCGATTTCGGAATTCTGGAAGAAAAGCCCGCCCGGCCCGCGCCGGCTTCTGCTGCCGCGCCACTGGATGGCTACACGCCGCTGCCGCTGGATATTCTGGACGATGCAGAGCCTGTCGCCGCTGTGCCGCCCGCGGCTCCGGCGGCTGTAAAGCCTGCGGAGCCGCCGCGCTCCGCGGAGCCTGTGCCCAAGGCGGCGCCTTTTGTATTTGATTTCGACGATGCGCCTGTGGAACGCCCTGCGTCCCGGCTTGGGCAGCCGGGGTCCACAGCCAGTCCCTTGTATTCCGCGGCGGATGCGCCGACGGTGGCGTTTACGCCTGCCGCGCTGCAGGCGGACGCTCCCACGACGGCGTTCACACCGGTGAAGCCGGATGCGCCCGCGCCTGCCGCGGCCCCGCAGCCCGCGCCGCCCAAAATGGCGGCCCAGCCGGCGCCCGCGGCCCGTGCCGCGCGTATGGCAAAGGAAAAAGACATCGGTGCGGCTGTATTCAGCGCTTTGGTGGCGGATGATGACGTGCCGCCCGCGCCGGCCGTTCCGCCTGCATCCGGCGGGGAGGAGCTGCGTCCCTCGGGGTGGCCGGCGGCGACGCCGCGCCCTGCAAACGCCCCGCGCACGCCACGGCCTATCAACTGGCATGCGCCCGTATCTCCGGCCCAGCGTCCTGCACCTGCGCCTGCCCGGCCTGCACCGCCGCCGGCGCAGGCGCCGCAGCCCCCGGCAGCGGAGACGCCGTTGGATTTCGATTTTGAGGGCGCGCAGCCCTTTGACCTGTTCGACGATGTTCCGCAGAGCGGATACACCGCCCCGCAGGAAACGGACCAGGCATTCCCGGACCTGTATGACCGGGACCCGGAGGAGGCAGAGCCTGCGCCCCGCGCTCCGCAGCGGCGTACCCGGACGGGCGGCGGTTCAGGCTCCGGCGGCGGCCGTCCGCCACGCAGGAGTACCGGCACGGCCCGGCGCGGAATACCGAACAAAACGATTTTTGCCTGGGCGGGCATCGTGCTCATCGCGCTGCTCATCATCCTTTACTTTGTGTTCTTTGGCGGGAAGGACGGAGACGTGGCGCCCGGGACCTCTGGCTCCGTACCGTCCAGCACATCCCAGCCGGCAGACAGCACGCCGCCGGACGCATCCTCCGCGGCCCCGGTGGAAACCATCCCGCGGGACGAGTGGTATATGGTGCTGGCCAACCGCAGCAGCGTGCTGCCCGGTGATTTCACGGTGGCCGAGACGGCGACCGTGGGAGAGGCTGTAGTAGACGCGCGCATCGCGGAGGCTCTGCGGCAGATGGTGAACGATGCGGCCGCCACCGGCGTCAAACTGAAGCCCACCAACGGCTACCGCAGCATCGCGCGCCAGCAGGAGCTTTGGGACGCCCGTGTCAAAACCCTGATGGAGGGCGGCCTTTCCCAGGCGGATGCAGAGACAAAGGCCATCGACTACACCTCTGCGCCCGGTACGTCGGATCACAATACGGGCCTGGGCTTGGACATCGTTTCGGAAGACCACCCGGCAAAGGACGCGGGCTTCGCGGAGACAGCAGCGGCCCAGTGGCTGGCCGAGCATGCGGCGGATTACGGCTTTATTCTGCGTTATCCGTCGGACAAGACCGAGGCGACAGGCATGGATTACGAGCCCTGGCATTACCGTTATGTTGGTTCCGAGCAGGCGCATAAAATCAAGGAAAGCGGCTTGTGCCTTGAGGAATATCTGGCACAGTAAAGCAGAAACGGAAACGTTGTGGCCCGCCCCGCGGAAATGCGGGGCGGGCTTTTTGTGCCTGCACAGGGTATGAATAAAATGTAAAATCCGCGGCGGCGGCGCGGCGCGGGGTTGAAATCGTGCCCGCGTGTGCTATACTGAAAAAGTTCCGACCGACCGGTCGGTCGGAATTCGTCCCTGCCGGGGAGCAGGAGGAGAATCCGCGTCCGCGCGTATTTTGGAGGGAAGACATGCTTCCGCAATTCAGTGTAAGAAAACCCTATACCGTGCTGGTGGCGGTAGTGCTGGTGCTTGTGCTGGGCGTTATCTCGTTTACGGGCATGACGACAGACCTTTTGCCGGCCATGGAGCTGCCGTATGTCGTGGTAATGACAACGTATCCCGGCGCAAGCCCGGAGAAAATCGAAACAACGGTGACAAAGCCGTTGGAAGCGGTGCTGGGGACGACGGGCGGCATTAAGAACGTCAGCTCGGTTTCCAGCGAAAACGCCAGCATCGTTATCCTGGAATTTGAACAGGGAACGAACATGGATTCCGCTATGATCGAGCTTTCGTCCAATGTGGACCTCGTTTCGGGCCAGATGGACGATGCGGTGGGGACCCCCATGCTGATGAAGATCAGCCCTGATATGCTGCCCGTGATGGTGGCCAGCGTGGATATGGACGGCATGGACGTGAAAGAGATATCCGCCTTTGCGGACGAAACCGTTATGCCGGCCTTTGAGCGCATCGACGGCGTTGCGAGCGTAGATGCCACAGGCCTTGTGGAGCAGCAGGTGACCGTAACGCTCGACCAGGTGAAGATCGACGCGCTGAACGATAAGGTCCTTGCCGGCGTGGATTCCGGTCTGGCGGACGCACAGCGTGAGCTGCGTGAGGGACAGGCCAAGGTGGCGGACGGCAAGGCGAAGCTGGCCGAGGGCGAAGCCGCGCTGGAAAGCCAAAAAGGCTCTGCGCTGGACAAGCTGGCCCAGGGCAGCGCCCAGGTGGACGGCGCCTCCGCCACGCTTTCCGCGCTGCTGAGCGAGGAGACCACGCTTACAGCCAACCAGAAGGCGTTCGAGGCCGAAAGAGACGGCTATACCCAGGCAAAGCAGGGGTATGAAGGCATCAATACGGCTCTGGCGGGGGCGCGGGACACCGCTCGTCAGGCTGCTGCGGCTGCTGCGAAGCAGGGAGTGCTGGACAGCGTGAACGCCCTGCTGGCACAGATGGGCCGGCCCGCTGTGGGCACTTATGAGGAAGCCGCCGCCGTTTACGCGCAACTCCAGCAGACTCAGCCGGGCCTGCCTGCCCTGCCGGACCCTGCGGTGGTGGGAGAACAGGCCGCCGCCGCCGTTCCAGCCAACGTGGACGCGCTTCTGGCTCTGGACGACGCGTCTTTTGAAGCCTTCAAGGCGCAGGCGGGCGCACTGCCCGGCGGCGAACAGCTTGCCGCGCTGACAAAGGAAAGCCTGACGCAGCTGCGCGATGCGGCGTTGAGGGCGGACACGCGTCTGCCCGAGGTGGAGGCGGAGCTTTCCAACATTACCACGCGCCTCGCTGTAATTTCCGGCATGAAGCCTGCGCTGGAGGAAAACCTGAAAAAGGCACAGGATGCCTATGCCGAGCTGGAAAAGGGCAAGATGACGGCGGTAAACGAGCTCACTAGGGGTGAAGTGACGCTGAGTACCACAAAAACACAGCTGGAAGATGCGGAACAGAAGCTTGCGGACGCGCAGGAGCAGTTCGATCAGGCGCGGGATGCGGCCTATAAAAAGGCCGATCTGTCCGGCATGCTGACGGCGGACATGCTGGGCAACATCCTGATGGCCCAGAACTTCAACATGCCCGCGGGCTATATCACCGAAGGTGAGGAGCAGTATCTTGTCAAGGTGGGCGAGGAGTACGCCTCTCTGGAGGAGCTGGAAAACACGCTGCTGATGCACATGGATGTGGACGGCGTGGGCGATGTGCGCCTGTCCGATGTGGCGGATATCGCTCTGACGGACAACGCGGGCGAAAGCTATGCCAAGGTGAACGGCAACGACGGCGTGGTGCTGTCGTTCCAGAAGCAGAGCACGGCGTCCACGGCCACGGTGAGCCAGCGCATCAACAGCGCCATCGCACAGCTGCAGGAGCAGAACCCGGGCCTGCACATCACGCCGCTGATGGATCAGGGCGACTACATCGACATGGTGGTGGGCAGCGTCCTTTCCAATCTGCTGTGGGGCGGCCTGCTGGCCATCATCGTGCTGATCTTTTTCCTCAAGGACGCAAAGCCCACATTTATTGTGGCGTGCAGCATCCCGTTCAGCCTGATGTGTGCCATCACGCTGATGTATTTCACAGATGTGACGCTGAACATCATCTCGCTGTCGGGCCTTGCGCTGGGCGTGGGCATGCTGGTGGACAACAGCATTGTTGTCATCGAAAATATTTATCGTCTGCGTTCTCTGGGCGTGCCTGCCTCCAAGGCGGCCATCCAGGGGGCGAAGCAGGTGTCCGGCGCTATTTTTGCCTCCACGCTCACCACCATATGTGTGTTCCTGCCCATTGTGTTCACGCAGGGCATTTCCCGCGAGCTGTTCACGGATATGGGCCTGACCATTGCCTATTCGCTGCTGGCCAGCCTGGTGGTAGCCCTGACGCTGGTGCCCGCCATGGGTGCCGCCGTGCTGAAAAACACCAAAGAGAAAAGCCACAGGTGGTTCGACGCCTTTGTGGAGGGATACCAGAGGCTGCTGGGTTGGGCGCTGCGGCACAAAGCGCCGGTGCTGTCGGGCGTGACGGCGCTGCTGGCCATCAGCATTTTCCTGACAACGCAGATGGGCACAGCCTTCATCCCGGCGATGGACAGCCCGCAGATGTCGGCCACACTGACGATGCCCAGGGGCGCGGCGCAGCAGGATGCCTATGCCATGGCGGATACCGTCATGGAGCGCATCGCGGCCGTGGATGGTGTGGAGACCGTAGGCGCGATGTCCGGCGGCAGCGGTATGTCCTCGATGATGGGCGGCTCGTCCTCCGGCGGCAGCATCACTTATTATATCCTGCTGTCTGACGACCGCACCGCCACCAATGCCGACGTTTCCGCTGCCATTGAAGCGCAGGTGGCGGACCTGGACTGCACCGTGGAGGTGCAGGAATCCACGATGGATATGTCCGCTCTGGGCGGCAGCGGTGTGGAGCTTGTCATCACCGGGCGCGGCCTGGACGAAATGAACGCCATCGCGGATGACCTGCGCGGTATTCTGCGCAGTACAGAAGGCCTTGTGGATATCTCGGAAAATTCGGTCACGGGAAACCCGGAGACACGCATCACAGTGGACAAATACAAAGCGATGCAGCACGGGCTGACCGTGGCGCAGATATACAGTGAGCTTGCCGCCGAGCTGAAGGCCGAGAACACGGCCACCACGCTGACGCTGGACGGCACGGATACGCCCGTGGTCGTGGTGAAGCCGGCAGGACAGGCGCCCACGCGGGGCAACATCATGGATCACGCGTTCACGGTGACGAACGCGGAGGGCGAGGAGGAGACCGTCCGTCTGTACGACATCGCGGCAAAGCAGGAGACCGACAGCGTTTCCTCAATCAACCGGGAAAACGGCGCGCGCACCATGAGCGTGAGCGCGGGCGTGGACGCCCGGCACAACATCGGCCTCGTGAGCCGCGAGCTGGAAAAAAAGCTTGCGGATTACGAGCTGCCCGAAGGCTATACCGTTGAGATCGCGGGCGAAAATGAAACCATCAACAGCGCCATGACGGACCTTGTCAAAATGATCGCGCTGGCTGTTGTGTTCATTTATCTCATCATGGTGGCTCAATTCCAAAGCCTGATGAGCCCGTTTATCGTGATGTTCACGATCCCGCTGGCATTTACGGGCGGCCTGCTTGCGCTGTGGCTCACAGGCAGCGAGCTTTCCATCATTGCTATGCTGGGCTTCCTTGTTCTGGCGGGCGTGGTGGTAAACAACGGAATCGTGTTCGTAGACAACATCAACCAGCTGCGGCTGGCGGGCATGGACCGCACGGAGGCCATTCTGGAAACGGGCCGCACGCGCATCCGCCCGGTGCTGATGACCGCGCTCACCACCATTTTGGCCATGTCCACGATGGCGCTTGGCATTGGCGACGGCGCGGAGATGACACAGCCCATGGCCATCGTTACCATCGGCGGCCTCACGTACGCCACGCTGCTGACGCTGCTGGTCGTGCCCGTACTGTATGATATCTTCCGCAAAAAGCCGCTGTATGACCCGGAACTGGACGATGCGGCGGCAGACGCGGCGAAGGAACTGCCGCAGCCCGCGGCAGGCTGAGGAGGGATTCGTTATGGCGAAAAACGCGGAAAAGGAGACCGCTCTGTACGAGGCGGTGTTCCGGCTGCTGGCCCGGGGCGAAAAAATGTACAGCGTAACGGTGCAGCAGATCGCGGAGGAGGCCGGCATCGGAAAGGGAACGGTATATGAATATTTCACCTCGCGGGAGGAAATCATATCAAAAGCGATGGCCTACCGCCTTCGCGGGGAGGCGGACGCGCTCTCCGAGCGGGTAGACAAAGCGGAAGGCTTTGAGCAGAAACTGGACACACTGCTGTGCTTTGCGCGGGATTCCGTACAGGCGCAGGCCTCCGGCATGAAGGTGCTGTTCGCCAGTGCGCGCACGCTGGAATCTCCCGAGGCCGTGTGCCGCCACATTGGAGATGCACAGGTGGTGGAGCAGCTTCGCGCAATGATCGCGTGCATTGTGGAGAGCGGTGTGCGGGAAGGGCTGCTGCGCCAACCGCCCAGTGAAGCGTATGCGCTGATGGCGCTTGCGGGCGCGGTGTTCGGGTATGCCAATTTGCAGCATATTCTGCCGGGCCAGGATGACGCCGCGCTGCGGGAGGACGCCAGACAAATGGTGCGCCGTGCGCTGTCATAGCGAAAAGCATGGTGCAAGATCCTGCGGAAAACAAACAATTTAGCCAAAGAAACAAACAGATACCTGTGCAGCTTGTACAATGCTCCGAAATCAGGACGGGCAGATTGAATTTTTTGACTTATTATGGTATAATTTCCCAAAAGGGGGTTGCTTTGAGATGAACGAGAAAAAACCTGTATCGAATGTTTGTTATCAAATCGCGGCGAAAAACGGCCGCGTGCTTGAAGTTGCCGATTTCAACACTGCCAGCGGCGCTGCCGTGCAGCTCTGGGACAATGTGAAGGAAGACAGCCAGATCTGGCTGCTTGTGGAAGTGGCCGAGGGCCTTTACAAGCTGGAGAATAAGCTGACGGGCAAGGTGCTCGACGTGATCAACGCCGGTTCCCAGAACGGCGCATGGCTGCACCAGTGGGATTATATCGGCAAGGACAACCAGCTCTGGACGCTGGAGCCGGCGGCGGACGGCCGCTGGAAGGTGCGCTCCAAGCTGTCTGGCCGGGTGCTGGATATCGTGGGCATGAGCCAGGAAAACGGCGCGCGCCTGCAGATATGGGATGATGTGGATGGCGAAAACCAGGCCTGGAAATTTACGGAAGTAAAAGCGGCGAAAAAGCCGGCGGCCAAAAAGGCTGCCGCGAAGAGAGCGGCGGCGGAAAAAGACGGGCCTGCCAAGGCGGAAAAGACGCCTGCAAAACGCGGCCGTAAACCCGCTGTGAAAAAGGCGGAGGAGGCAAAAGCCGGGGCGCCCGCAAAGGCGTCCGAAGCGCCCAAAGCGGCGGCGCCTGCAAAGAAAGCAGCGCCGGAAAAAAAGCCGGAACCGGCAAAGAAAGCAGAACCGGCGAAAAAAGCCGAGCCGGTTCCTGCGCCTGAGAAGGGGAAACCCACGGCCGGGAAGTCTGCGCCGAAGAAAAA
>OGWS01002815.1_pt1 | contig 10264 bp, 9 predicted proteins | sample 1576111 | NCBI WGS metagenome assembly OGWS01 (sample SAMEA3541534, study PRJEB24748) | human gut metagenome | biome: human gut; feature: human-associated habitat; material: faeces | place: China | collected 2012 | reverse complement strand
CGGTGTTACCTCAAATAATGTCTGATCGTCTTTTCTGTCCATCGTCATCATCCTTTCTTATATGGGGATAGCTAAATGTTGCTGGGTTTTGTTCTTATATTCTTGCTGTCTGCAGGATCTGATGCCTGTCGGTTCTTTCGGATATTTTTTCCTTCTATCGATTCTGACACAACAGATCGCTTAACTTCGCGAATTCTTCCAGTGTCAGTGTCTCGCCTCTCACGCTTGCGCCTTTCCCAAGTGCCTCGATCGCTGCTTCGACCTCTTCTTTTGTAAAATCTAAAGTTGCCGCATTCTTCAGGCCGTTCGCCAGTGTCTTCCTTCTCTGGTTGAAGGATGCACGAATGATATTGAACATCAGCTTCTCATCCTGCACCTGTACCGGCTTCTCCTGATGGCAGGTCAGACGGATGACCGCTGAGCCTACCTTCGGTCTTGGCATAAAACAGTTCGGCGGAACATTTGCCACGATCTCCGGTTTTGCATAATACTGTACTGCCAGTGATAAAGCGCCATAATCCTTGGATCCGGGACCTGTCTGCATTCTGTCTGCAACTTCTTTCTGAACCATTACCGTAATGGAATCTACAGGCACATGACTTTCAAACAGTCCCATGATGATCGGTGTTGTTATATAATACGGCAGATTTGCCACAACTTTGATCGGACGTCCCTGATTCTTTTCATCTGCAATCTTCCGGATATCTGTCTTCAGGATATCACCATGTATCACAGATACATTATCCCACTCTTTCAGCGTATCCTGAAGAATCGGGATCAACGCGTCATCAATCTCAACTGCAGTAACCTCTCTGGCCGCATCTGCCAGATACTGAGTCATCGTTCCGATTCCTGGTCCGATTTCCAGTACAAAATCATCTTTTGTAATTTCAGATGCCTCAATGATCCTGTCCAGAACACGGGTATCGATCAGAAAATTCTGACCAAACCTTTTCTGGAACACAAATCCGTACTTTTGAAGAACTTCAATGGTATATTTCGGGTTTCCAAGATAAGGTCTGGTCATAATTTCCTCCTGCTGCTTATGCTCATTTTAATTTTTCAGCTGAAATCTTTCTCGAAAAGTACCATGTATCCGTCAGGATTGACTTTCTTCTTGCCTATCAGCTTGCGAAGTCCGCCTTTGGATTTTGCAATGGCATTATCAATGATTTCTTTGACAGCGCCTACATTCATCGGCTGATCTTCTTTCTGGCTTGTACTGATCAGATTATACAGTGCAAGCATACCCATCTGATCAATAGTATATCCATTTTCTCTTGTGTACACTTTTGCAAAGTTAACAAGCTCATCATTGGTAAATACCGGAATATTGATCATAGATGTAAATTTGGATGTAAATTTCGGGAATCTCGCAATCAGTTTACGCATACCGATCTTTTCATCTTCGATGATAACGATCAGACCGTCTGTACGGAATTCCATTGCTTTGTTCAGCTGATTTACTGTTTCTTTGGTAAGCTGATTTGCGTTTTCGATAACCAGGAATCCTCCTGCCATCTTGCTGACGATCTCTGCAATATTCTTGCCATTGATCTGATCTGCAAATACATAGGCAACTTTGGATGCATCCAGATTCAGCTCTTTGCAGATTGCAGGAATCAGACTTGAGATCAGGCGGGTTTTTCCGGTTTCACGACCACCCATAACAATCACGTTACCTGTTCTGGATGTTTTATCTGCAGCACCCATCTGTACATCATAAAGCGTATCAAGGATCTGTTCTTTCAGTCCAGGTACTTTTGCAAAGTATGTAAAGAGCTTCTCTTCATCCTCTGTAAGTACTTTTTCCCTCGGAATGATATCTTCTGCATTTTTCTTAGGCTGCATAGAATCGATCAGCTGTTCCATTTCTTCTTCTTCTGAAACCGGTTTTTTTGCTTTTTTCGCAGGTTTGGATTTCTTAACTTCTCTGACAGGAATCTCCATTGTCTCTGCATTATCAATATCATTGAGGAAATCCATTCCTTTCAGCAGATCATCCTCATCTTCATAACCGTCTTCTTCTCCGAAATCTTCATCATCTTCCATCAGAGAATCAAATTCATCTGTTTCCGGTTCTTCCTGATCATTCTCATCGGATTCCGTTTCATCCTGTTCCGGCTCGGCTGCTTTTCCTGCCGGACCATTCATAAATTCATCCTCTGCACTCTGAAGATCTTCTTCGGACATATATTCTTCATCGTCCTCCGGAACAGTTTCCTGAACCTCTTCAGCTGGTTTCTTTGCCGGAATCGGTCCTTTCGGAATTTCAATTCCCTGGGCAGACGCAGCTGCAAGGATCGTATCTTCAAGATTAAATTCAAAATCATCTGAAGATGCATTTTCTGCACCTGGCAGGCAAATATCCGGTGCTTTTGGAATTTCTATTTCTTCAGGATTATCCAAATTCATATTCTTCATGGATTCCGGAATTTCAAGCTCCGGCATTTTCATTTCAACCGGCTGTTTTTCTGTATTCTCAGCCGCTTTATCTTCCTTCTCAGCTTCAACATTTTCAGCAGGCTCAGCTGCTTCCAGAGTATCCTCTGATTCCAGTATCTCCGTATTTTCTCCGGCAGTCGGTTCTTCCGGACCGCTCTTGATTTCCTCTTCGGTAACCTGCTCGATCATTTCTTCCATATTGCTGAAAACAGACTGTCCTGGATTCTTAGGCGGATGGATCATTGCATCTTCCGGCTCAAGTTCCGGAACATTCACATCAGTCTCATCAGAAGAAATGTCTTTGATAAGTTCCTCCTGGACTTCTTCCGGAGCTTCCTGTTCTTCTTTCATGAAATCTTCTTCAGTTTCTTTCTTTTTGTTTCCACTGAAGATATCTCTGATACCTTTCGAAATTTTTTCCTGAAGACTTTCTGCACTGTTGACATCTCTCTCATCGATTGCTACGCTCTCGATCACAGGTCCGTCCTCTTCTGCAGTTTTCACTTCCTGCGCAGGCTTTTCTTCATTGATAGAATCCGCATCTTCTACAGGTGTAAGTTTTGGAATAAACTGACTGTCATATTTTTCTTTTTCTTCTCCCGTCAGCATTCCCATTCTGTTCTTGAGATCCAGTGCCTTCATAACGTATTTTCCGTCACTGAACCAGAGAACCATTTCATCACAAAGACTCAGACACTTCTGAGTATCTCCATTCTGATAATACAGTTTTGCCAGTTCATAAGACCAGCGCTCTGTAAATTCTTTCTCTTTGTATTCTTCCAGGATTCTGATCTGTTCATCCAGAGAAACCTGTTTTTCCTTGCAGATTTTGTACTTGAGGATATATCTGGTGTTATCATTTGGTGCAACCTCCAGAAATTCCTCATAAAATTCTTCCGCTTCAGCGATATCCTTCATTTTGAGGGACACTTCAATCAGGCGGTATAAAATATTTTTGCCAATCGGTGCTCTGTGATAAGCCAGAAGGAAGATTTCCTTACTGTCTTCGTATCTTTTATTTGCTGCATAGATTTCTCCAACAACGCATAAGGTACGAACATTCTTAACACGACGCCAGTCAATACTGTCTACCACTTCCATAGCATCCTTGTAATTTTTCTTTTCTACAAGGCGATTTATTTCTTCGAGTTTGATCCGAAATTCCTCTTTATCCAATGCATTCACCAACTTTCCAATATTAAAAACAGTGTAACATATGCCATAATGCTTGTCAAAATGTGATAACCACAAAAATACTTTAATTTACAGGGTTAAACACCTCTCCTTTTACTACTTTGAAAACTTTGTTAATATGAAACTGGTGGCTTACAAAATCATCCAGTCCCGTACAGGTAATTAGCGTCTGTATATCATGAATGCTGTCCAGCAGATATGTCTGTCTGTTGCTGTCCAACTCTGAAAGTACATCATCCAGAAGAAGTATCGGCGTATCTTTGATTTTTTCTTTTACCAGATAGATTTCTGAAAGTTTCAAAGACAGGGCCGCTGTTCTCTGCTGTCCCTGTGAACCAAATTTCCGGATATCGATCCCGTTTACCATAAAACACAGATCATCTCTGTGTGGACCGGCAGATGTCATTTTCATCCGCATATCACGTTCTCTGTTTTTTTTCAAAGTTTCTTCAAAGCATTCTGACTCTGTACTCGGTTCATAAATAACCTCAAGATGTTCTTCTCCACCCGTCAGATTACGGTGGATATCCTGAATCACATCATTCAGGTCTCTGACAAAATCCCGCCTTTTTTCAATGATCTTCTTTCCGTACTGCAACATCTGAATGTCCCAGATTTCCAGTGTTTCCCGTAAAGAAGGATTCTGGTAAAGATCTTTCAGAAGACGGTTTCTCTGATTTACGATATGATTATATCCTGCCAGATCCGTCAGATATATCTGGTCAAGCTGGCATAATTCCAGATCCATAAATCTCCTTCTCTCACCAGGTCCGTTTTTGATGATATTCAGATCCTCCGGTGAGAAAAAAACAAGATTTACGATTCCAAATAATTCCCTGGCTTTTTTGATCGGCAATCCATTAATTGCCACGCCTTTTGCCTTATTTTTACGAAGATGCATGTCGATCTTATAAGAAAGCTCATCCTTTTTTACCATCATTCGAATATGAGATTCTTCCTCTCCAAAACGAATGATTTCTTTGTCTTTACTTCCTTTATGTGATTTCGTTGTCCCACAAATATACACAGATTCCAGAATATTGGTTTTACCCTGCGCATTATCTCCATAAAAAATATTGGTTCCTTTATCAAAATCCAGCTGCAGATCCTGATAATTTCTGAAATTCTTAAGTTCTATCGATTCTATATACATAATTATCTGATGACTTTGATTTCCTGATCTTCAAAAGTGATCACATCACCTTCATAAACCTTACGGCCTCTTCGCTGGTCAACTTCACCATTTACCTGAACAAGACCATCCTGAATCGCATACTTTGCTTCCACTCCGTCTTCTACGACTCCGGCAAGTTTCAAAGCCTGTCCGAGTTTTATAAATTCATCTCTGATTTTGATTTCCAAATCATTCACCTCTTATCTGGACTGATTCTATTTTTATCTATTCTGATTCTGACTGATATTTACCGGCAAGATCAGATATGTGTAGTTTTCTTCATCATCTCTGATAAAACATGGTGCTTTCGGGTTCATCAGATACATATGAATTACTTCATCATCTATAACTTTCAAAGCATCGATCAGGAATTTCGGGTTGAATCCGATGAGAATATCTTTACCATCTTTTTCAATATCAATCTCTTCATTCATGGAACCCATAGCAGAATCGATTTTCAGTTCCATGCTGTTGTCTTTGATCTCAATTACGATTGGTTTCTTATCACCTTCTCGTACCAGAAGTGTTGCTCGGTCAATACAGTCAAGGAATTCTTTTTTGTTTACGCTGACTTTTGTATCGTAATCACTGGAAAGCATCTGATCAATGCGGAAATATTCTCCTTCGATCAGTCTGGAAACAACCATGGTCTGGTCAAATTCAAACAGAATATGATTTTTTGTAAAATAGATACTTACCTGATCATCAATTTCACCGGACAGGATCTTGCTTATCTCACTTAATGTTTTGCCTGGAACAACGATCTTGCGATCTGAATATTCTTTTTTCAGAGGCATCTTCCGGATAGAGATACGATGACCATCCAGAGAAACAATTTTCAGACAATTATCTTTTATTTCAAATAATTCTCCGGTCATCAGGCGGTTATTTTCATTAACTGCAATGGAAAAGATTGTCTGACGAATCATTTCTTTCAAAGTAAACTGAGAAAGAGTCAGTGATTCATCTTTTTCAATAACCGGAAGATATGCAAAATCTTCGCCTGCTTTGCCCGGAATTGTAAATTTGGCTTTTTCACAGGTGATCGTAGCTACGAAATTGCTGTCTGTGGTAATGGTTACATCATTATCCGGAAGTCTTCGAATGATTTCATAGAAGATTTTTGCATCAAGAGCAACCATACCTTTTTCTTCAATATGGCCCTCAACGATTGTTTCAATACCAAGTTCCATGTCATTGGTAGTAAATTTGATCTGGTTTGTTGTTGCATCCATAAGAATACATTCAAGAATTGGCATTGTTGTTTTGGATGGTACAGCTTTCAAAGATATATTTACGCTTTTTAAAAGATTACTTTTGGAACAGATGATTTTCATGATGTGTATAACTCCTTTCCTGTTTCAGAATTGGCTTTATAAATAAAAATATATAAAGAAATCCGCCGTAGCCGCCTTAGGGGGGTGTGAATATGTGAAAAAGTCTTTCAAACCTTGAAAAACGGGGATTTCTTTACTGTATAACTCCGTGTATAAACGACTTTCAAAGTTAAAATTGTGTGTGGAAAAGTCTCTTAACCTTGTGGATTAATTTTTTTCCTTAACGTATCAATGGAGTTTTTGAGGTTATCATTTGTCTTTAATTCGTTCTCAATCTTTTCTATCCCGTGCATAACTGTGGTATGGTCACGGTCTCCCAGATTTTTGCCGATTGTTTTGAGCGAAGTATCTATAATATCACGGCACAGATACATTGCAATCTGTCGTGGCATAACGATTTTGGAGCTTCGTTTATTGCCGCAGAGATCTGCAACTGTTACGTGATAATGCTCAGCAACTACAGAAATAATGTAATCTGGAGTGATCACCTTCTGTTCATCCGGTGAAATAATGTCTTTTAATGCCTGTTCGGCAAGTTCCAGGGTTACTTCTTTCTTTTCCAGTTTGGAGCTGGCCATGACTTTGTTGAAAGCACCTTCCAGTTCTCGGATATTGGATTTGATATTTGTTGCGATATATTTGATGACTTCTTCGCTGATATTATAGCCTTCCAGTTCTTCTTTTTTATGAAGAATAGCCATTCGTGTCTCATAATCCGGAAGGGTGATATCTGCGATCAGCCCCCATTCGAATCTGGAACGGAAACGTTCTTCCAGGATTTCCATATCTTTTGGCGGTTTATCAGAAGATATGATGATCTGTTTTTTCGCACTGTGCAAACTGTTAAAGGTATGGAAAAATTCTTCCTGTGTAGATTCCTTTCCTATAATAAACTGAATATCATCGACAAGAAGAACATCAATGTTTCTGTATTTTTCACGGAATTTGGACATTGCTGAGTTGTTTCCGTTTCGGATCGTTTCAATCAGTTCATTGGTAAATTCTTCACTGGTAACATACAAAACTTTGCTGTTTTCATCGTGCTCAATAATATAATGAGCGATGGAATGCATAAGATGGGTTTTACCAAGGCCGGCACCTCCATAGATAAACAGTGGGTTGTATGTATCTCCCGGAGATTCAGCAACTGCAAGGGCTGCGGCCTGTGCAAATTTATTATTGTTACCGACGATAAAGGTATCAAAAATATATTTGGGATTGAGGTGAGCTTCTTCACAGCGACGGTCAATATCGGTAAGACCTGTTTCTGCTGCAGCATTAGTATAAGAAGAAACTTCTTTTTTGGGTGCCTCATCAGGAGATATGAATTTGACTTCGCATTCGTCCATGCCGGTTATTTCGCAAATAGTAACCTGAAGGAGAAGCTTATACTTCTTATTAAGAAGGTTTATTAAAACAACCTGTTCTGAAGGAACAAGAATCGTAATCACATTATCCTTGACATCATAGACTTTTAGCGGCTTCAGCCAGGTATTAAAGGCAACATCGCCTACATCGTAATCTGCTTTAACGGTTTGCAGAATTTTATCCCAATTTTCAATCACTTTATCCATGTTTCTATCTCCTGGTTTTTTGAAAGTTTATTGTATAAGTCAAAAGACATAAATATCCTTTTATATATTATAATAAATTCGCGTGATTAGCAACGGTTAATTGGGGGTATAAAGGGGGAAAATTCACAGGTTACGGGGATAGTTTTCCACTTTGTCCACATGTGTATAACCATGAAATGGTGGATAAAATGCCATAAGTTTACATAACATAGGAAATAGTGGAAAAATGACTATGGGGATTGTGTATAAGTGTATCCACACTGAAAAAGATGTAAAATAAAGGTTTTTTTGAGTATGTTGTGTAAAAAACAGTCGAAAAATGGGGATAAAAACGCAGGAAAAATTAGAGTTATCCACAAGTTATCCACAAAAAGTGGATAACTTTACGTTAACCATAACTTTCCACATAGATGTGTGGGTTAATCCACAATTGGCTGAAATGCTGATATTTCTTGAGATTTTTAATATTTTGGCTTGACGAACAGGGTCATTATGAATATAATTGAAATGATGTTCTAGGAAAATATTACGAATACGCTATAATAGATAAAGGAGGTGCTTTACCTATGAAAATGACATTTCAGCCAAAGAAAAGATCCAGAGCTAAAGTTCATGGATTCAGAGCTCGTATGAGCACAAAAGGTGGCCGTAAAGTATTAGCTGCCAGAAGATTAAAAGGAAGAAAACAGTTATCAGCCTAAAGATATAAGACCGCAGTTGATGTGGTCTTTTCTTCTATAATGAAAAAAGGAGGATTCGATGAAATATTCAGAGTCCTTAAAGAAAAACAGAGATTTTCAACAGGTTTACAAGCGTGGAACATCAAAAGCAAATCGGTATCTGGTGATGTACGTGCTGCCTAATCAGCACATGATGAATCGTCTGGGAATATCAGTAAGTAAAAAAGTAGGGAATAGTGTGGTTCGCCACAGACTCACCAGGCTGATCAGAGAAAGCTATCGTTTAAATGAAGAAAAATTTGACAGAAATCTTGATATTGTAGTGATCGCCCGTAATTCTGCAAAGGACAGAAGCTATCAGGAGATTGAGAGTGCCTTTATGAATCTGGCACAGAAGCATGCAATTGCAGGAGGAACGGATGAAGAAACTTCTTATTAAAATGATACGACTCTATCAGATCTATATTTCACCGATGAAGAGAACGAAGTGTCCTTATATTCCCACATGTTCTCAATATGGTTTGGAAGCAATCGAAAAATATGGTGCGCTTAAGGGAGGATTACTTGCAGTATGGAGAATATTACGCTGTAATCCTTTTTCTCATGGAGGATATGATCCCGTACCATAAGTGTAAATGGAGCATGAGTCGTCCGTCGTGACGGTTTACTTCATAAGATTATCCAGGAGGAACTAGAAAATTGGAAAGTATGATTTTGGCTACTAAGAGTGGTACCCCGATCATTGGTCAGATTGCAGTTGTAATGGGATGGATCATGAATGCAATCTACAAGGTTCTGGAAGCCGTAGGAATTCAGAATCTTGGCCTTTGTATTATTATTTTCAGTATTCTGATCTACCTTTGTATGACTCCTCTGCAGATCAAACAGCAGAAATTCTCCAAGCTGAGTGCGATCATGCAGCCTGAGATCCAGAAGATCCAGAAAAAATACCAGGGTAAAAAAGATCAGGATTCCATGATGAAGATGCAGGAAGAAACACAGGCAGTTTACCAGAAATATGGTGTATCTGCGACAGGAAGCTGTGTTCAGCTGGCAATCCAGATGCCGATCCTGTTTGCTCTGTATCAGGTAATCCAGAACATTCCGGCTTATGTTGGAAGTGTTTACAATGTATTTAACGGTGTCTGCACAAAAATCCTTGCAGTAGATGGATTTACAGATATCATCAACAACTTTATCACAGACAACAAGATGACACGAGTAAGACAGGTAACTGAGAATGCAGATTCTATCGTAGATTTCCTGTATGCGCTGTCTCCGTCTCAGTGGAAATCCTTACAGGAGATCGGCCAGTTCTCCGGATTTTCAGATCAGATCAGCAAGACTGCTTCTGAAATCCAGAAAATGCAGACATTTGGTGTGCTGAACATTGCTGATCAGCCACTGAGTTATATCAAAACAGGATCCCTGATCCTTATCATCGCAGCTCTTGCAATTCCGCTTCTTTCCTGGGCTACACAGATGCTCAACCTGAAGCTTATGCCACAGGCAGCGACGCAGAATGGCAATAATGATAACAATGCCATGGCAAGTTCCATGAAGACGATGAACACAGTAATGCCGCTTATGTCAGCATTTTTCTGTTTCACCTTCCCGGTAGGTCTTGGTATTTACTGGATCGCAAGTTCCGTAGTAAGAAGTATCCAGCAGCTGCTGATCAACCGTCATCTGAACAAGATGAATATCGATGACCTTGTTAATGAAAATATGAAAAAGATGGAAGCCAAGAGAGCAAAAGAAGGACTTCCGCCGCAGAAGATTACAAATCAGGCTCATCAGAGTGCCCGAAACATCAATAAGATTGAAAAAGGCATGAGTGGTACTGATGAAGCAAATCGT
>OGWS01002814.1_pt1 | contig 10275 bp, 7 predicted proteins | sample 1576111 | NCBI WGS metagenome assembly OGWS01 (sample SAMEA3541534, study PRJEB24748) | human gut metagenome | biome: human gut; feature: human-associated habitat; material: faeces | place: China | collected 2012 | reverse complement strand
GCCAGCGCACCTACCATGGTAAAGTTGCGGCTGTTGGCAAAAATGACCATGCTCACCCACGCGGCCGCTCTCGCGCCACAATACCTCTCCGCGGCAGAAAAACATCAGCGTCGGGACCGACATGATGTTGTAGCGCCGTATGATTTCACGCATCGAGGGGTCGTCGATGTCCGCTTTGTAGACGTCGACGCGGCCGTTCATCCGCTCCCGAAACTTGTCTATGGCCGGCATCATCATCCGGCACGGCCCGCACCAGGTGGCGAAGAAGTCTACGAACGTCAGCGCGTCCCGCCAGATGATCTTGTCAAAATCCGTAGTTGTCATTCTATCTTCTTTTTCAGTTCATCTCTGCCCATGTGACCCCGGCGTAGGCCTTGTCCGCCAACTCCTTTTCCGCATAGCTGATCGTGCGGCGCAGCCCTTCCGCGAGCGGTGTACGGGGCACCCAGCCCAGCTCCCTGCGTGCTGCCGAGATGTCGGGTGCACGCCGCCTTGCGTCGTCGGCCCGTGCCGCCGTGTGCACGATCCGCGAGCGGCTTCCCGTCAGGGCCACGATCTTCTCCGCCAGCGCCCGGATGGCGATTTCATGGTTGCTGCCCAGGTTCACCGTGCGCACCGCCCCGGCCGACGGCGGTGCTTCCATCAGCCTGACGAGCCCCTCCACGAGGTCTTCGACCCAGCAGAACGTGCGTAGCTGCTCCCCGCTGCCGTTGACGACGATGTCGCGGTTCTGCAAGGCCGCCACGACCATTTTTATCACCACACGCTGGTCCATCGGGTCGGCGCCGCTGCCATAGGTGTTGAATATGCGTGCTATGCGCGTGTCGACGTCGAATTCGCTGTGGTATGCCCTGTGCAGCGCCTCGGCGGCGCGCTTGCTTTCGCTGAGGATGTAATGCGCCGAACAGCAGTTGCCCGGTTCGCTGGCCGGGTCGCGGTGGCCGATGCCGTAAATGTTGCCCGCCGAGGCGAAGACTACCCGCGCATACTCCGTGCGGGCTGTGTCGAGCGCATTTATGGCACCCAGCACGCTCACGCGGAGCGTCTCCACCGGGAGCGCCTTGTTGTAACGCACGCGCGAGGGCGAAGCGAGGTTGTAAATCCCGTCGCAGCGGATATTGAAACCGTTGATGATGTTGTGGTGCACGTACCGGAACAGGGGGTGCTGCAATACGCCCCGCAGCAGGGGCGAGTTGACCGCATCGCGGATATCGACGATCTGATAGCTTGACGGATCGAGCTCTTTTAGTTCTTTTATTGAAATACTGGTACTCATGTAATTTTTCCTTTTCTAATTTAAAATGCCTTACTTTTCTTCATTCTTTCATTGTATCGTTTTTTCTGTGACTGTCAAGAAAAAACGCGCAAAAACGGGGAGTCTCTGAACATTCGTTTCAAATCCTCCCCCACTTTTTTATTTTTTCCGAATATCCGCCATCGTCTTCAGCAGAAGTTCTTTCTTCCAGAAGACCAGCCCTGCACTTGCGAGCAGAATCGCGTAACGCAGGATTCTGTACGGGAAAATAAGATTGCAGATGATGCTTGCTCCAATCAGAAAAACGGAGCACGCCACAAGAAATCCTGGACTCATCAGATTTTCCTGGATTCCTTCGTTCACCAGAATCCGTTTGCTCACAATATAATGGCCGACCGAATACAGCATATAGCATGCCAGCGTCGTGTAACCGGCCGCGATGTAACCGAACAGGCGGATAAAAATAAAGTTCAGCACCACATTCGCTCCAGCCGCCGCCATGGATGCAGCCATCAGAAACTGTGTTTTTTCATAATAAAACTGCGGCATCGAGAGAATATTATAAATGAAGATAAAGAACACACTCGCTGCCACCGGCGGAATGACGTACACCGCCTCGCGGTACTTCGGTGATCCGAAAATCAGCACCAGCTCCGGGCTGATCAGCATCAGCGCCACGGCTATACCGACCACTACAACACTAAGAAGCTGCAGCACCTTCCGCATTGAACGGATGTCGCCCTTTTTGATCTTGCTGTACATCCACGGTGTCAATGCACTGTTCATACCGCTGATGAAAAGCTGCACCAGCATACCAATGCTGTACGCCAGCCCGTACAGCGCAACTTCCGTCTTTCCGACCATCTTGTCAATCATGATGCGATCGCCCTGATTCAGGATAATACCGGACAGATAATGCGGCACAATCGGAATTCCGATCCGCAGTGCGTAGCCCCAGTATTCCTTCGAAAAGAACTCTTTTCCTTTGCAGAACTGGAACACAATAATCGGCACGCAGATACAGATCTGCACTCCGACGATACCCAGGATCCTCATCATGGCCGTACCGCCGTTGATGCGGATCAGCACCAGGCTTGCAATCGGGTTCATCAGCGCCTGCAGAATCGTCACACAGACCAGAATCCGGTACCGATACTCAAACCGCTGCCGCCCCGACCAGTAAGAAAGCGCCGGACTCAGCAGCGCTTCCAAAAACATCAGCAAAATCATGGATTTCGGCAGATTTAAAATCTTCTCCCAGAAACCCGATGTAAAACAATACAATGCAAAAACCGCACCCGTAATCACAAGCGTCAGTCCCTGCATTGCAGATGTATATTCATCCCGCTGCTTCTCGTACTTTGCCATCGCATTGTCATAAACACCATTAAATAAATACAGCGATGTCATAATCGTCAAAATCTGCAGCCAAGACAGATAAACCGTATAGGTTCCGTACTCCTCGGTGCTCATCAGACGCGTGAAAATCGGAACTGTGATGAACGAAATGCCCTTCTGTAAGAAACTGCAGATCGTAAACCAAAGCGCCGCCTTCGCCTGGACGGAGAGAGAACGGTATTTTGAAGTAATGTTCATGTAAAATAGAACTCCTTGCTGTTGGTTATTTGCGTGTTTTATGTTAACACAAAATGGGGGGGACTGCAAGAGGAACATCCATTAAAAGCCCCCATGGTTGAACGCTTCCATTCAACCATGGGGGATTCTCACTGCTTTATGTGTTTCGATTCCCAAATGTCATAGGTATCCCTTCTTATTTTTAAATCTTTAATGGATACCCATTCATTTCCAGCCAGCATCGCTTCTTTCACACGATTCTCCAGAACCGTATACAATTCATACTCCGTTCCGCTGAACTCATCGCCTTCATCGGCCCCGTATGTATCAATCCCGGACTCATCCTGCTGTGGTTCCATGGGTTTAATATCGCCCGTCGGCAATGTAACATCCTCATTTTCGTCCGCAAACGCCTTTTGCGGCATCACAAAAATGGATGCCGCAAGCAGAAACAAAAATGCTGTCAGTTTAACGATTCTCTTTTTTCTCCTCTCCATGCGCTTTTCCTCCCTGCAATTCTTCTAAATACAGTTTTGCATCTTTTAAGAAGCTGACCGCAATCATCACGATCACAATGCCGATCGGAAATGCCGCTACGATACTGACAGACTGCAGACTGTTCATGGAACTCTCTGCAAAAAGAAGTGCAATCGGAAGCAGGATCAGCAGGATACACCACATCAGCTGAATTCCTTTTGCCGGCTCTTCGCCGTCTTCCAGTTTCCGGTAGCTGTAGCACGATGCCGTCAATGCGATCGAGTCGAACGATGTCGCATAAAATGCAACCATCGTAACTAATACAACAACCATAATCAGCGGTGCACACGGCATGGTTTTGATCATCGACACGATCAGATGATATAAATCTCCACTTTCATTATACTGCGAAATGAAATCAATTGCACCTGAAATCTGCTTTCCCATCGAATAATTTCCAAGAATAATAAAGCTGACAAGCGTGGAACCCACACCAAAACCGTATCCGCCGAGAATCGTCTGGCGCACGGTTCTTCCGCGGGAAATGCTGCCAATGAAGAACGGTGCTGCCACACACCATACCATCCAGTATGCCCAGTAATAAATGGTCCAGTTCTGTGGGAAGTTTGTCGTACGCATCGGGTCCGTATACGTTGATAAGCCGATAAAGTTCTGAATCATTTTTCCAAGAGAAGAAAATCCAGTTTCAATAATATACCGCGTCTCTCCCCCAAACAGCAGGACGAAGGCAAGGAGTCCGAAAAACAGATAAATGCACACCTTGGCCAGAATGCTGATTCCTTTGAATCCATGCAGAAGAGAATAGGTATAAACACAGCAGGTGATCAGAAGAATGATAATATTAATCACAGTTCTGCTGACTTCCATATGGAACAGCTCGCCGATGATTTCCGCCATCAGAGGAGTTGCCACACTAAAAGTGGTAGCAGTTCCGGCCAGCAATGCAAAGACAGCCAGAAGGTCAATCAGACGGCCGCCAATTCCATCTGTCTGTTTTCCCAGAATCGGACGGCACGCCTCGCTGTATTTCTGACGGTTTCGTTTTCTTACATGAAGCATAAAGCCAAACGCAACAGCCAGTACCAGATAGAATCCCCACGGGATAAAGCTCCAGTGAAACAGTGGAAATACGCCTGCCCAGTCCTGAATGCTGCCAAGTTCTGCGATGTGAGGATCTGTTGCGTACAAAATCCACTCAGAGAACGAATAAAACAGAATATCTGCTGCCAGACCACAGGTAAACATCATGCATCCCCATGCAAAAAAGGAATATTTTGGCTTCTCATCCGGCTTTCCAAGCACAATATTTCCGTATTTGGAGCCTGCCAGAAACAGAGACAGAAAGAAAATGCCAAGTCCGATGACCAGGTAATACGTTCCAAAGGTGTCTCCAAACAGAAATCGAATCTGGCCAAGTACCTGATTCGACTGCTCCGGTGCAAAGAAAAATACGATACATAGAGCAACGATCAGCGCCAGAGGCACCAGCGTAATCATCCAGTCGATTTCTTTTTTCTTCTGTTGGTTCTTACTGTTCATTTTCTTCCCTTTCTGCGTAATCCGCATACGATGCATCGAGTGCAACAAGCTCGCTGAAATTGTCTACTTCTATGATATCCTCTGCCTTCATTGGCCGGATGCCAAGCTGATACTCTTTCGGGTAGCAGAACATTGCCACATCGTCCCAGTAAATCTGACGGTTTTTCTTTACTTCAAACTCCTGCTCCAGATGGCCTTTTAACCGCTTTCCATCTTCTGCTGTCCATCGGGAAATGCTGTAGAGCTGCCAGCCGCCCTTTCCGCCGGTTCTGCTGCAGCCTGTCACAATGCCGTTTTCCACGGTCTGCAGCCACTCGTCGGTCTCATCATCCGTCCACACGCTGTTGTAACCGGATCGCTCAAACTCCGGTGCCAGAATTTCCGGATGATAGATGATCTGGTCACCGTCAAGAATAAACGCATTTTCCAGATGTTCCCGCGCCACATACAGCGATGCGATGTTGTTGCAGGTATCGTACCACGGATTGTCGATCAGCTTCAGACCCGGGTACTCCTCTTCCAGTGTCTGGAACTGTTCCTTGAGGTAACCGACTACCACGTAAATTTCTGTGATTCCGTTTTTGTGCAGTCCATCGATGACGGTATCAATCATCCGCACACCGTTTACCCGGACCAGCGGTTTTGGTGTTTTTAACGTTACCGGCTTCATCCGGTTTCCGAGGCCTGCCGCCATAATAATGGCGCGCTCTACTTTGTACATATTTCTTTTCCTTCCTCTCCCAGTTCCTGCTGGACAATTTTGTAATAATCTTTTGCGTAACGGTACTGCCGCAGGGAATATTCTCCGAATTCCACGCCTAATTTCCGTTTATATTCGCACCAGTTGCTCCAGAGCAGACCGCAGACTGCGATGTAGCAGTAGATTTTTATGCGTGTTCTGTCGTCACAGTTTCCTTCAAAATAAAGATCAATCAGATGGTCCACCTGCTCTTTTTTGTAGAGAGAATAGATACAGAACATCGCAATATCCACATGCGGATCCTGCATTCCGGCGTATTCCCAGTCGATCAGGCGGATCTCCTCTTTTCCGTTTTCTTCCACAAACAGAAAATTGTCCGGCACGGCATCAATGTGAGTGAGCACCCACTCTCCGGCATTTGCTTCGATGTAATCCTTTAACTGAAGCACATGCGCTTTCGTCTTTTCGTAATCTTTATATGCTGACGGAGTTCCTTCCCAGAGGCTTTCATAGTATTCCATCTGTCCGAACAGGTCGAAGGAATGGTCTACTCTTAATTTCTGCCCGTGAAACTCCCGCAGTTTCTTCATGCATTTCTGAAGATCTTCCTCATTTTCTGCATCGCAGACCCGCGCACCTTCGAGATATTCTGTGATTTTGTAGCCGTTCTCCGGGTTAATATAGGCAATCTCATCACAGATCCTGCGGCCGGCGATCGTCTGATATACAGCGGCTTCCTGCCTGCGGTTGATCAACTGATCGGTTCCCTCTCCCGGAATTCGCATAATGTATTTTTTATCTTTACAGGAGAATAAAAAGGATCGGTTTGTCATTCCTTTTTTCAGAACTGTAATGTTTGTCACTTCGTTCTGCTGTGCTCCAAGTGCTTCACAGATTACCTGAATCGCATCCGTCTGCAGCTGGCTGGAATCGCTGTCAATCTCACGCAGCTGCTCATAGGTATTGATTTCTACGGCATCGGCAGCATGTACAACACGGGCCGTCACAATCATTCTGTCTTTCCGGTATAAGGTTTCCTCCCAGAACGCTCCGTCGTATCGGGAATCTCTTCCCAGTTCTTCCAGACGCTCCCGCACGATCTCCGCTTCTGTTTCCAGCAGATAACAGATGCCGATCATCGCGTTTCCGCCTGCCTGTTCTTTCTGTACGACCAGCTCCTGCTTCCGGTTTACGCGGACGGTACTGTCATCATCCACCAGATCGCTGACCATGTACCAGGAATATAATTCGTTTCTGCTGTATGGATTCTTTTCACACCAGATATCACAGGGAATGATGTAGCTGTTTGATAAATGGGCTGCCGCCGTTTTCAGGGAATGCAGATTGTTTTTCGACACATAGTCCGGAGCGACGATCAATTCTACGCCGTATTCATCGATCAGATATTCATACTGCTCTTTCATAAATCCGACAACGACGTAAATCTCTGTAATGCCGACTTCATGAAGCTGACGGATTGTGCGCTCTATCAGCCGCTCTCCCTTGATTTCCAGAAGTCCTTTCGGTGTCTCTGTATTAATCGGAACCATCCGCATACCAAATCCGGCGGCAAGGATAATGGCGTTTTTCGGCGCTTTCTCTTTTGCCTCACGCAGTGTCTTTTCCGTCGGACGGATCTCTTCATCCAGGTAACCTTCTGAAATCAGTTCCTTGATCGAACGATTGACGATTCCAAGCGAATGGCCGGTCTGTGCGGCAAGGATACGCTGATTGATGAAGGGTTCTTTTATCAGGTTGTTCAATATATCTTGTTTTGAGTTGTTCATATACTTCCTTCTTTCATTTTTCATGAACTTTTGTTTTCGATTATACCATAACTTTATGACTTTTTCAATCCCCTGTGTGTTAGGATAGTTGTCAGTGAAAGATAATTACTTTTGTGGTAGTATATATGTGAACTTCCTATAAAATTAACTCTCATAAAATTCCTTTTAAAGTATGCTACAACTGGCTTAAAGCAAGAACATGTCGAAACGAGAGTTAATATTTCAGGAAGTTCACATAAAAAGGTCCAAATAATTAACATTATTTGGACCACCTGTCAAAGGAAGCCTTTTTCCTTTTCGCCGTCATCAGGACTTCTTTGCGCTTCCATTCATAAATTTTTCTTAAAATTTACCTTTATTTTACCACACTACTCCCAAAACTACAATATATCTCCATTTTTCATTTTTTTTACATAGAACCTTTCTGGCCTAATACAATCAGTACAGTTTTAAACAAAATCTTAATATCCAGCATAAAGGACCATTCTGAAATGTACTTCGTATCCAGTTTTACAACCTCTTCAAAATCTGTAATCTCGCTTCGTCCGCTTACCTGCCACATACCAGTCAGTCCCGGCTTGATTGCCAGTCTTGCTCTGTGATGGAGCTCATATTTCTCCCACTCATCCACTGTCGGCGGACGGGTTCCTACAAGGCTCATGTCGCCTTTTAACACATTGAAGAACTGCGGGAATTCATCCAGCGAGGTTTTGCGGATAAAGTTTCCGATTCCTTTGCCTGGTCCTTTTTCGCTTCCGATGACACGCGGGTCATTCTCCATTTTGAACATCAGACCATCGCTGACGCGGTTCTGTTTCATCAGTTCTTTTTTCCGCTCTTCCGCATCCATGTACATGCTACGGAACTTGTAAATTTTGAATTTTCTTCCGTTCTTTCCGACACGGTACTGTGAGAAGAAGATCGGGCCCGGAGACTTGATATAAATCGCAGGGGCAACGAACAGGAAGATGATTCCGGTCAGAATACATCCGGCAAGACCGCCGCAGATGTCCATGATTCGTTTCAGCACAAGCTGTCCTGCGCTTGCCATATTGATGCAGGTGGTGACCACGGTATAGTTGCCCATGCGCTCTACAGTCTGATTTTTTCCCTGCATTTCGTTCACGTCCGCAATTTTTACGTGGATCGTAATGCCCATCTCGGCGAATGCGTCGAATACTTTCTGCGGGATTTCTCTGCCTTCCGGCAGAACGATCAGCACTTCGTCGAACCACTCACGGCAGACATACTCAGCTGCATCTGCAAGGTTCGATACCACCGGTACGCCGTGGATTTTGTGTCCGGTTCTGTCCTGGTCTACGAGAACAACGCCAGTCGGACGAACGCCGATGTAATCGAAATCCAGCATGCTCTTTACAACGGACTGTGACTGTTTTTCGGTCGTGATGATCAGAAGCGAACGGCCGCTGTGTTCCCCGCTGCTGCGTTTCTTTACCACAGCCTTCCATCCGATGCGCATCAGATAGGAAAGCATTCCGTACAGAGCACCGGTCAGCATAATGGTTGCTCTGGAGAACTGATCTCCCTCCTGAATCAGGAACAGGTAGAATACACCAAGAACGATGATGTATACCATATTTTTTACAGTCATTCCGATTTCCACGAGGTATCCGCGCTTCATGACGTTTTTGAAGGAATCGTCCAAAAACATGATCATCAGCTGGATCAGAGCGAATACGATAGCCTCATTTCGGTAAATTGGGCTTCCATATGGATTAAAACTGTGATGTCTTAAGAAATAACCCATGACGAAAGCGAGCTGAAGACAGATAATATCAAGAACCATAAAATCCAGATGCTTCAGCCATCCTGTGGATAATTTTTTGTACATACCTTTCTCCCCTGTCGTATTTTTTTCGCCGTACTCGTAACATTCTCTTGTTTCGCATAGTTTTTCTAGCTTTTATATTACCATTTTCACTAAAACCTTCTCATTTTTTCTGGTACTATGCATTTGCAATATCTTCTGTGACGAATACAGAACCATTTTTTTCTTTATTCCAAATATTCTATCCCATTTCTACTTATTTGTAAAGGTGTGGACACACTTTTGGACATAATTATTTCACATTTTTGCAAATTATTACATTTTATATTATTTCATCACATCCAGAATCTGTAATGTTTTCATCTTCTTTTCGACATAGCGATGGAGATATGCACGCAGCAATCGTTCCAGTTCGTCCAGGATCTCTTCATTTACGGTAAAACCATACAGCTTCGCGAGCGGTGCCGCAATGATATAGCGGCATGCCAGCACGGTGCCCGGCTGCAGCGGCCATGGATCTCTGATGGTTTTTCCACAGTTTGGGCAGTAGATGGCGCTGTCGCGCAGGGAGAAAACGGTCAGATTCTCTTTCGTGCCGCACTCCATGCAGGAGAACATCTGCGGTGCTTCTCCGCTGATTGTGATCGTCCGCAGTTCGAAGATGCACCGGATCAGGCGGAGGTCCTGTTTTCCGCGGCGGATGGCGTTCATCGTCACGTACAGAAGGTTCAGCATCTGGGTTTCATCGTTTCCTTCCTGGCCGAAATATTCGGCCAGTTCCAGAAAATAAAAGCCGTAATAAACGCCGGGCTGCATCTGCGCCAGGTCGAGGAAGTATTCTTTAATGTTTGCGCCGGAGAGGGTGTAGCTGTCACGGCCCTCGTAAACCTGAAACTCGCCGAAGACGAACGGATTGGAGACGGCCATCAGCGGGCTTTTCATGCGGCGGGCGCCGCGCGCGAAGGCGGTGATTTTGCCGAGCTCCCGGGTCAGGATCACGACGCGCTTGTCATACTCTCCGACCGGGGAGGCGGATAATACCATTCCGCTTACATTGATTGGTTCTCGCATGTTTCTTCCTTATTATAATGCAATATTATAAATCGAGTTTCTTTTTATCAAGATCGGAAGA
>OGWS01002809.1_pt1 | contig 10288 bp, 9 predicted proteins | sample 1576111 | NCBI WGS metagenome assembly OGWS01 (sample SAMEA3541534, study PRJEB24748) | human gut metagenome | biome: human gut; feature: human-associated habitat; material: faeces | place: China | collected 2012 | reverse complement strand
CATCGGCCACGGTCGCTGCGTGACCTTCGGCCGCATCGCTGGCATCAACGCCGCCGGCGGCGACGCCGAGGCCAAGATCCCCAGCCTCGACATCTAAGCTAATCCCTCGCAGGTGCCGCCATCCCGCGGCGCCTGCATCCCCTGAAGCCGCCGCCCCTCCCTCCCGGAGCGGCGGCTTTTTCGCGTTCTGAGCTCTGGCGCGCGTTCTTCGACCCCCCCTCGCTCTTCGAAAGCGGAATCGGAAGGCGTTTCTGCATCTTTTTCGACTTTGTGGCAAGAGTGGTCTTGCGAGAGGCCTTCTCATCAGGTCTTTTGCTGCTGCCAGAAAGCGCGTTCGTGAAGGGCGATAGGCGGATGCGGCAAAGCCCCTGGTGGCGCTACGTCTGTTTTGCCACGAAGTCGAAAAAAATGCAGAAGCGCATGCAAGTTCTGCTCCGGAGGCCTTCTCCCTAAAACCGGTTTCTAGGTCGCAACGGTTGCGCAACGCGCGCGCGATGCGTGGTGCGCGCACGGCGGCATGGGCGACAATGCGCTGGTAGTGAACATTCCGCCGAAGCGCTTCGGCCGCCTCGGGCGCGCCGACGTTCGGCTTGCGTCGAAAGGAACCTCCATGTCCGCATCCATCCACCCTCCCGTACAACTGCATATCGTCCTCGACGAGGACAGCTACCAGGGCGGCGACAGCGTCGAGATGGCGCGCCGCTTCACGGCCGTCGCTCCCACCGAGGTGGTGCGCGCCGCGAAGGGCTCGCAGCGCGCGAACGTCATCGAGTTCGACGTTGGGATGAACGCGGTGGACGAGGATGCGGAGGACCCGCTGTGGGAAGGCGCGCTCACCACGTGGCTCGACGAGGAGTTCGCCGAGACGTCTGCCCTGGTGGCGCGCGAGAACGATGCCAGGCAGAACAATGGCGAGCAGCCGGTGCCGTTCACCTGGGCCGAGGTGAAGTTCGGCGCGGGGCCGGTCATCGCCATCCGCATGAAGGATTCCTCCATCCCGCCCGAGGCTGCCGGCTTCGTCGCCCGTGCGCGCCAGCTGCTTGCGGGGGGCGCGTTCGGCGCGGATGCCATCGCCGCCATCCGCATTCCCGCGTGCGCGAGCATCGAGGCGCAGGTAGCCGACGCGCATCGCACCAACTATCTGGAATCGCAGCTGTACGAGGCGGCGCACCGTCCCGAAACGCAGGAAGTCGACCGGTATTCCGAAGAGGTGGACCTTGCGACGGGCGAGGGGTGGACCGACGAGCTGCAGGGCTCGCAGTCGAAGCGCGATGCGCCCACGGACAGCGAGCTTGCCGAAGCCGTGGCCGAAGCGGAGGCCGCGCTGCGCCAGGGCGTTGATCCCTCGGACATCGCCGCCGAGGAGCGCGCGGCAGATGCCGATGCCGGTAATGTCGTGGCAAGCGCGACGAAGGTCGAAGCTGCTGGCCATGCGAAGGGCGACGTCGATACGTCGGGCGAGGGGTGCGCGCTCGAAGCGGGCGGCGTGCCCGAGCATCTCGATTACCGCGTGTGGAACGTGGCCTACGCCGACGGCACATCGGTGCGCTTCGACTCGGTACTGGGCGAAGCGCTGCTGGACTAGCGCGGCGCGCCCTACCAGAACAGCTCCGGCTCCTTCCGCTCGAGGCATTTCGATTCCAGCATGGCTATCACCGCGTCGGTGGATTCGCTCGAGAAGTATTTCGCGTCTTCGGGGCAGCTTTTCACGCAGGCGCAGCAGTGGAGGCAACCCTCGCCGATGAGCGCGGGATCGTCTTCGTCGATGATGCCGAGCGGGCAGCGCGCCGCGCAGATGCCGCAGCTCGTGCACGCGTCGGTGGTGATGGGGCGCACGTCGGCGCCGGGCTTGAGCTCTTTGTAGGGGCGGTTTCCCTTGATGGCGGGTTGGGGCAGGCGGCTTCCGCGCGCCAGGCGCTCGCCCAGCTCTCGGCCGAAGCGCTGCGCTGCGGCAACGTCCGCGTCGTCGGGGCGGCCGCTTCCCACGCGGGCCGTCAGCGAGTGCTCGCCGATGAACGCGCCCGCCGCCACCACGTCGAACCCGCGCTCGCCCAGCAGGTCGGCGGCTTCCAGCAGCGCGTCGTCGAAGTCGCGGTTGCCGTACAGCCCCACGATCACGGCGGGCGTATCTTGGCCGATCAGGTGTGCGAACTCGTCGCGCAGCAGCACGGGCACGCGCCCGGCGTACACCGGGAAGCCGAACACCAGCACGTCGTCGGCGCCGCACGAGACGTCGGCCGGACGATGCCCCGGCAACGTGAGATCGACGATCTCGACGGAAGCGCCAAGCGGCGCAGCCAGCGCGCCGGCCACCTCTTCCGCGACGGTTTTGGTGGTATGCGTGGGGCTGAAATACGCGACGCGAACGATCGACGGCATAGCGGTTCCTCTCTTCTCCAACAACCTCACGATGATACTCCTTTTTGTGTAGATGCGCAGTCGGGGTCGTTCCCGCCTCGCTCTTCGGCAAAATACGATGCTCCATCTGATGCAAGGAATCGGGGCGCGGGTATCATGGGAGACGCACAAGGTTCGACATACACAAGGAGGCATTTCATGGGACGCATCGTTCTGCCCGTATACACCCCGTACTATATTCCCAACGGCAACGAGGTTGCCGTCATCGAGACGTCGCGCGGCACGATCCGCGTACAACTGGCCGGCAAGGACGCGCCCGTGACCGCGGGCAACTTCATCGAGCTCGCCGCACGCGGGTTTTACGACAAGTTGAAGTTCCACGCGCACAAGCCGGGCTCCGTGGTGCTGGGCGGCTGTCCCACCACGCGCACGCTGGGGCCTGCGCAGGTGGACGCGGCGGCGCGCGGCATGATCCGCGGCATCCATCCCGGCACAGGCGACGCGCGCTACACCATCGTGGACGAGTGGGAGACCAACCCGAACAACAAGCACGTGCTGGGAAGCCTCTGCATGGCGCACAAGTCCGAGCCGAACTCGGGTAGCTGCCAGTTCTACTTCTCGCTGTCCGAGCAGCCTGAGTTCGACGAGAAGTTCACCGTGTTCGGCCAGGTGATCGAAGGTATCGATACGGTGCAGGAGCTGGGGGTGGGCGACGCGATCAAAAGCATCGTCATCGAAGGCGCCGACGAGGAGGCGCTGGCCGAGGCGATCTCCCACGAGCTGCCGCGTCCGAAGTCGCCGAAGGAAGTGCTCGAGGAGCTCGATCGCGAGCGCGAAGAGCGCAGGAAGCAGGCCGAAGCGGACGCGGCCGCGGGGGAGGAAGAGTAGCGGGTTCCCGCCGGGCGAGGGCGGCGTCGCCCTCGCCTATTCGTACGTCTCAACCAGATCGATCAGCTCTTGCTGCTTATGCACGTCGAGCTTGCGGTAGATGTTCTCGATGTGCGTGCGGGCGGTACCCTTTGCAATCTGCAAGTCGCGGGCGATGATGGACAGGGTGCGACCGTACGCCAGAAGCACGATGACCTCGCTCTCGCGCGGCGTCAGGCCGTAATCTCTCGCCACGCTCGCGCAGTGCTGCTCGAGCCGCCCCGCGCCCGCATCGACAACCGCGACGGCGGGTGCTTCTTCGACGTCCTTTTCCTTGCGGCTTGTGCGCATGGTTTGCGACAGCTGCGCCACCACGCCCTCGGGCAATACCATGAACGCCACCACCACAAGGCACAGCGTGGCCAACATGGCCACGGCGGAGATCTGCATGTCCCCGCTGGCGATCATCGCGTCGCACGCCCTGCCCGCCATGGTTCCCGCTCCCATTCCCGCGAACATGAAGGCCACGCCCAACCCGAAGATATGCAGCGCGTTCTCGTTGCGTCGACGCGATACGTCTACGAACAGCACCCAGGTGAGGATGTCGAAGAACTCGTAACCCGCGTTGATCAGCAGGATGGACATGGCGGCGTGCGTGTCGAAGAACAGCGCAATGGCGACGAATCCCGCCACCATGATGGGCAACGACAGCCGGTAGGTGAGTGCGGCGTTGAAGCGCTCGCGCAGCTTCGCCACGATGACGAGGAACACCACGCCCACTACGATGAGTCCGAATATTGCGCTTCCGCCGACGAACGCGAACGGGTCGTCGTAGGCGGGTATGGCATCGAACAAGCGGCACAGGAACGAGAACGTCATGATAGAGAACATGAGCTTGCCCACGCCGAACTTCGCACCCGGTTCTTCCTCGGCGTCCCTCTGAGACGTCGAGCGGGCCGAGGGGTTGTCGGCATTCGCGTTCTCGACCGCGAGTTCCTCTTTGGGCTTCTGCGTGAGGTCGCTCCACGACAGGCCGGTGCGGTTCGCTTCGAACAGCAGCAAGCCGAACGATAACAGGGGTATCACCGCGAAGCCGATGAAGCTCGTATGATCGTTCGACATGCCGGCGACGAGCGCGGTGACGATGGCCGCCGCGGGGGAAGCGACGGCGGCGAACAACGTGGCGTGGCGGGCGAAGCGGTCGCCCCACAGCACCTGCAAGGGCCCCGCTCCCAAGCCGCCGGCTACGAACCCGACGATCATGAGCGCCTCGCTGTTCAGGGCTAGCGCCACGGGGATGATGATGCCGCTTGCGGCAAGGGCTACCGGAGTTGCGCGGAACAGCGCGACGCGCACGACGCCCTCGCGCTTGCCGCTTCGATTTGCAACGAACGACACGGTCAGCGCGCTGAGCGCGCCGAACAAGAGGTAGGCCCAGGTGAAGGATGATGCTGCGCCTGCGATGAGCGGCGCGCCCAGGCAGAACACGATCCATGCGCGGCACAAGCCGAACCCTATGACGGTTATCAGGTAGTCGAGCGTGCGCGAGTCGCGTTCCGCGGAGGTCGTTTCCGCGGCCGCCTCCGCCGCCTGGCCGCCCTCTCCTCCGTTCGGAAGGCCGCCGGTAGCGCCGTCCCGGCCTTCGCCCTTGGTTCCGTATTGCATGTGCATCTCTCCCCAGCGTTCATGCCACGGGCCGCGCCGAGCGACGCGGCTCCCTCCCGTTTGCAACAAAACTCATAAGTAGCATCATACGCAATTTCATACGTCGATCAAATCGGATGGAGCATCCGATAGGGGTCTGATCTGGAAAATCCTATTCAACGTCAGATGTCCTGCGAAAAATCCGACCGCCCATCAGATGTGCCGGAAACGTGCCGAGCGTAAGGTTCGAAAGGCAAGAACGGATGCTTCCAAGGAGGGGCATCTCTGCTGGGAGAGAGGCAGGGGCCGATGTTCGATGCTCGCGAGCTCGATAGCTGCGCGGGTGCGGGAATCGGTTCGTTCATTCAAGTAGGAGGAAGGAACACTATGAGCAAAGGCATGGAAGGCGGAGTTTCCCGTCGTTCGTTCCTGAAGGGCGCGGGCGTCGCTGCCGCAGCCGTGGCGGGTTCCGCCGCGCTGGCCGGCTGCGCGTCGGGTTCGACGGGCGCGGCTTCGGGCGATTGGCTGCCGAAGAGCTGGGACTACGAGTGCGACCTCTTGGTCATCGGCTACGGCGGCGCGGGCATGTGGGCGTCGCTCATCGGCGCCGACGAGTGCGGCCAGGAAGTCATCGTGCTGGAGAAGGCTCCCGTCGAGGGCGGCGGCAACAGCCGCATCAACAACGGCGAGTGGACCATCGTCGAGGAAAGCGACAAAGAGCGCTTCAAGAAGTACATCAAGGCGTTCACGCACGGCAAGACCCCCGAGCCGATGATCGACGCCTGGGTCAACGAGTGCGTTCGCAACACCGAGTACGCCGACAAGTACGGCATGACCTACGAGGTGTCCGAGGTCGCGCTGGCCGGCGCCATCCCCGAGTACTACTTCCTGGACGACAACGCCTACGAGGGCTCCTGCAAGCTGTCCTCCGTCGACGGCTTCGGCATGCTGTCGTTCCGCGAGCTCGACGCGCAGCGCGAGAAGCTGGGCGTGCAGGTTCTGTTCGACTGCCACGACGAGCGTCTCATCCAGAACCCCGAGACCAAGGAGATCGTCGGCGCGTACACGATGATCGGCTCCGAGGAGAAGACGCAAGGGCGTCATCATGACCACGGGCGGCTTCGAGTTCAACGAGGATCTCAAGAACGCCTACCTCAAGTGCTACCCCTTCAAGTTCGAGGGTTGGCAGTTCAACACGGGCGACGGCATCAAGATGGTCGAGGATGTGGGAGCGAAGCTGTGGCACATGGACATGGCGATCTCCATGTACTCCATGTGGACGCGCGATCCTGAGAACGACTTCTCCATCCTGTACTTCATGCCCGCCAACAGCTACTTCAATGTGAACCGTCTGGGCAAGCGCTACGTCAACGAGAACAACATGGGCTCGCCGCACAACGGCTGGCACACGCTGCTGTCGTTCGACGACTCCATCGACGACTTCGACCGCATCCCGTCGTGGGGCATCTTCGACCAGACCTGCTTCGACGCCGGCAAGCTGTCCACCAGCCAGGGCGATTTCTTCGAGTGCGGCAACTTCGCCAGCGACCTGCCCGACGAGATCCGCGCATGGAACGGCTGGAGCCAGGACAACAAGGCCGAGCTGGAGAAGGGCTGGATCCTCAAGGGCGACACCATCGAGGAGCTTGGCAAGAAGATTAAGGAGTTCGACCACTGGATGGACGTCGACGCCTTGAAAGCCACGTTCGACGAGTACCAGGCATTCTGCGAGGCAAAGAAGGACGCGCGTTTCGACCGCTCCGAGAAGACGCTCGAGAAGCTGGACGACGGCCCGTACTACGCCATCTCCATCTACCCCGGCTCCTGCTCCACCTTGGGCGGCCCGATGAAGAACGAGCACGGCCAGGTGCTGGATCCCGCCGAGAACCCCATCCCGCGTCTGTACGCGGCGGGCTGCTTCGGCAACTTCCAGAGCCACAGCTACGGCATCACCGGCGGCAACAACGCCGAGAACCAGGTGTGGGGCCGCATTTCCGCCCGTCACGCCGCGGGTCTCGAGCCTTGGGACGCCAAGTAGCATCCTCCCTTCGCTGATCGGTTCGGCGCTGCGCTCCCCAGCGGCGCCGGATGCGACTCAACCCCCGCGCCCGCCGCTCCCTCGGCGGGCGCATCTGGCGGGAAACCGCCTTCCGAACTGCAATACGACTGATAGGAGAAGCGCATGACCGTGCAAGCACACACCGCCGACCGGCGCCTCGTCGTGCTCGCCGTCCTCGGCGTCGTCCTCGCGCTCACGGCCGCGATGTGGACGCTCGCGGGCTGCGCGCCGAAGGCGGAGCCCTCGGCTCCGGCGGCGTCCGAGCAGAAGGACGGGAACGGCGGCTCTTCGGCCATGGACGGCCAGCCGGTGAACTGGACGATGGACTCCGACTGCTCGATGTGCCACACCGTCGAGGCCGCGTCGGCGACTGACGCGTCCTGCCCGCAGGCCTCGGCCCACGAGGCCGAGGGCGTGACCTGCGTCCAGTGCCACACCGACGAGGCCGTGCTCTCGACCGAGCACGCCGACGTGAAGTTCGGCGACAAGGCCGCCACCAAGGCGACCGTGGTCACGGTGGACCCCGAGACCTGCATCTCGTGCCACGGCACGATGGAGGAGATGGCCGCCAAGACCGCGGACTCCACGGCGCTCACCGACGACAAGGGCACCACGGTGAACCCCCACGACGTCCCCTCGAACGAGAAGCACGACGCCAACCCGGCGACGTGCACGAGCTGCCACAACAACCACTCGAAGGACCAGGCCAAGGACGCGATGAAGTACTGCGCCCAGTGCCACCACCGCGGAACCTTCGAATGCGGCACCTGCCACGAGCTCCGCGAGCGCTAAGAAGCAACGAACAAGCATACCCGCCCGAGACGGAATCCCCTCCCTCCCTTTCCGTTTCGGGGCCATCGAAGACCCGGCCCCTCCCTCGGCCGGGTCTTTCGCGTTGGGATCTTCGCGACCTGGCCTTATGTCGGGCACCTGACAGCGTCAGCTCCTGACATTCGTTGGCGTTGTCGCCCGAAAGCCTCGTTTTCGAGCGCGATTCCGCGTTTTTCGGGCGACAACGTTCCCTGTGAGGCCTCTGCGTCTTCGCTATACTGGGTCGAACGACGGAAGGGGACGGCATGGAGCGGGAACCGCGCTACTTCGAATACGGCGAAGCGGAGGTCGCGTACCTTGCGGCGCGCGATCCGAGGCTGGGCGAGGCGATGGCGGTTATCGGACGCATCGAGCGCGAGGTGCACCCCGACTTGTTCGCTGCACTCGTGAACTGCATCGTGGGTCAGCAGATAGCGACGAAGGCGCAGACCACCATTTGGAACCGCATGCTGGAGCGGTTCGGCGAAGTGACGCCCGAGGCGATGGCGGCGTGCTCCGACGACGAGCTGCAGCAGGTGGGCATCTCGTTTCGCAAGGTGGGCTACATCAAGGGGGCGGCCGCGCGCGTGCTGTCCGGCGAGGTGGACCTCGAGGGGCTGGCCGAGCTATCCGATGACGAGGTGTGCCGCACGCTGTCGGCGCTGCCGGGTATCGGCGTGTGGACGGCCGAGATGCTCATGACGTTCTCGATGCAGCGACCCAATATTCTGAGCTGGGGCGATCTGGCCATCCATCGCGGCTTGCGCATGGTGCACCACCACCGGCGCATCACGCCCGATCTGTTCGCGAAGTACCGCCGCCGCTACACGCCTTACGGCTCGATGGCCAGCCTCTATCTATGGGAGGTGGCCGGCGGCGCCGTGCCCGGCATGAAGGACTGGGCCCCGAAGGGTGGGAAGAAGTAGGTAGGGCGCCGAATGCGCGTGCGCGCGTCCCGCCTCGGATGTTTCACGTGAAACATTGGTTCGTCCGAGTTTTGCTTTCAGTAGTCGTCGTCGACAATGAAAAAGAGGCCCGCCGGAGCATCCGGCGGGCCTCTTCGCATCCCGTGGTGGGCGATGAGGGATTTGAACCCCCGACCTTGTCCTTGTAAGGGACCTGCGCTCCCGCTGCGCCAATCGCCCGGTTTTCGTCGCCTTGCGGCGAGCACCTATTCTCGCATAGAAGGCGCGTTCGCGCAACGAATCCCCAGGAAAGCCGCATCTAATCTGCCGCACGTTGGAGCGGCGTGGGATTTTGCGGGGCGGCGCATGGAATTCGCGTTGGAAACGGAGGTGCGAAATGTGTAATCGGCGTTGGAACGACGTCGCAAACGGGTAAGGTCCAAGCGGCTTTTCATGGTGAACTGTGCCATGAAAACGTGAGATGAGCTGGTCATACTGAAAGGAGGGAAAACGGCGGAGAGGACGAAATGAAACGGAGCAGAACAACCATCATCGGCATTGCCTGCGGGCTGGCATGCGCGGCATGCGTGTTCGCCTACGCCCAGGGCGTGCGGGGAGAGGCCGACGCGGCGCGCGCGGAAGCTCTGGCGCGCTACGGGGGCGAGCAGCTGGAAGTGTGCGTGGCTAAGCGCGACATCGCAGCGGGGGAGTCGGTGGACGCGAGCGCGGTGGAGACGCGGTTGTGGGTGGCCGACTTGCTGCCCGCGGAAGCATTCCGATCGTCCGACGACGTGGTGGGCAAGAAGGCGTCGTCGACGATCCTTGCGGGCGAGGTGCTGTCGGAGCGCCGCTTCCGCGATGCGGGCAGCCGCCTGGACGTGCCCGAGGGCCTGACGGCGCTCAGCGTGCCGGCGAAGGACGTGCAAGCGGTGGGCGGCGCCGTGGCGGCCGGCTCGCGGGTGGACGTTTACGCCACCGGCGGCACGTCGACCGATGTGCTGGCGAGCGGCGTGCTGGTGCTGGCGACCAGCGCAAGCGCGCAGGAGTCGACAACCGACGCGAAGGTGTCGTGGATCACTGTGGCCGTCGCGCCCGAGTCGGTGCAGGAGATCGTCGCGGCGGCGCAGAAGACGGAGCTGTACTTCACGTTGCCGGGAAGCGAGGGAGAGCGATGAGCGGATCTTTGGTGGCGCTGTGCGCCGATACGACGAGTTTGCAGCATCCGGAGTCTATAGGGTTGGCGGGAGAGAACCTGGCTGCACAGGACTGGCTGCGCATTTTCTCCTCGGCAGAGGAGGCGCGCAGGTTCCTGCGCACGGATCGCCTGGTTGACGAGGTGTGGGTGGCGTCGAGCGACGACGTCGCTCCCATCAACCTGGCGGCCACGCTCAAGCGCGACCGCAGCGACCGTTGTGTGTGCATGCTGTCGTTCGAAGACACGGGTTCGCTGAAGAGCCGCATGAGCGCCACGGGCATCGACGCCTCGCTCACGCGCCAAGCCTTGGCCGAGCGCTACGCGCGTCGCAAGCAGGCCTTCGCCTGCCCATGGCCCATGGCGGCGCCCGCAGCCCCGCGGCAAGCGCCGATGCCGGCGGCGATGCCCGTCTCGGTTGCTCCGGCGACCGCGCCCCAGCCGGCGCGGTGC
>OGWS01002803.1_pt1 | contig 10309 bp, 3 predicted proteins | sample 1576111 | NCBI WGS metagenome assembly OGWS01 (sample SAMEA3541534, study PRJEB24748) | human gut metagenome | biome: human gut; feature: human-associated habitat; material: faeces | place: China | collected 2012 | reverse complement strand
TGTGTCTTTGTTGTTGGATCATTGATCCAATCTTTACAAGAACTATGCACTTGGTTGATTCCTGTATCATTCATCATTTCTCTGGCATTACTAGCATTTATACCACTTCCAGCTAGTATTTCTATGTGTTTCCCATATTTTGTTTGTAAATCCTTTATAAGTTCTTTTCCATCTATTGCTTTTGGTTTTAAGCCACTTGTTAGAATACGATCTACTCCTAATTGAATTAATAATTCAATAGAAACAAAAGGATCTTTTACACAATCAAAAGCTCTATGAAAAACAACTTCTCCTTGATATTCTTTAATTATATCAATCATTTCTTTTGTTTGTTTTTCATTAATTGAACCATCTTCATTTAAACATCCAAAAGCAATTCCATCTGCACCATTTTCCAACAAACATCTCGCATCTTCTTTCATCACTTCAAATTCAATATCATTATAATAAAATCCAGCACCTCTTGGTCTTACCATTGTAATGACCTTTAAATTTGTATTCTTCTTTGTAAGTTTTAAAGAAGCTAAACTAGGTGTCAATCCTCCTAAATAAAGTGCACTATTTAATTCAATACGTTTTGCCTTTCCCTTATAAGCATTTAAAGCATCTTCATAACTTCCACAACATATTTCAACTAATCTTTCCATAAATATCTCCTTATTTCATTATAACAAAAAAGAAGGTCAAAGTAACCTTCTATTTAAGATTCTTTAAATATTTCTCAATATCATTAAATGGTAAGATCACCTTAATGAAAAGGAACAACCTATTTTGATTGTTCCTTCATTAAATTTCTAGATTTCTCTAAACTGATATTTTCATTTATTACATTTCACATATTTTGAATTTAATGATTATATTTTCTTCTTTTTAAAACTATAAATCCTATACCAGCTAATAAAAGCATGCTCATCATTGTAACAAGTTGTGTATTATCTCCTGTTTTTGTTGATTTAACAACTTGACCAACAATTGTTTCTTGTCCACCATTTGAAGATGATAGTTGATTATCAGATGAAGAATCATTTGGTTTTGATACCGATGGAACATCCGGATTAGATGGTTCAACATCTGTTTTTACTTTCTTTACAATAACTTCTCTTGTAAATTCAACTTCATTACCAAGAGCATCTACTACACGATAAGTCACTTGATAAGTTCCTGCTTTATTTACATTAACATTATTACTTACAACTGTAAGTTTTTCTGTGATATTTGTACCATCAACATCATAAACTTTTACACCAGTTAATGGATCAAATTCATCACCTACTATAAATTCTTTTGCATCAACAACAAGTTTTGCTTTTTCAACAACTTTAATTTTAAATAGTTTAGTCGCTTCATTACCAGCTTGATCACTTACAGTCACTGTAATTATATAAATTCCAACTTGATGACAATCATAATCACCACTGATTGTTAATTTATCTGATAAATCACCATCAATATCATCAGTTGCTTTTAGTTCTAATAAATCTTTTATATCAGTTTCGTCACCCACACAAACAATAGCATCTTTACCAGTGATTTCTGGTTGTGTGACGTCTTGTTTACCTTTAAATGTTAATTGAACATGACGATAATTGAATCCATCAATATCATCATAAATACGGATGAATTGTTTACCAGCTTCTAATCTAATTTCAATTGTATCACTATCTTGATAATTAGCCCATCCACCAGTATTTTTTAAAGTAACTTCTCCTAATTGAGTTGTTGTATTACCATCAACTCTCATAGCTATAGCTTTTGTATCACTTGCACAATCATGACTATAATTAACTTTTAAATCATACAACCCTGCTGTTTTAACGTCAACATAATAGTCTTGATAAGTACCTGCTGATCCAAACCCAATATTTTTAGTTGAAGAACCTTCAATTGCCCAACCAATTTCTTTTGAACCATCAACAACTTGATCAGCAGAAATTGTTGTTTTTCCATCTTTTGTATCATTAACTTCTATTACATCTGTTAATTTTTTTATTTGTAAATCTGTTAATTCAAAACCTGGATTATTTACTTCAAATCTTAAAGTTTGTTCACCAGCTTTTAAGTTTAACATTTGTGCATATCCTTGAGCATTTCCCCAATATTTACCAAAAGAAACACTACCTAAGTTATCTGTTGCTAGTCCTAAACCACCACTTAATTTTAAACCATTTTCAACAGCTTCATTATCTTTAACTTTATAAGTTAAAACATAGTTTCCTTCTTCTTCTTCTATATTTAAGAAGAAATCTAAATAATCTCCTTTAGCACCATTTACTAAAGTACCTCTTTTACGATAAGCATCACTTTCATTTAATTTAACAGCTTCATCTTTTACATTAATGCTTTCTGGTAAACGATCTGTTTTTAATAATTTAATATTAGCAACTAAATCTATATCTCCTTCACTATAACCACTTGGTTTAACATTAATTGTTCCAACAAGATCATCATAATTTGTATTTGTACGTTCTAGTATAACAGATACTTCTGTACCATCTTTATTTACTTTAACTTCACTTACTTTAACATATTGAGCAATTTCTTCACTTAAAGTTAAATCACTTGTTTTTATATTTTGATTAAATTTACCACCTGTAATCTTTAAAACAAGTGTATTGCTATCAAAATCAAGATTACCAATATCTTCTAACATTTCTTTATCATCAACTGCTTCAATAACTGTTTGATCACTTAATAAGTAATCTTTATCTCCTACTTCTTTAGCATCAATTTCAACTTTTAAAGTACGATTATTATCATAATCTACAACTTCTTGTCCTTTTAAAGTAATTGTTGCTTTAGTATCACTCACTCTATCTAAATCAAAATCTACGCCTTGAGGTAAATCGATGTGCCAATTATCTCTATTGAATTGTTTATTAAATTTACCATCTTTTAATTGAACAGTAATCTTTTGACCATCTAATTTTTCTTCTTTTAATAAATCATTTTCTAATTTGATATATGAACCAAATGATAATGATTTTAAATTAAATCCACCAGTATTTTTAGGAACAAACATAATTTTATGACTACCTTTTGGTAAATCAATAGCAACTGTTCCTGTTTTATAAGTACTGAAACTTCCTGTTGTTTCTAAAGTACTTGACGCTGTTAAAACATTATCTACATAAATATCAAATTCAGCATCTTTTTCACCTTTAGCATATTCAAGTTTCATTTTATAATTGCCTGCTTTTTGAACATTGACTGTATATTCTAATTTATCATCATCATCAAAGAAGCCTACATTTTCATTATTTTCAGCTATAATATTTTCACCATAGCTATAATCTAATGCTTGAATATAACCTGGAACATTTAAAACATCTTTAGCTTTAGTAAATGTCAAAGTACAAACATCCATATTACCTTGTGGTAAAGCTAATGTAAGTCTTTGTACCCCTGCATTTAACTTCACTTGAATTTGAGCATTTCTTGTTGTGCTCCAAGCACCCCAACCACTAGACCAAGTATCAAAACGTTTAGTAACTGTATGCCCAACCTCTTCATTATCTACTTTCAAAATAATTTGCTTATTATCAATATTACTATCAACCGATGGTCCACTTGTTGGTCCAATAGTATGAGGAATTGAAACATTATATAGACCTGCTTCTTTAACATCAATTAAATAGTCTGCCCATGCACCATCTTGAATGTCTCCAAATCCAGAACCATCATCTTTAACTTTTAATTTATCATAGTTAATAGCATCTGTTGCTTTTAAAACACCTGGAATTTCATTTCCTTTAACTTCAGCTATAGATCCATCCCATACATAAGTTGCTACATTGCCAGCAGGTAAAACAGCATTAAATTGTGTACCATTCATCATCACTTTAAACTTTTGATCAGAACCACTACGATTTGCTACAATCATAACAATTTTTCCTGTTTCAGGATCTTTAAATGCAACATTTGTAACAGTTGAACTACTTCCATTATTTGTATCAATACGTACATATCCTGGTTTTACATATTTAGTAAATTGAGATATGATATATACTTCAGGTGTAGCCCAATATCTTTGAGGGTTATTTGCATCTTGTACAAATAATGTTGGATCAGGTGTTCCTACCCAATGATGAGTTGCAATATTACTATCTAACATTGTTACCCAACTATTATAGCTTTCAGAACCATTTCTTAACCAAGTGATAATATCATTAGCTCCACTTGTTCCCCAAACAGATCTTTCAGTTAAATTCATACTTAGCTGATCTTTGTAATCATCATAGAAAGATCCCATCGTTGAAGCATTTCCCCCATATGGATGGAAGGCAATACCATCAATATTATAATCATTTCCAGCTTCTTTAAAGAAATCTTTCATAAATTTATCAGCACCATCAAAGTTATGATCAAAAGCCCATAATTTAATATTCTTTTCTTGATCATTTAAAATTGTACTTTGTGCTAATTCTGATTTAATAGCTTTAGCAAGTTTAGCTTCTTGTGTTCCTGTCATTGCACAACTTGGATAGTTAATTTCAAGTAATGGTTCATTTTGAAGAGTCATTGCATAAATTGGAATACCTTGTTTTTTATATTCTTCAACAAAACGTACCATATATTTTGCTAAATCATTAATATAAGAATCATTTAATTTCCCACCTTTTAATAGTAAATTGTTATTTTCATATGATTTACTACTAGAAGTAGCTGTTTTCATCCATCCTGGTGGTGTCCAAGATGAAGCAAAGAATTTAAGATTATTTTCAACTCCTAATTCTTTAGCAATTGTCATCATTTCCTTAAGAACTTTAATAACACCATAATCTTGATCTTTTTGAATACTAAATCCTTTTCCTGTTACATTATTCCAGTCTGGTTTTCCATCTAATTCTTTACCAGTTCCATCATAATAAGTATAAAAATCTTGAGCTGTAAAATCAGATGTACCAATTGTAACCCTCATTAAAGACATTCCCATACCATTAACAGGATCTAATAATCTTCTTAAAAACGCTTGACGATTTTCATCACCCATTTTTAATAAATTATGAATTGTTGCTTCTTCAATAGAAGTTCCCATTCCTAAAACACTTTGATATGTTTTTTGATCATTAACAATAATTGTTGTTTGTGTAGAATCATCTGCTACACGTAAATCTAATGCATCTTTTGTAGCATTTTTATTTGAAATTTCAAATTCACCTTTATACCATGCCATACTTTGAGAATTTTCTGAAGAAGACATACTCACTTCAACAGCACCCTCTTGCAACATTGCTCCAGTTCCAACATTAGTCACTTCTTCAGGAACAACTGGTCCAATATAATCACCAGCTTTTTCAAATATATAATAATCAAAATTGAAATCTTTATCACGCGCTACAAGTTTAAGTTCATGAACACCTGCTTTTAAACTGACTAAAGCTTTCATCTCTTGAGCTGTAAATGTTGTCCAACTTCCAGTTGAAACAACAGATGTATTTTTCTTTTCTAAAACTAATTCATCATCTAAGTATAATTCAAATGCACCATCAATAGTTGATTCATATTGACGAGCTACTTGAACAGTTAATTTATATGCTGCTTTTTCAGGTACTTTTATTTTATAGGTCATATAACGTCCATCTTGTAAATAACCTACAGTTGTACCATTATTTTCTAATTGAATACTACTATGTGCATCTACAAAATCTTCTGCTTCTAATTTTCCATTTGTTTTTCCTAAATCAACAACATTTGGATCATCTATTGTTGTAAAATTACCTGTTTTTTCTACTTTCTTTAAACCATATCCTACTGGGTATAAAACTTTACTTGTATCTGTATATTTACTTGTAATATCTTGAGGATACCAAGTCCATGTAATTGGATTTGTTCCCACAAAATCTTTATCACCTAATAATACATCAGCAACACCTTCACCTTCACTACCTGGAAGCCATGCATTAACAATTCCTTTAATATGTTGATCATTAACATAGTCAGCAATAGCAATTGGACGTCCAGTTGTTAAAACTAAAATAATTGGTGTATCAGGATGACTATTTTCAATTTGTTTAATTGTACTGATATCACTTGCTGGTAATTTTAATTGACCAGCGCTTCTATCTCCACTACTTTCAGCATATGGATTTTCTCCTACAACAACAATTGCTGCGTCTACTTTTTTATCTGAATCTGTAAATACGCCATTAGCACTATAATTAACAGTACCACCCTTTTTATCCATAGCTGCCTTTAAACCACTGAAAATCGTTGTACCTTTTGTTGTATTTCCAGTTGCTCCTTGCCACGTAATTGTCCAACCACCACATTGTTTACCAATATCATCGCCAGCACTTCCTGCAACTATTAAATTATCCATATTTTGTAATGCTTGCATTATAGTTTGATTATCTTTAACTATATCATTTTTTAATAATACCAATGATTCACTTACTGCTTGTCTTGCAAGTGTACGATGTTCTTGACCACCAAATAATGCTTGTTCGGTTGTATTAGCATAAGCCTTTGAAGAATCATCTAAAAGTCCAATATTTTCTTTAGCTGTTAAAATACGTGCTGTAGCATCATTCAATCGTTCTTCGCTAATTTTATTTTCATTAACTGCTTCTACTAATGCATTATATAAATTTTTCCAACGAGGTGTATCACCATCTTTTTCAGCTACCATCAACATATCAACACCAGCATTGATACATGCAATCGCTTTATCTTTATAAGATGATTGATTTTCAATTTGATCTAAACCATTATAATCACTAATAACAATGCCTTCAAAACCTAATTTTTCTTTTAACAAAGAAGTAATAACGTCTTTATTTCCATGACATTTCTTACCATTAATACTATTATAAGAAACCATAATAGATTGAACACCTTGATCAATTGCTTTTTTATATGGAGTAAGAATTTCTTTAACAATTTTATTATCCATATTCGCATTAATTAAATCATTATAATCTCTTTCACTCAATTCAACATTACCTTGATTTGTACCATTTGTTGTTAAACCTTCACCTAAATAATGTTTAGCAGTTGAAAGTGTAGAACCATCTTTTTCAATACCTTTAATATAAGAATTTCCTAAAGATGTAACACGTTCTACATCATCACCAAAAGTTTCATAAGTACGTCCCCAACGTTCATTATGAGGAACTCCTAATGTTGGTGTAAATGTCCAATTAGCCCCCATTGCTCTTACTTCGCTGGTTGTCGCATTACCTATATTTTCAACTAATTGTTGATTATTAGCTGCTGCTAAACCAATATTATGAGGATAGATTGTTGCTCCATATAAATTATTATTTCCATGAACAGCATCTATTCCATAAAGCAATGGAATACCTCCACTATTAATAACTGCTTGTTGATAACTATTTGCTGAATCTGCCCAATTTTTTAATTGGTTCCCTGTTGATGGTGCAGCACCACCACCACTTAAAATTGAACCAATTTTGTATTCAGCCACTTCTTCCGGTGTAATCCAACGAGTATCAACTTGAATCATTTGTGCAACTTTATCTGTAGAGCTCATACTATTAATTATATTTTGAACCCTTTGTGATATCGTTGTCTTAGCATCGACTCTAACAATTGAAGCTACAACCATTAAAGCCACTAGTAATACTTTCAATATCCTTTTCATCATATCCCCCTCCAAATTTATTGGTACAAATTTATTATATTCCTACATTTATACATTGTAAAGCGCTTTCATGTAAAAAATGGAATCTTTCTAATTTATACCAATAAATTATCATTAATAAAAAACAAGGATATTGTGAAAAAAAAACATTATGTTATAATTATGCATGGGTGAGTACATGTTAAAATATGAAATGATCGTTAACGATCTTCAAAAGAGAATAATGAACGAAGAATTTGAAGAGACTCGAAAATTACCTACTGAAGAAAAACTAATAGAAGAATATAAAGTTAGTCGTAATACAATTCGTAATGCAATTAAAATACTAACAAATTTAGGTATTGTTTATTCAGTTCAGGGAAATGGAATGTTTGTTCGTGCACCTAAAAAAAAGGGAACAGTCTATTTAAATTCAACACGAGGTGTTACAACAGATAATCCTGGTAATAAAATTATTAACAAGTTATTAGATATTCAAGTGATTGAAACCGATGAAAAGCTTAGTCAGCAAATGAATTGTAAGCTTGGAACTCCTGTTTATTATCTAAAAAGATTACGTATTGTCGATGGTGTTCCATATGCTTTAGAAAGAACTTATTATAATAAAGATATTGTTCCTTATTTAGGTAAGGAAATAGCTGAAGGATCTATTTTTAGATATTTAAAAGATGATTTAAAATTATCTTTTGGTTTTGCTGATAAATATTTAACTGCTATTAAATTGAGCAAAGAAGATGCTCAATTATTAAATCTTAATGAAAATGATCCAGCTATTATGATTAACGACAATATTCACTTATCTAATGGGCTCCTATTTAATACTTCAAATATTATTTATAATTACCAAACAACTAACTTCTATAGTGTTGCACAATAATTTTATACATTAAAAAAGGAAATAATCTCAACTGAGACTATTTCCTTTTTTTCTTTAAATATTCCTCAATCTCATTAAATGGTAATGGTTTACTAAAATAATATCCTTGAATATAATCACATCCCATTTCCAATATTTTATCTAATTCTTCACTTGTAAAATTATCTCTTAACTTTTCAGATTTCTTTAATCCCTTTTCAAGTCTTATTTCACTCGCTGACTTATTAAAAACAATACTATAAACTAAATTAGTATATTTAGCATATATGAATTTATCCGAATTACCATATACTCTTTGTATTTCGTCAGTTAATCCACGTCTTATTATTTTGCCTGTTTTTCTATAATATTCAAATTCTTCATTTTGTCCACTTTCTTCAATATAAGATTCTAAAACTCCAATATATTCTATTAATTTAGCTCTTACATATGAAGATTCTCTTCCACCCATATATAATATATCTTCCCTACTCATTAAATAACAAGGTCTTGATTCTCCTTTTACGTCCACATATTCAACGAGTACAAATTTGTACTGGTCTCTCAATTTTAGTGATTCCAACGTTTTTATTTCTTTTCTTATATCTCTCAATAATGTTTTATGTTCTTTAATAGTCTTACCTTCTTCTATTCTCCATTTATTTATTATTTCACAAAACTCATTCGATTTCATTTCAATACGTTTGTCTTTTATAAAATCTTCAAAATTCATATTATCAACTCCTTCCTAGAGGGAATTAATCCCTCTTTATAATTTTATTAATTATTTTTAATCTAAAAATCGAATAATTCGTCGTCATCATCTCCATCTGATAATATATCTAAGTCTCCGTCCTCATCCACTAATTCTTTCTTAGGTTCGTCACCTTTACTTAATAACTCGTTTAATGTTAAAGGTACTGGTATTGCTCCTTTACTGTATCCTCTACCTATTGAAGATATTTCCATTCTTCTTTGCATACTACCCATTCCTACACCATATTGCTGTTTCAAATCTTCAATATCCATTAATCCGTACTTAACAAGTTCTTTTTCTTCATCGCTTAACATATCTTCATTAAATGGCACTTCTTCACGTCTATTTATTAATCTAACTCTATACCCCATTTTACATAATTCATTATCGTCAAAGTTATCTAATAGCATTTTATCTATTAATTTAGCCATTTTCTTAGCTTTCTCACTATCCTCACCTAATGGGTATTCAAATGATTGATAAAATCCTATATCAGCCTTTTTCTTAGAATTATACTCTGGTATATATCCATTTATAACTAATAGATTCTCTTCTTCTAATCTGCTATCGTCTAAACAATCTTCTGTTATATAAAATTCTACGTTTGCTAATGCTTTTTCTTCTGCCTCGTCATTTATAACATATATTCTTTGCACATTGTAATTTGTATAAATCTTTTCTTCGTGTGTTTTAGGATTAGTATAACTTGAATATTCTATATTACCTTGTACTTTAAATTTTTTGTCTTTATAAGCATCTGATTTTAATATTGAGTGCACTGCCATTGAATAATCAAATTCATTACTGCACTCTACTCTTTCTTCGTTTTCGTCTACAAATACCAGTTTACGGAAGTTTGCGATTCTATCTTCATATTTATCTTTATCTTTATATTTAAAGTTAGTTGATTCATATTTACCGTCATTATCTAATATGGTATATATAGTTGAATCATTAACATTAAGTGTTCCATCTGAAGTTCTTTTAACATTATTCATAAAAGATTTTATTTGAAGGTTAAAGCTATCTTTGTCGCATTTCATGTTTAAATTTAACGTTCTAATATTACAACCACTATCTAATAATTTATCAC
>OGWS01002799.1_pt1 | contig 10331 bp, 9 predicted proteins | sample 1576111 | NCBI WGS metagenome assembly OGWS01 (sample SAMEA3541534, study PRJEB24748) | human gut metagenome | biome: human gut; feature: human-associated habitat; material: faeces | place: China | collected 2012 | reverse complement strand
GGACGCCGAGCGCCGCACCTGCATCGGCTGTGTGGAGCAGCATTTTGCCCGTGTGTCCAGCGCCTCCCCGGTTTCCGGCTGCACCAGCGTCACCCCGTTGAGGGTGATGACCGGCGCGTTGACCGGCAGGTCCTCCATGAGGGCGCGCAGGGCGCAGAAGCCCCGGCCGGTAGCCAGGGTAAAGCGGCCGCCCTCCTCCACAAACTGCCGCAGCGCCTGGCGGTTGCGCTCCGGGATCTGCTGGCCCCAGGCAAGGGTGCCGTCCACGTCCGACACCAGCAGCCAATTTTCAAAACGATGTTCCACCTTGATCCGACCTTTCCTTATTATATGGCGTTTGGATTATGCTTCCTCCCCGCCCCGGCGCGCCAGCTGCGCCAGGAAGGCGGTGAAATATTGGGGAAGCGGACTTTCAAATTGCAGCCGTTCTCCGGTGATGGGATGGGTGAAGCCCAGCATGCGGGCGTGCAGGCACTGTCCGCCCAGGGAAGTGATGCACTTCTTCGGCCCGTAGACCGGGTCGCCGGCCACCGGGTGCCCCAGATGGGCCGCGATCTGCTCCCGGGCGCGGTTCCACAGGCCATAATAGTGGGCGGTGTCGATGGCCTCTTCACCTTCGCGGTAAGGAATCGACAGACCGCCGCCGGCGGAGATGGCCTGCAGATCCTGGCCAAAGTCGACGACCTGGCGCACCATCGCGCCGCACACCTGCTCCAGGTGACCATAGTCAACGCCAGAGCCGATATGCATATGGATCCCGACCAGCTGCAGCTGATAGCGACGCATCACTTCCAGCGCCGCCGGCAGGTGGCTGTACCAGATGCCATGCTTGCTATTCTCACCGCCGGTATTGGTTTTCTGGCTGTGGCCGTGACCAAATCCCGGGTTGACGCGCAGCCAGACGCGATGGCCCGGCGACACCTCGCCCAGCTGGCTCAGCATGTCGATCGAGCCGGCGTTCACCGGGATCTGTAACGCCTTCACCCGATCGAGGGTGGCGTCGTCGATCAGATCGGCGGTAAAGACGATATCCTCTGGATTCTGCTGCGGATCGTAGCCTGCCGCCAGCGCCCGCTCGATCTCCCCCAGCGACACCGAGTCCACCTTCACCCCCTGCTCACGCATCAGACGCAGAATATGAATGTTAGAGCAGGCTTTTTGCGCAAAACGCACCACGTCGAACTGGCTGAGCTGGGCTATCTGGCGGCGAATAATCTGCGCATCATAGACCCAGACCGGGCAGCCAAATTCCGCCGGCAGGCGCAGCAGGTTGTCCGCGGTCAGGTCAGTATCGGTGGCGTAAAGCGAGTGTGGCATAAGAACTCCGGTGCAGTGCGTGTGTTGGTCGCTGTTTTTTCTGATTACGCCACAGTGACAGACGAATAAAAAATATCGTTTTATCGCGACTCTATGCAAAAATGATATGGTTCCAGCCGAGCCTCACGGAGACCGCATGCCAGCCGTCAATTTGCGTCATATTGAAATCTTTCACGCGGTGATGACCACCGGCAACCTGACCGAAGCGGCGCGAATGCTGCACACCTCGCAACCCACCGTCAGTCGCGAGCTGGCGCGCTTTGAGAAGGTGCTCGGCCTGCAGCTGTTTGAGCGGACCCGCGGTCGCCTGCAGCCGACGGTGCAGGGCCTGCGTTTGTTTGAGGAGGTTCAGCGCTCCTGGTATGGCCTGGACCGTATCGTCAGCGCCGCCGAGAGCCTGCGCGAGTTCCGCCAGGGCGAGCTGTCGATCGCCTGTCTGCCGGTGTTTTCCCAGTCCTTTCTGCCGCTGCTGTTGCCTCCGTTTCTCGCTCGCTACCCGGAGGTCAGCCTGCAGATCGTCCCCCAGGAGTCGCCGCTGCTGGAGGAGTGGCTCTCCGCCCAGCGCCATGACCTTGGCCTGACGGAGACCCTGCATACCCCCGCGGGCACCGAACGCACCCCGCTGCTGACGCTGAATGAAGTCTGCGTGCTGCCCGCCGGCCATCCGCTGGCGGCGCAGGCGACACTGACCCCCGCCGATTTTCAGGGCGAAAACTATATCAGCCTGTCGCGCACCGACAGCTATCGCCAGCTGCTCGACGCCCTGTTCCTTGAGCATCAGGTTAAACGGCGGATGGTGGTCGAAACCCACAGCGCGGCCTCGATCTGCGCCATGGTGCGCGCCGGCGCCGGGATCTCGGTGGTGAATCCGTTAACCGCCCTGGACTATGCCGATAGCGGCGTAGTGGTGCGCCGCTTCAGCGTCGAGGTGCCGTTTACCGTCAGCCTGATCCGCCCCCTCCACCGCCCGCGCTCGGCGCTGGTCGACGCCTTTGTTGCCCACCTGCAGCAGAGTCTGCCGCAGATCCTCACGCCGCTGGCGTCGGTCCTGCAGAGAGCATAAAGTTGACCGCGTCTTCCGCGTGGATCGCCGCGGTGTCAAAGACCGGCAGCGGACTGAGCTCGGCAGGCACCAGCAGGCCAATCTCCGTACAGCCGAAAATAACCCCTTCCGCCCCCTGCTCCGCCAGGGCGGCGATCGTCTGCAGATAATAATCCCGCGACGCCTCGCTGAAAGTGCCGAGACAAAGTTCGTCGAAGATGATCTGATTGATCTGCGCCCGATCGTCAGCCTCAGGGATCAGCGTCTCGATGGCAAACTGCTCCTGCAGACGACCGCGGTAAAAGGTCTGCTCCATGGTATAGCGGGTGCCCAGCAGCGCGACCCGGCGCTGACCTTTGGCGGCAATCGCCCGTCCGGTGGCATCGGCAATATGCAGGAAGGGAACCTGGCAGCGGGCGGCGATGGCATCTGCGACTTTATGCATGGTGTTGGTGCACAGTACAATGCCTTCGGCCCCCGCCTGCTGCAGCCCGACCGCGGCCTCAGCAAGGATCTCTCCGGCGCGATCCCAGTCGCCGGCGGACTGGCAGGCTTCGATGTCGTGAAAATCGACGCTGTGCAGCACCAGGCTGGCAGAGTGCAGGCCGCCCAGTCGCGCCTTAACGCCCTCATTGATCAACCGATAATAGGGGATCGTGGACTCCCAGCTCATGCCGCCTAACAGGCCAATGGTTTTCATCTTCTGCTCCTTATGTCGTTTCTGCCAGTGAAGCAAACTTGTGATCAACTTTCCACTTCTCTGGCCGCGTATTTCTTTTTCATGAAGAGTGGGATAAGTTAAATGAAACAATGTTTCACTTTAACAACAGGATCGCCAGATGTTTATTTTTCATAAAGACACCACCCTTGAAGACCTCGGCAATGGCGTAACCCGCCGCATTCTGGCCCACGACGGCAAAATGATGGCCGTGGAGGTGAATTTTGCCGCCGGCGCCGTCGGCCCGATGCATAACCATCCTCACGAACAGCTCACCTATGTGCTTTCCGGCGAGTTCGAGTTCACCATCGGCGAGGAGACGCGCGTCGTCAGCGCCGGCGATACGTTGTATAAGCGGCCGGGGATTATGCACGGCTGCGTCTGCCTGCAGCCCGGCACGCTGCTCGATACCTTTACTCCCATTCGCGAAGATTTTCTTGAAGGCTAATCCATAACGGGGGCGATCGCCGTCCCCGGTTACTGCCCGGCGCCCTTCAATAAAAAGATGCTGTCACAATCATTATCCTGGTAATAATATTTCCCGCTCAGTTAAGCCTAATTTTTCATTCCTTTCAGACGCCCTTTACGGCCAAAATGCTTACCACCTCACCTTTTTGAAACATCGTTTCGACTTTGATCACATTTCCATCCTGATCTGCATGACGCAGAAACAAATCGCAATAAAATGAAATTAAAACGGTGTTTTATAAAAAACAGTTCAGCATAAAAAAAGGGGCTGTCAGCCCTTACCTGCTAGACCAGTTAAAGAATAACCCATTAATTAACAAGGACATGTTAAGCAGAGGAAGCGTTCAGACATTTTTGCGTTGTCAGGCGTAAAAGGCCGACAGCGCGGCGTCACCGGATCCGTATTACAACTCGTAAGCCAGGTAGGTATGTATGAATGAAAACAAGCTGCTGGGATTGGCATGGATATCGCCCTATATCATCGGGCTGATCGTCTTTACCGCTTTTCCCTTTGTTTCATCTTTCTTTCTCAGTTTTACCGAGTACGACTTGATGAGCCCGCCGGTATTTAACGGCATCGAAAACTATCGCTATATGTTGACCGAGGATAGCCTGTTCTGGAAATCGATGGGGGTGACCTTTGCCTACGTCTTTTTAACCATCCCCTTAAAACTGGCTTTCGCCCTCGGCATTGCTTTTGTGCTCAATTTCAAACTGCGCGGCATCGGCTTTTTCCGCACCGCCTATTACATCCCGTCGATCCTTGGCAGCTCGGTGGCGATTGCCGTGCTGTGGCGCGCCCTGTTCGCCATTGACGGCCTGCTGAACAGTTTTCTCGCCGTCTTTGGCATTGATGCCATCAACTGGCTGGGGGAACCCTCCCTGGCGCTGATGTCGGTCACCCTGCTGCGCGTCTGGCAGTTTGGCTCCGCGATGGTCATCTTCCTCGCCGCGCTGCAGAACGTTCCGCAGTCGCAGTATGAGGCGGCAATGATTGACGGCGCCTCAAAGTGGCAGATGTTCATGAAGGTCACCGTGCCGCTGATCACCCCGGTGATTTTCTTCAACTTTATTATGCAGACCACCCAGGCGTTCCAGGAGTTTACCGGCCCGTACGTGATAACCGGCGGCGGTCCGACCTATTACACCTACCTGTTCTCACTCTATATCTACGATACCGCCTTTAAGTACTTCGACATGGGCTATGGCGCCGCGCTGGCGTGGGTGCTGTTCCTCGTCGTGGCGGTCTTTGCGTCGATCGCCTTTAAGTCATCGAAATACTGGGTCTTCTACTCCGCCGATAAGGGAGGCAAAAATGGCTGATATTCAACAGATGGCGCCGGTGATGAGCGACGCCGATCGTGAGGTCGCCCGTACGCTGCGCCGGGAAAAGGTGAGCCGGGTGGTGCGCTACGTCGTGCTGATATTCGTCGGCCTGCTGATGCTCTACCCGCTGGCGTGGATGTTCTCCGCCTCGTTCAAGCCGAACCATGAGATCTTCACCACCCTCGGGCTGTGGCCTGCCCACGCCACCTGGGACGGGTTTATCAACGGCTGGAAGACCGGCACCGAATACCATTTCGGCCACTATATGCTGAACACCTTTAAGTATGTGATCCCGAAAGTGGTGTTAACGATCATTTCCTCCACCATCGTGGCGTACGGCTTCGCACGCTTTGAGATCCCGTGGAAGAAGTTCTGGTTCGCAACGCTTATCACCACCATGCTGCTGCCGAGCACCGTCCTGCTGATCCCGCAGTACCTGATGTTCCGCGAAATGGGGATGCTGAACAGCTATCTGCCGCTGTACCTGCCGCTGGCCTTCGCCACCCAGGGATTCTTCGTCTTCATGCTGATCCAGTTTCTGCGCGGCGTGCCGCGCGATATGGAAGAGGCGGCGCAGATCGACGGCTGCAACTCCATCCAGGTGCTGTGGTATGTGGTGGTGCCGATCCTCAAGCCGGCCATTATCTCGGTGGCGCTGTTCCAGTTTATGTGGTCGATGAACGACTTTATCGGTCCGCTGATCTACGTCTACAGCGTCGATAAGTATCCCATCGCGCTGGCGCTAAAAATGTCTATCGACGTCACGGAAGGCGCGCCGTGGAACGAAATTCTGGCAATGGCGAGCATCTCCATTCTGCCGTCCATCATTGTCTTCTTCCTGGCTCAACGCTACTTCGTGCAGGGCGTGACCAGCAGCGGAATCAAAGGTTAAGAGGGAAATATCATGGCTGAAGTGATTTTCAACAAACTGGAAAAAGTCTACTCCAACGGGTTTAAAGCGGTGCATGGTATCGACCTGAAGATTGCCGATGGCGAATTTATGGTGATCGTCGGCCCCTCCGGCTGCGCCAAATCGACCACCCTGCGCATGCTGGCGGGTCTGGAGACCATCAGCGGCGGCGAGGTGCGGATTGGGGACAAAATCGTCAACAACCTGGCGCCTAAATCCCGTGGCATCGCGATGGTGTTCCAGAACTACGCCCTCTATCCGCATATGACGGTGCGCGAAAACCTCGCCTTTGGCCTTAAGCTGAGCAAGCTGCCGAAGGCGCAAATCGACAGACAGGTGGAAGAAGCGGCGAAAATTCTCGAACTGGAAGAACTGCTCGATCGCCTGCCGCGCCAGCTCTCCGGCGGCCAGGCGCAGCGCGTGGCGGTGGGCCGGGCGATCGTCAAAAAACCGGACGTCTTCCTGTTCGACGAACCGCTCTCCAACCTTGACGCCAAGCTGCGCGCCTCGATGCGGATCCGCATTTCCGATCTGCATAAGCAGTTGAAAAAACCTGGCAAACCGGCGACCACCGTCTACGTCACCCACGATCAGACGGAAGCGATGACCATGGGCGACCGCATCTGCGTGATGAAGCTCGGCCACATTATGCAGGTTGATACCCCGGACAATCTCTACCACCAGCCGAAAAATATGTTTGTCGCCGGGTTTATCGGCGCGCCGGAGATGAATATTCGTCCCAGCCAGTTGGTTGAGCACGGTGGTCGCCTGCATTTGACGCTGGGCGATCAGCGGCTGCCGCTCAACGATCGGCTGCAAAGCAAAGTTGAAACCCATAAGAATCAGCAGGTGTTCTTTGGCGTGCGCCCGGAGTTTGTCTCTCTCTCCGATGAACCGTTTGCCGAAGGTTCCTGCGCGGGTGAAATGGTACGCGTAGAAAACATGGGACATGAATTCTTTGTTTATCTCAGGGTTGCTGATTATGAGCTGACCGCCCGCGTGCCGTCGGACGATGCGAAGCCGATGATTGCCAAGGGACTGAATCGCAAAGTCTATTTCACCTTTGATCTCAACAAGTGTCACATCTTTGACGCCAAAACCGAACAGAACCTCTCTCTGTGAACCCTGGAGCATAACAATGAAAAACGTGCTGATAAGCGCCACCCTCTCCGCCACCCTGGGCCTTAGCGCCTTCTCTTCGCTAGCGCAGGACGTCGACCTGCGTATGTCCTGGTGGGGGGGCAACGGCCGCCATCAGGTCACCCTCAAGGCGCTGGAGGAATTCCACAAACAAAACCCAGACATCAACGTCAAAGCAGAATACACCGGCTGGGACGGCCATCTTTCACGCCTGACCACCCAGATTGCCGGCGGTACCGAGCCTGACGTGATGCAGACCAACTGGAACTGGCTGCCGATCTTTTCGAAAAATGGCGATGGCTTTTACGATCTGAATACCCTGAAAGACGAGATCGACCTCAGCCAGTTCGACGCCAAAGAACTGCAGTCCACCACGGTCAACGGCAAGCTTAACGGTATTCCAATTTCCGTCACCGCCCGCGTCTTCTACTTTAACGACGAAGCATGGAAAAAGGCGGGCATCCCCTTCCCGAAAACCTGGGATGAACTCATGGCGGCGGGAAAAACTTTCGAAAGCAAGCTCGGGAAACAGTACTACCCGGTGGTGCTCGAACACCAGGACGTGCTGGCCCTGCTCAACTCTTATATGGTGCAAAAATACAATCAGCCGGCCATCGATGAGAAAGGGCGAAAATTCTCCTACAGCAAAGCGCAGTGGGCGGATTTCTTCGGTATGTATAAGAAGCTTATCGACAGCCATGTGATGCCGGACACCCGCTACTATGCCTCCTTCGGCAAGAGCAACATGTACGAAATGAAGCCGTGGATCCAGGGCGAATGGGGCGGGACCTACATGTGGAACTCCACCATCAACAAATATTCCGATAACCTGAAGCCGCCGGCGAAGCTGGTGCTGGGGGAATACCCGATGCTGCCGGGCGCCACCGATGCCGGACTGTTCTTCAAGCCCGCGCAAATGTTATCGATTGGCAAATCGACGAAAAACCCGCAGGCGGCGGCGAAAGTGATTAACTTCCTGCTGAACAGCAAAGAAGGGGTGGATATTCTTGGACTGGAGCGCGGCGTGCCGCTGAGTAAAGCGGCGGTCACCTACCTGACCGAGGATGGGGTAATCAAAGCCGACGATCCGGCGGTGTCCGGCCTGAAGCTGGCGCAATCCCTGCCCACCGCTCTGCCGGTCTCCCCGTACTTCGACGATCCGCAGATCGTCGCCCAGTTCGGCACCACCCTGCAGTACATCGACTACGGTAAAAAGTCGGTGGAAGAAGCGGCCGAGGACTTCCAGCGCCAGACCGACCGCATTCTGCGCCGCGCGATGCGCTAACCTGCCCGCCTGAACTCTCCCGTGGCGTCCGCCGCGGGAGAGCCTGCCTGAGTATCCTGTCAGAAGAAATATTTGAAGCGCACCCGGGCGCCGTAGCGTTCATCGGGATTCCCGCTCTTCGCTGCCGTGGAATCGAGCCACGAGGCATAGGCGCCAAGGTAAATATTGAAGTTCGGCATCGCCATGATATTCGGCAACTGCCAGGAGGTGTGCAGGGTATGGATGTCATAGCGCCCCGGCGCCAGGATAGCGCAATCGCCATCGCATTCGCTGGTCACCCCGGCCATATTGAACTGGTCGATTTTATTGTGCGCATAGATATAGCCCAGCTCCACGCGATGCCAAAGGGCGTTGATCCCGGCGCTGAAGTCGGTTTCGTCCGCCGCGTCCAGCAGGGCGGTACTCAGATTAACCACCGCCCCATCCTGCGGATCGCTTTTCAGGGTGTTCCAGCTCATGGTCAGCCCGTAGCCGGTGCGGTTTGACTGGTCGACCCAGCGTCCGCTCTGGCTCTGATAGCCGTAAGCATTGTTGACGAGATTGCTCTCTATCGCCGCGGCCGCCGACCAGGCGCCGGACTGCCACGCCGCCACCGGCCGCACGTACACCACATTTTTGCGGTTTTCCAGCGCGTTACCATGATAGTTCTGATCGACAAACAGCGAACTGCCGTCCTCCACCAGGGTGTTAACTTCGAAATACCAGTTATCCACCGTTTTGCTAAACAGAAGGTTACCGCCGCTGCTGCTGCGCCCGCGCCCCTCTTTCATCATGTAAATATAGCCATAGCCATCGGAATAGAGATCGTTGGCGGTATTACCTGAATATTCAATAAAGGTATCCTGATTCAGCGGGAACATATCCCAGGCTTCAAAGCGGCCTATTTTTATTTTCCAGTCATCCTGCTGGCCGAAGAAAAATACCGCATCATCAAGATTCATTTTGCCATCCATATCCGCCAGAGGCTGCACGCTGAATCCGGCATATTGCCCGTCGGCGCCATTCCGTCTGCCATCGAAACCCAGCAGAATACGACCGTTAATATCCCAGCGCTCTTTATCGCCGGGCGCCCAGCTTTTATTCGCGCTGGTTTTGACCGACGTCAGGCTGCCGGTGCGACTGGCGCCATCGAGGTTAAATTCGACGTCGCCAAAAAATTTTAATTCGCCATTGTCATTTAGCTGCAAACGCGGCGAAGCAGGCGCCGCGCGGGCGACCGTCGCGGCCTGCTGCTGGCCTTTCAGCGTCTTAATTTCCGCCTCTGCGCTGGCGGCGCGCGCCTCCGTCGCCTTTAGCCGCTGCTCCATTTGCGCCAGTCGCTCCTCCAGCGATAACGGCGCCTGCGCCATAACGGATGGCAGATACAGAGACGTCAGAAAACACCCGACCCAGATTTTATTCATCGGTAAACCCTTTTATTATGGAATGAACTGAATTTTTTATTAATGGGTAACGCACGACGATGCAGGCAATAATAACCCGCCCATCGTCAAAGACGGGTTATTAACGACAACAGCCTTATTATTATTCGAGCTGCCAGGCACCGGCTTCGGTTAATGCCGCCGAGCCGCTCCAGGCAAATAACGCTAATTCACGGCGGGGAGCCTGCGGATAGATACGGCTACTCAGGCAGGCTTCGCCGTCATTGACAAAAACCTCCACCGAAGAGCTATCGAAAAATATTCGCAGGTTGAGATCCGCCCCGGCGGTCAACGGCACGCTGCGCGTCCCGCACAGGCCATACTGCGGATAATGCCGCTCCAGCACCAGACGCTGCTGTTGGGCATCCACGTAGATGCGCAGGCCATCGCCAAAGCGCAGACCATACTGCTCGGCGCTGCTGCGGGCGCAGTCCCAGCGCAGATTCACCTCCATCGCCTCGCAGTTGTCGACCATCGTCGTCTGCTGGTTGTTCAGGGTGCTGACCGGCCACGGGAACCAGGCGCCGCGCAGGCTCTCCACTTCTTTCGCCGGGCGCATCTGCAGGCGGTCATCCGCGCTCAGGCTCAGCTCGCGCGGCAAGGAGAGCATGCCCGCCCAGCCGTCCTGCTGCTCCGGCAGCGGCGATTCCCACATATCCAGCCAGCCAATCACGATCCGCCGGCCATCGGGGGTGGCGAAGCTT
>OGWS01002794.1_pt1 | contig 10342 bp, 8 predicted proteins | sample 1576111 | NCBI WGS metagenome assembly OGWS01 (sample SAMEA3541534, study PRJEB24748) | human gut metagenome | biome: human gut; feature: human-associated habitat; material: faeces | place: China | collected 2012 | reverse complement strand
AACCGGACGTTTATTGATCTTTACTTTATCCTTTGCAGGAGAAATTTCAACAACTTCCTTTTCACCTTTATCATTTTCTTTTTCTTCTGTCTTTGCTTCCTCATGAATATGTTCAACAACTACATCATCGTCTCTTAACTCAGATTCATCAATTGTCTCATATTCCTGAGGTGCATTTGCTTTGGAAAGGTAAATATGAACCGGCATGAAGGAACAGTATTTCTCAAGAATCTCACGCATACGGTACTCATTTGCAAATTCCAGGCAGTCTTCATTCAGGAACAGGGTGATTTCTGTACCAATCGTATTCTTGTTACCTTCCTGGATATCATATTCTGTTCCGCCATCGCAGGACCAGTGTACAGGCTGTGCACCTTCTGTATAGGAAAGTGTATCAATATGCACTTCATCCGCCACCATAAATGCAGAATAAAATCCAAGTCCAAAATGACCGATCATCTGATCATCTGTAGTTTTGTCTTTATATTTCTCAAGAAACTGAGTTGCACCTGAAAAAGCAATCTGGGTAATGTATTTCTCTACTTCATCAGCAGTCATGCCAATACCATTATCGATGAATTTCAGAGTTTTCTCATCAGGATTAACAATTACCTGAATCTCCGGTTTGTATCCTTCCGGAAAAGTATATTCTCCCATTACTTCCAGTTTTTTCAGTTTAGTGATCGCATCGCATCCGTTGGAGACCAGCTCTCTTACAAAAATATCATGATCGGAATATAACCATTTCTTGATGATTGGGAAAATATTTTCACTGTTAATTGATAAATTTCCATGTTTTACAGCCATGCTGTCCACACTCCTTTTTGTTTTTAATCATTTGCCGCAACTTTATCTGTCAATATACTGCATTCTTATCTGCTCTGCCTCCTGAGCCAAAACTATCCTCTCCTGTTTATCCTTTGAAATAGCTTTTGACTCCTGTAAGTTGCTTCTCTGAAAGATATAGTAATACCATTTATTCCAAAAGTCAAGAAAAAATTAGCACTCACTAAAAATGAGTGCTAATAATTTTATATTTTACATATTCCCCTGTATTTTTTTCTTCAGATAACTCTTATTTCTTTCGTCTTTTGTATACCACAACTCCCACAATACATCCTGCTGCAATCGCCAGAATAATCACAAACGGTGTGATATTAGTCGTATCTCCTGTCTTTACCGCTGATTTCGCAGTTGCTCCATTCGGCTGCGGAGTCGGAGTTGCGGTTACAGTCTGTGCCTGTGTAATACTGAAATTCACCTGTTTAGTATCCTGCTCCCCTGTATTCTCCCATTCACTTCCATTATACTTCTGACGGTCAAATGTAACTGTCAATGTGTAGGTTCCGGCCTTCGTAATTCCAAATGCAGCAGTATAAGGTGCACTGCTCCAGCTATTTGTATTGATCACTTTCCAGTTATACGGTACATAGCGGACATCTCCCTTTCCCGGACTTTCATTGTCCATACCCGCTCCGACTGCTGTAAATGTAATCTTTGACTGTGTTGTGTATCCATCTGAACTGATTCCTGTAATCTTATTATCTGCCGGATCTGCAATTTTCGCCTTGCGGGTAGCTTTAACCGTAAACTGAACTTTCACTTCTGCACTGATCTGCTGTTCATTATCAATCACAACTGACTCTGTATAGGAGCCGGCCTTTAAACCCGCCTTCGGGCGGATTTTAAATGTACAGCTCTCCCCCGGTGCAAGCTCTGTGGCTGAAAGTTTCCCGATTTTAAAGTTTTTACCTGACGGTGCATTTAAAGTTACATTTGCATTCCCCTCATTCGTCACTGTAACTTTCTGCGCTTCTGGTGCCTCACTATATCCTTCTTTTGCTTTTCCAAAATTCAGTTCTTCCGGTGTTACGGATAATTTATAAATCTTTTTCACTTCCGAAACAGTCGCAGAAGCTTTGATCGTTGTCAATACATCTTCCTGTCCTTCCGAACTGGTCTGGGCTATCTGAATACTGTCCAGATAATTGCCGACTTTCAGACCGGTCACCGGTACTGCTGTAAATGCAGCAGAATCTCCCGGCTCCAGCACTGATGCCGAAAGTTCCCCAATATCAAAATACTCTGCATATGGCTGCATCAGCGAAACAGTTGTATTTCCTGTATTGGTAAGTGTAATGGTCGTCGCTTCAGGAGTATCATAACCTTCCTTCAGATCATCATAACTGAAAGATTCCGGATCTGCCTGAACTGCTGTGATCTGTTCCTGTTCTGCCTCTTTTACAGATACTTCCGCAGTTACCTGCACTGCTACTTCCGGATCCTCTTCACTTTCAAATATCAGAGTATCACTGTAATCACCCTTCGTCAGACCGGTTTTTGGCTGTACCATGAACATAAGAGAATCACCTTTTGCAATCTGTATTCCTGATACAGCTTCACTTCCATCTTCGTTCATCACCTCAAAATAATCTGATTTCGGTATCTTTAAAGTGACAGTTCCATCCCCTGTATTTGTTACGGTTACGGACAGTGTCTCATTGGCCTGTGTATAATTTTCTTCGATATCGCTGAAATTAAGACTTCCTGTATTTACATCAAGAGACTGTGCCTCAAGAGATGCATCTGCATTGTCACCTGCCGATGGAGCCTCGCTGTCATCCGGCGTCTCTGTCGGTTCTGCAGAAGGCTCATCCGAAGGCTTCAGATCTTCGTCATCTGATGAATCATCCTCACCTTCAACTGCAATCTTCGCTTCAAAAGAAACCTCAATACCTTCTTCCGTCCGGTATGTGATCATATCATCATATTCACCCGGTTCCAGCCCTTCCCTCGGCTGTATCCATACGCTTACAGATTCACCTGCACTCAGCGGTTCTGTAATATCCTGAACCATAAAATGTTCCGGACTGATCTCCTGAAAATTCAAGCTCTCATTTCCGGTGTTCGTAATCTGCACATACTGTGCTTCCACATCCTCAAGATCACTCTTTACTGTTCCAAAATCACAAATCTGATCTTCGCTGTCCTCTACAGTGGCAATCGCTTCGTAAGTCTTTTGATCCTTATTACCTTTACCTGCTACCGTTTCATCTTTCTCTGATCCATCTGTCTGCACATTTCCATTCTCATCCACCTGCAGCTGATCTTCTGTATAAATTTTCATCTGGGAATCATCAGTACCTTCTGTTGTTTCCTCCGGCTGACCTTCTGTGTTCTGAGATCCATCTTCCTGTTCATTCCCTGCATTCTGCTGTACATCTTCTGTTCTATCTGTGTCCTGATTTTCAGAATCCTGACTGCCTTCTGCATTATCTGCTGTTTCTTCCAGCTGTGCATCCTCTGTTCCATCTGCCGTTTCTGCCTGCTGTGTATCCTCTGCTTTCGCCTCTTCTTCAGTTGCAGCTACCTCTAACGTCTTTGCAGTAAGAGTACCTGTCAGTCCGCTTCCATCTACAGGGGTCAGATCAAGCACAAGTCTGCATCCCAAATCATCCTGAGTGATCGTATAGGTCTTCTCAGTACCTACCTGTGTTAACTCCTTCTCCCCTGTCTGTCTTGACCAGGAAAAAGTGAAATCTTCATCTGTAACCTCTTCCGGTGTAACCTTTGCATAATCTGCACTCACTACTACGCCTACAGCTGCCAGTCCCTTAATCTTAAGCTTACCGCCCAATTCTCCTGACGGAGCTGCCGCAAAAACCATGGATGGAATCATTGAAATAACCATCATCACAGTCATTACAACTGCAAGAAATCTCTTTCTCTCCATCTGTAGTCCTCCTTTTCATTTATAATAAAATTTGTAATTATTCAGCATCCACTCTGAAGGTACTGAATAATTACAGTTCTGTGATGCTTCTGTGTCTGTCTGCCCTTTTCATTCCCATCACAGACCACAGCACCGTTTTTCTCTTTATAAAAGCATTATAGCATCGCATTTTCCGGAAATGTAATCTGTATTTTCTCCCTTAAAACAACTTCAGCCCCTGAGTATCAGAGTTCAATTTTCTCCAATATTCAGGGACCGAACTGTGTTTTACAGTTATTTCTCCGATATATCACGTGATATCCATAATTTGACCGAACAGTTTTTATCCTTCTACTATCAGATATTTTCCATCCGGCAGAGTAAATACTTCACTTGCATCTTCCAGTTCTTCATCTGACATTCCTTCCACATCAGCGCCTGCTTCTTCCAGATATTCTCTCACTTCTTCAATAGAATCCACAACCTGCGCCATGCAATCCTCAAGGAATGCTTCCGCTGCTTCATATGATTCTGCTACCGGCTGTGGAAAAAGCTGCTCCTGATTTTCAAGAAACGTATTAATACATTCTTCTGTAAACATTTTAAATAACCTCCTCAATCTTTCCCTTTGCCCGGATCAGCTTCTCAAGGACCGGTTCAACCTGTTTTGTCATATAGGACGTAGCTGCCCGTACCCCCTCCTTGGAATGCTCCATGGCAAAGCCATATTTTACCGCTTTAAGCATCTCTATATCATTATATTCGTCTCCGAACGCAATACATTCTTCCGGCGAAATATGATATCTTTTCTGATATTCTCTGATCCCTTTTGCCTTGTTTGTTCCAAAAGGAATAAAATCAATCCACTCATTTCCCGAAGTGACAACAACACATTCTTTTCCAAATCTGTCCATCCAGTATTTCACAGATTCTTCTGTAAGGCCGGCCGGTTCAAACACAGCCAGCTTCATGATAGGATCCGTCATCTCTTCCATGCTGTTTACAAATCTGCATTCATTTTTTACTTCATATAACATATGGTCATGAAATCTCTTTGTCTTCGGCATCAGATAGTGGTAATCCTTTGCAGAACAGGTAAACTCGGCATCCTTCTTTTCCAGGATTGCAGAAATAATCTCCCCTGCCAGCTTTCTGTCAAAAGAATCCTGATACAGTACCTCTCCATGATCCACTGCCAGTGCACCATTCTCCGAAATATAGGAAATCTCTGAAGCAACAGGCGCAAACAGCTTTGTCATATTCGGATATTGTCTTCCACTGGCTGCCACAAACATAATCCCCAGTTCCTCTAACTGCCTGATCAGCGAAAAAATTTCTTCAGGCAGAGACTGTGCCTTATGTAAAAGTAACGTCCCATCCAGATCACTTGCAACCAACTTAATCATTTCCATGTTCCTCGCAAATTTTTACCAGATCTGTCGGTTTCTCAGCGACAAGATCTGCTCCATTCTCATTCAGTTCTTTTCGGTCACGAAAGCCCCATAGCGCACCTACTGTATACATTCCTGCTGCTTTACCGGTCTTCATATCTGTACTTGTATCTCCCACATACATACATTCTTCCGGTTTTACACCAAATTTTTCCGCAACCATAAGCGGACCATCAGGTGCCGGTTTCCTGCGGATTGCTTCACTCTGACCAACTACCATATCAAATTCCCCATCAAAAAGCTGCGCAATTACTTTCACAGCTGCAGGATGAGGTTTATTTGAACAAACTGCCAGCTTCATTCCATGTTCCTTCAATTTCTTTAAGGTTTCCGGCATTCCCTTATAGGGAACTACTTTATACATCGGATCTGCTTCAAACATTTCCCGGTAAAGCTTCTGTCCCTCATCATAATGCGCAAGTTCCGGATCCCCCGCATCCTTAAGTGCGCGGCGGATCAGCATATTTGCCCCTTCTCCGCTGTAATATCTGAAATTATCCACCGGAAGTGTTTTCAACCCGAATTTTTCCATAATAATATTAGTCACATAAGCCATGGAATCCAGCGTATCAGCCAGTGTTCCATCCAAATCAAATATACATGCTTTAATCATCTTTTGTCATCCTCTTAAGTTAATTCCTGATTTCTTCATTTCATAAAATAATCTGGCAACCGGGAGTCCTACCACATTATTGTAATCTCCGTTGATCCCCTTTACATAAATTCCGAAAAGTCCCTGGATGCCATAGCTTCCAGCCTTATCCATAGGCTCTCCTGTAGCAACATACTCTCTGATCTCCTCATCTGAAACCGGATAAAAAGTCACATCTGTACTTTCATAAAAAGTATGTTCTGTCCAGACTTTTTCTTTCTTTTCCCATACAGAAACGCCGGTATATACCTGATGAGTACTTGCCTGAAGTTTCTTTAATGTATTCACTGCATCCTCTGTATCATGAGGTTTGCCAAGGATCACATTCTCAAACACTACCACTGTGTCAGATCCGATCACAATTGTTCCGTCGGCACTATCTTTCATAGTGCGGATAACAGAAGCTGCTTTATCCGAAGCCAGCTGTTTTACTGCCTCTCCCGGATTGTCTGAGATACGATTCTCATCACCTGATGCAGGCAACACTTCAAAATCTACGCCAGCCCGTTCCAACAGTTCTTTTCGTCTGGGTGAAGCAGATGCCAAAATAATTTTTCTCATAATAACCTCTTCTTTCCTGTCATAGTATACCTTGTATCTTTTTGGTATGCAACTGCTTTCATTAACTCTTTCCATAAAATTTCGCTTTTCTTTTTATCTGAAAAGTATTAAAATAACAATAACCTATAGCTGAATAAAATGGTGTCAGGAGTAAAAGATATTTTTATCCTGACTCGCTGTCAAAAATAGGAAAATATCAGAAAGGAGTTTATGATTATCATGGCTAAAATTAATAAATACTGGGGATATGTTGCAATAGGTGCCCTTACAGCAGCTGCTGCCGGTGCTGTAGCTGCCCTTATTGCCAAAAAAGGATCCTGTAAAGAGGATTTTGATTTTGAAGATGACTTTGATGATTTCGATCTGACTGATGAAAAGGAAACTGCTAAGGAAGATCAGGAACCTGCCGAAGATTTCCAGTCCTGGGAACATACAGGCGAACAGTCTGCAACAGATGACACCGAAAACGAAGAAGCTGCTGATACAGACGATTCTGAGAAGTCTTCCGATAAAGCTGCTGAAGTTGAGATTAAAGATGCAGAAGAGGAAGAAGATGCCGATGAACCCGAGAATTTTGAAGAGACTATGGACGCTGCATCTGAATCTGAAGAATAAACGTTACCGTTCACAGTAACGTAACCAAAAAGGAATGTTACTTCACGATTATACAATCGTAGAAGCAACATTCCCTTTTTATTCTGATTATATTACTATTTCAGTCTCATTATGCTTTCGGAAGTTTAAATGAGCTCTTCAGAGACACGATACGGTTGAATACCGGTGCACCCTCTTTAGAATCATGGATATCTGCACAGAAAAATCCTGTTCTTACGAACTGGAAGCTGTCATAGCCTTTTGCTTCCATAAGTGCTGGTTCTACATATGCAGTAACTTTTGTCAAAGAGTTCGGATTTACATTCAGAGAACCATCTTCTTTGTTGTATACACCCTTCTCCTCGTCTACGATATTCTCATAGAGACGTACTTCTGCTTTTCCTGCCTGACTTGCTTCTACCCAGTGAATGGTTCCTTTTACTTTTCTGCCATCCGGCGCATTGCCACCCTTTGTTGCAGGATCATAAGTACAGTGTACAACACGTACAGTTCCATCTTCATCAGCTTCATATCCTGTACAGGTTACAAAATATGCGTTCATAAGACGAACCTCTGTGCCCGGGAACATTCTCTTATATTTCTTAGGCGGATCTACCATGAAGTCTTCTCTCTCAATATAGAGTTCTCTGCCAAACGGTATTTTACGGGTTCCCAGTTTTTCATTCTCCATATTGTTCGGAGCTTCCAGATATTCTACTTCGCCTTCCGGATAATTATCGATCACAAGCTTGATCGGATCAAGAACAGCCATCAGACGTGGACGTTTCAGTTTCAGATCCTCACGGATGCAGTATTCAAGCATTGCATAGTCAACAGAGCTGTTTGCTTTGGATACACCGCAGAGTTCTACAAACATTTTGATGGATTCCGGTGTAAATCCACGGCGGCGCAGTGCTGCGATGGAAACCAGACGCGGATCATCCCATCCGTCTACGATGCCTTCCTCTACCAATTTCTTGATATAACGTTTACCTGTAACTACATTTGTCAGATACAGTTTTGCAAACTCAATCTGCTTCGGCGGCTGTGGGTATTCCAATTCTTTTACAACCCAGTCATACAGTGGTCTGTGATCCTCAAACTCCAGAGTACAGATGGAATGTGTGATTCCCTCAATCGCATCCTCGATGGGATGGGCGAAATCATACATTGGATAGATGCACCATGTATCACCTGTTCTGTGGTGAGTCATATGAGCAACACGATAGATAACCGGGTCGCGCATATTCATGTTCGGAGATGCCATATCGATCTTGGCACGAAGCACTTTCTCTCCGTCTGCATATTTGCCTTCTTTCATCTCTTCAAAAAGCTGCAGGTTCTCTTCTACGCTTCTGTTTCTGTATGGACTTTCTTTACCCGGCTCTGTAAGAGTTCCACGATATTCACGGATCTGATCTGCTGTCAGGTCACATACATAGGCTTTGCCTTTCTGAATCAGCTTTACAGCAGCTTCATACATCTGTCCGAAATAGTCAGATGCAAAAAACAGTCTGTCTTCCCAGTCTGCACCAAGCCATTTGATATCTGCCTTGATGGATTCTACAAACTCACTCTTTTCTTTGGTCGGGTTTGTATCATCAAAACGCATGTTGAACTTGCCGTTATATTCCTGTGCAAGACCATAGTTTAAAAGAATAGATTTCGCATGACCGATATGAAGATATCCATTCGGTTCCGGCGGGAAACGCGTATGCACGGTGTCATAAACACCCTCTGCTAAATCTTTATCAATGATATTCTCAATAAAATTTTTGGAAACTGTTTCGTTCTCCATCTTTTTCCCTCCTGTTGTCGTATTTTATACTGTTTTATCACACATCTATATATAAAAAATACAACTGAATATTTTTTATGTCGAATGAATTTATATTATCATTGGAAATTCCATCTGTCAACCGTTTACACAACAGTGACAGGCCTTATATTTCTCAGACGTTACTGTTCACTCCGTTCACAGTAACGTAGCCAAAATTCATTCCAGATTGCCTGCGGCAATGGAATTTTGGCTTGTATGTCTCGGGATTTTGGCATATTCATGCCAAAACACCTTGCGGGACAGTGGTGTGTGAACAGTAACTCTCAGACTCATCTGCACTCTCTTTCAGCAGCTCATATCCTTGACTAACATCTTGCAAAATATTATAATTATATCAACATATCAAGGAGGTGCGGCAATATGAGTAATGCACTACCAATTGAAGATTTAAGTAAAACTTACCTGGAACATTCTATGGTTATCAATAACTTTGTTATCAAGATCGGCAGCCAAATCAAAGACAGCTTATGTCGTGTCTTTGGTGATGGTGTTCAGTATGAATGGCGTGAAAATGATGATAAAGTAATCATTCCTGACGTATCAATCATCTGTAACCTGAGAGACCGTAAGAACATTTCTTTCACTGGCATTCCCCGCTTTGTGATGGAAGTTTTGTCCAATGCCACAGAAGAATATGATCGACATGAAAAAATGAATATTTATTGCAAGGTCGGTGTCTCTGAGTATTGGATCGTTGACTGGAGAAAAAAATCTGTAGAGATTTATCTCTTCGATTTCAAAGAAGATGGCACTGGTTATCCGTATCTTTATAAGACTGTCACAGCCCAGAATAAAGAAGATTTACATCTGGTTATGTTTCCGAATCTGAAGATAACCTTTGACGAGCTGTTCGACATTGGTGAATATTAACGAAAAATAAGGCATAAACCAAGGAAATAGTTTACTCTTTTTATTTGTTTCAGAATGTTTCAGAATCACTTGCATATTGATTTCCTGATCTGCATATGCTATAATGCCAGTAGGCGAAAAGAAATAGCAAGTCCATGTAGACAAAAAGAATGAAGCCCTCAGTAGTGCGAATACTGGGGGCTTCTTCTTATTTTTTATGGCAGACAAGAAACTGCCAGGTTAGTGTTGCCCTACTTATCTCCGTCTAACCATTTGCAAACATAATAGGCAGCTATGCTTGCCATAAAGGTGACAAGAAAAGAAACAGCAAGATTCTCCATATAGACTTCACCTCCTCCCGTTGCCGGGTATCGGTTGGACAACACTGTAAGTATAACATATCTCTTGTCATTCTGGAAGTACAAACAGTTCTTAGAAGTTTATAAAATAATACTGGGTTTATTCGAGTATATCATCCTAAAATCATCTTCAGGAATAGGAAGAGTCTCAGTACAAAAACTGCAATTCTGAGCAGTATCCCGGAACTGCAAATTGCACAAAAAAAATAATCAGAACCTATGTCCTGATTATCTTGAGTAACTTTGATTTACTGGCACCTCACAAACCCAGTAAATAAGCTATTCTTAGCAAGCTGATGACGGGAATTGAACCCGTGACCCCTT
>OGWS01002787.1_pt1 | contig 10368 bp, 7 predicted proteins | sample 1576111 | NCBI WGS metagenome assembly OGWS01 (sample SAMEA3541534, study PRJEB24748) | human gut metagenome | biome: human gut; feature: human-associated habitat; material: faeces | place: China | collected 2012 | reverse complement strand
GCATTGGCAAGGAAGTGACTCCGTGGGCTCAGAAGGCTCTGGAGAAGGCGGCCGAGGGCGTTGCCGAATTCGATTACGAGAATTTCGATCTTGGCGCCGAACGTTACCTGCGTGACGGTGCGATTCTTCCGGAAGAGGAAGAGGAACGCATCAAGAAGACCGACGCGATCCTGTTGGGCGCAGTCGGCGATCCGCGTATCAAGGCCGGCATTCTCGAACGTGGCCTGCTGCTCAAGCTCCGTTTCGATCTCGACCAGTACGTCAACCTGCGTCCGTCCAAGCTGTACAAGGGCGTGACCTCCCCGCTCGCCAACCCGGGTGATATCGACTTCGTCGTGGTGCGTGAAGGCACCGAAGGCCTGTACTGCGGCGCCGGCGGAGCGGTTCGCCGCGGCACCCCGAACGAGGTGGCCACCGAAGTTTCCATCAACACCGCCTACGGCGTGGAACGTGTGGTGCGTTACGCCTTCCAGCTGGCCATGAAGCGCAGGAAGCATGTGACCCTCGTGCACAAGAAGAACGTGCTCGTCAACGCCGGAGACATGTGGCAGCGCATCGTCGATAAGGTCGCCGAGGAATATCCGGAAGTTTCCCACGACTATCTGCATATCGACGCGACCACCATTTTCATGGTGTCGAATCCGTCCCGCTTCGACGTGATCCTCACTGACAACCTGTTCGGCGACATCATCACCGACGAGGCAGGTGCCGTGGTCGGCGGTGTCGGATACTCCGCTTCCGGATGCATCAACGCTTCCAACGAATACCCGTCCATGTTCGAGCCGATTCACGGTTCCGCACCGGATATCGCAGGCCAGAACAAGGCCAATCCGACCGCCGCGATCCTTTCCGCGGCCATGCTGCTGCGTCATCTCGGTTTCGACGACGCCGCGGCCAAGATCGATGCGGCCGTCGAAGCGGACATCGAAGAGCTGGGATCCGCTACCCGCTCCACCGACGAGGTCGGACGCGACATTCTGGCACGCATGTGACATATGATCCGGAACGCATGATTGCGCCGGATATGTTCGCCTGTTGAGACGCCTGTCGAAATCGAGTTCATGCTTGAATTCGACAGGCGTTTCGCATATTCAGGGGGATTTCAGGGATTGCTTTCAGGGTGGATGAAAGCAACAAGGCAAATTATGGGATATTGTTGAAACCATGAGTGACAACAATGCCGATTACAACGGTTCCGGCCAAGACGAGTATTTCGCGACGAACGATTCAACTCAAGCCGATTACAGGCAGTCGCAGGATGGCTGCAATCAGCCTGCATCACAGCCGCACAATCCCGACCCGTACGCATCGCAGCAGCCCGTGCAGGGATATGCCCCGGGTACGCAGGGCAACAACATCCCCGGCGGTACGTACGGCAATGGCCAGCCATATGGTCAGTCGGCTGCCTACGGTTCGTCCGTCCCCGCATATGGCTCGGCCGCTCCCGCTTACGGGCAGCCGACTCAGCCTGCGCAACCTGCACAGCCCATCTACGGCCAGCCGACTCAGCCTGCGCAACCTGCACAGCCCATCTACGGCCAGCCGACGTATGGACCTACGGATTACGCACAATCGGCGCAGACCCCCTATTATCAGGAGCCGACTCAGCCCCAATACACGCAGTCCGCATACAATCAGCCACCAACCTACGCGCAGCAGACCTACTATCAGGCGACCCAACAGCAGCCCGGCTATGGCTACGCGCAGAAGTCGAAGATCGTCGCCGGCCTGCTCGGCCTGTTCCTCGGCACCCTCGGCGTGCACAACTTCTATCTGGGATACACAGGCAAGGCCGTGGCCCAGCTGTTGCTGACCCTGATCGGATGGATCATCCTCATCGGACCGATCATTTCCGGAATCTGGGCTCTGATCGAAGCCGTCCTCATCCTGTGCTCCAGCTACGGGTCCAACTGGCACCGCGATGGGCACGGCCAAGAACTCCAAGATTGATGGGCAGAGGGCTGTACAAGCAGCCGGGCGGCAAACTCGTAGGGGTTTCCGTCCGGCTTTCTGATGACATTCCAGCATATTTCCGCGAATGTGCAAGTTCCATCCAATCCGTGGAACAATGTCGGATCGACGGCGATTTCTTTCTTGACGGCGATGACAAGGATTCCCGCCGACTATTGCAGGATTGGGAAAACTTGCTGCAAAGCCAGCGAGGCGCGCCCACACGCGACATTACGCGACGATTGCAAGCGATTACCGCGAACTATCCGAACGTGCGATTGGTGGGTATGACGGCAGAAGGCATTGCCATCGCTTTTCTCCGCGCAATCACAGGCAGTGAATCGCGTAATGCGGAAGATGCAACGGGCAACGGAAATATCGCGCGGTCCACGAAACAATATTCCGGGGAACAACCGGGAATGCATAATGCGCTGACACAAGAGGAATATCTGGAACGCTGGCGGGACCTGAAACCGACCGTCATCCACGACAAGCCGCGCGACCCGAACGAACAAATGGAAACCGACATCGCATGGGCGCGCGAAGTGGCGGCAGGCAAACGCGAACCCACGCTGCGTATCTGGGAATGGGCCGCTCCGGCCGTGGTCATCGGCAAATTCCAGTCGCTCGAAGACGAAGTCAATACGGCGGTCGCGCAGAAGGAAGGATTCACCGTGGTCCGACGTTGCACCGGCGGCGGGGCGATGTTCATCGAACCGGGCAATACCATCACCTACTCGTTGTACGCGCCGTTCGATTTCACCCAAGGCATAAGCATCGAGGAATCATACCGGCTCTGCGATTTCTGGCTGGTGCGCGCGCTTAAGGAACTCGGGCTCGACGTACGATTCGCCGGACTCAACGACATCGCCACGCAATACGGCAAACTCGGCGGAGCCGCACAACGCCGATTCACACCAGTAGAGGGAGGGCCTGGCGCCATACTGCACCACGTGACCCTCGCCTACGATATCGACGCGGAAAAAATGGGGCGGGTATTGAACACCTCACGTGAGAAAATGTCGGACAAAGCGGTGAAATCAGCGGTAAAACGAGTCGATCCAATGCGCTCGCAGACGGGCATGAGTCGTGAAGACGTGGTTGAACGGCTGCTCGACGCCGCCAGGCGAGTTACAATGTAGCCCGATGGTCGAAGCCGCCCCTGATATCAAGGGCAATGAGAACGTTACGAAAGCTTGGTGTTCCGTGAGGGCATGTGGAATCGCAACAAGCTTTCGAAGCCGCGGCAGCGCGCCCGGCAACACGCCTGGCGGCGTGCCCAGAGGATGTGCCTATGAACGGAGGTGTGACAAATGGCTACGCCAAACGAGACCAATAGTGGACCCAGTGGCGAAAGCGCGACATTGCTGCACACCGCGTTGTTCAAGCAGGTTTCTTCCGAAGAGGCGGAGGAACTGCTGCCGCATCTGCAGCATGCCGAATACAGCAAGGGCGACTATATTTTCCGCGAAGGCGACACCGATCACCGCATGTATCTGCTGGAACGCGGGCGCGTCAAACTGATCCGGCAATCGTCCGACAGACGTGTGCAGTTGTTGAGCATTCATGCGTACGGCGAAGTGCTGGGTGAGATTCCGGTGTTCGATCCGCATGGTGGACCGCGCACCGCATCCGCCGTGGCCATGACCAGTGACACGAAAGTCGTATGGCTTGAGCATGACGCCCTGTTCTCATGGCTTGACGAGCATCCGCGCGTGGCCGTCGACATGCTTCAGGTGCTCGCGCATCGCATGCGTGACAACAACGAGCGCATTTCGGAGCTTGTGTTCATGGACGTGCCGGGACGTTTGGCGAAAACGCTGCTGAATCTGGCGTCACGCTTCGGCGAGCCGGTCGAGGCGGGGTTGAAGGTGCCGCACGATCTGACGCAGGAGGAAATGGCGCAGCTGGTCGGTTCGTCGCGCGAGACGGTGAACAAGGCGCTGATGGATTTCGCCAACCGTGGATGGATTGCGCGTGAGGGCCGTTCCATCATCATCTACCAGCCTGGCATGCTTATTCGACGATCGAGACGATAATTTTCGACTGTTTTCCAGTGTTTTTCAAGTTTTACGGTTGTTTGTGAGAAACCCGTGATGGCTGCGATCGGCCGGTTGATTAGTAGACCCACCACTTTAGAATGGGCACCATGCCCGAAAAGAAGACTTTGACCGTTCAACGTGTGCTCGCACTCGTGATTGCCTACATCACGCTGAGTGTGGGTGGCGGCGTGGCCGCCAGTTTGTTCCTCCTACCGGCGGTTTTCGGCGCGAACAGCGTCGCCAAGGCGGTTATTCCGTCGCTGTCGGTCGAAGGTATTGATTTTGATGTGACCAGCCTGCCGCAGAAGTCGACCATGTACGCTTCCGATGGCACCACGAAAATCACCGAATTCTGGGATCAGAATCGTGAAGTCGTGCCGTTGAAGAAGATTTCCAAATACATGCAGCAGGCCGTGGTAGCGCGTGAAGACAGACGATTCTTCACTCACGGCGGCGTTGATGTGCAGGGTGTGTTCCGCGCGTTCGTCCAAACATATATGAAGGGTGACCATCAGGGCGGTTCCTCCCTTACCCAGCAGTATGTCAAAAACGTGCTGATCTTGCAGGCGCAGCAGGATGACGATCCGATCGCACAATACCATGCGTCGGAAGATACCATCGCACGAAAAATGAGGGAAATGCTGATTTCCGTGCAAATGGAAAAGCAGTATTCCAAGCCTGAAATTTTGCAGGGATATCTCAATATCGCACAGTTTGGCGGCAATAGCCTTTATGGCGTGCAGGCGGCTGCGAAGCGGTATTTCAACACCACCGCAGATCAGCTGAACATCGTGCAGTCCGCCACCATCGCGGCAATCACCAAGAATCCGAACGCTTACGATCCTTCCGTCGAATCGAACCAGCCGGAATCCGAGAAGCAACGCAATATCGTGCTGCAGCTGATGAACGAGCAGGGCTATATTTCGGATGCGGAATATCAAGAGGCGGTCAATACTCCGCTCGCAGATACGCTTGATGTCCAGCCTATTTCCACCGGTTGCATGGCCGCGGACTATGATGCGGGCTATTTCTGCGATTACGTGGTGCATAAGATTTTGAATTCCAAGGAATTCGGCAAGACCAGCGAGGACAGGGAAAGACTGCTGAAAGAGGGCGGTCTGAAGATCGTCACCACGTTGGATATCGATGCCAACACCTTGTTGAACGAAACCGCGCGCAACACCATCCCACCGGAAGATTCCTCCGGCATGGAAATCGTGATGGCGTCCGTCAAACCGGGTACCGGAGAAGTGTTGGGCTTCGGTCTGAATCGAACGTATGATGCCACCGAAGCGGCGCAGAACGACCAGACCAGGGATTCCATGAACTATGCCGTGGACCGAGAAGACGGCGGCGGCATGGGCTTCTCCATCGGCTCGTCGTGGAAGCCTGTCAATCTGGTGGCGTGGATGGAAGCGGGACATTCCGTCAACGAGAACCTGCAGACGTCCACGAGGTATTCGACCTCGTTGTTCGCATGCGATCGTTATACCGGCGGCACTGATACGTGGAACGTCACCAACGCAATAACCAATGGAACGGTGAACCCGGAAACGCCGGCATTGGCTTTGGCAAGGTCTCATAACACCACGCAGGCTTCCATGGGATCCATCATCGGCTTGTGCAAGATTGCCGATACCGCAACTGAACTTGGCTATCATGATGCGAATACCGGTGAGACGCTCGACAAGACCTCATCATTCGTGCCTGCCATGATGGTCGGCAACGTCAACGTGTCCCCGCTGACGATGGCAAGCATCTTCTCTGTATATGCGTCCAATGGCGTGCAGTGCGATCCGATCGCGCTGAAGCAGGTGACTGATGTGGACGGCAATGATATTAAGGTGCCTTCCGCGAACTGCCATCAGGCGGTCGATCCGGAAATCATCCAAACGCTTGCTTGGGCCATGAATCAAGGCGTTGTCCGTCCTGACGGCGCAGGCGGTGTGGCACAGCTAGCCAATGGACGTAAGACCTTCGCCAAGACCGGTACCCACGAGGATCAGCTAGTTACGACAGGTGGTTTCATTCCGAACCAGATCGCCACATTCGTGCTCGTCGGTGACGTGCAGAACCCGGTTGGCCACCCGATTGCGAATATCGCTATCAACGGCCAGTACCACAGCTACTGGGATGGTTCCACCATCGCGGCTCCGGCATGGCGTGACTTTATGAATGCTTATGCGGAACGCAAACAGCTGCCGATTGACAACGATTATGGGCAGCCTGCGGCCAAGTATTCCGCAACATCCAGCACGGTCACCAAGATCGGCGGTGGAAAGCAGAATGCCACCCAGCAGCAAAGCACAATCATTCAGCAGCAGAACCAGTCGCTTCAGCAGCAAAGCCAGCAGAACGACCAGCAGGATGATCAGGATCAGCAGCAGACCGAAGATGAGTGACGCTTCCGCAATTCAGCGAATGGAAGTGAACAATCAATGAACGCCCGCCACGCTCGGCGGGCGTTCTGCGTAGAATGCAGATAGTGCCGGTTTTATGGCACGAAATCTCCAGAGAAGCTCAAGGGGAATACAAGAAGAAGGTTCAGCCGATCGGCATGGAGCCAGTAGGTGCGACCGGAGGGGAGCTACTACGATGAGCGAAGACGAAAAGAAGGCGAAGCGGTCGAAGAAGGCTACAACCAATGGCACGGTTGGCCTGTTCGATCCTATGACTTTGCGTGGCATGACCGTGCGCAACCGCATCTGGCTGCCGCCAATGGATACGTATTCCGCGTTGGCCCAGGATGGCCTGCCCACGCCATTCCACTACCAGCATTATGTGTCACGTGCCATGGGCGGTTTCGGCATGGTTATCGTGGAAGCCACCGCAGTGACGCCGGAGGGTCGTATTTCGCCGTGCGACTTGGGATTGTGGGCCGACGAGCAGATGGACGCATGGCGTTGGATCGTTGCCGATGCGAAGGCCGCCGGCGCGACGATGGCGGTGCAGCTCAACCATGCCGGACGCAAGGCTTCCACCGGCTGCTTCTCCATCGGATACGAGCATGAGAGCGTGCCGGAAGAGCAGGGCGGATGGCAGACCGTGGGGCCAAGCGCCAACGCGTTCGGGCCGTTGGACAAGCCTCGCGAACTCACCGTTGACGAAATCCATGCCATCGTCGACCAGTTCCGCGACGCCGCTTGGCGTGCTTATGATATCGGCTTCGACGCGGTGGAAATTCATGCGGCCCACGGCTATCTGCTGTCGCAATTCCTCGATCCGCTGATCAACGAGCGCGAGGATGAATACGGCGGATCGTTCGACAACCGTATCCGCATACTGGTCGAAGTCGTGGACGCCGTGCGTTCCGTCATCCCCGACACCATGCCGGTGCTGGTGCGCGTTTCCGCGACCGATTGGGCCGCCGGAGGCTGGGATCTCGATCAGACCGTCGACCTTGCCAAAGTCCTGAAGAAGCACGGTGTCGATCTGATGGACGTCTCCACCGGAGGCATGATTCCGGGCGTGACCATTCCCGTCAAACCTGATTATCAGGTTCCATTCGCCGAACAGGTGCGCTCGCGTGCCGAAATTCCAACCACGGCCGTCGGATTGATCACCAAGCCGAAGCAGGCCAAGAAGATTTTGAAATCCGGTGCCGCCGACGCCATCGAAATCGGACGTGCGGCGCTTCGTGATCCGAATTGGCCTCTTCGCGCCGCCCACAAGCTCGGTATTCCGACCGAAGATGCGCCCTACCAGCCGCAGTATGTGCGTGGCGCATACTAAACGCAACCAATAACCAAGGTAATATCGAACAACAATCGAACAACAATAATGCGCCCTGCACCGCGTTGGCGGTCGCAGGGCGCATTATTATTTGGTGCTCGCTGCCGATTGAAATAATCGGTATCAGGCGTCGATGCCGACAGCCTGGCTCACATGGTCGAATCCGTCCCGCTTGAGCAGTTCGGCAAGGCCGCGCTTCAACACGGTGATCTGCTGCGGTCCGCGATACATCAGCGAGCTGATGAACATGACCAACGACGAGCCGGAACGAATCTTCGCATACGCCTGCTGCGGAGTGAACACGCCGCCGATGCCGGCAATCGCAAAACGGTCGCCATACTCGCGGTACACCTGCTTGATGCGTTCGTTGCTGGCCTCATAGCATGGCGAACCTGACAGTCCGCCCTCCCAATCGCGAGGAATCTCCATGCCGGTGCGGTCCTTCTGCAGATTCGCAATCGACAAGCCCTGCACATTGTGTTCGGCAAGCACGTCAAGCAGATCCTTGAACTCTTCCCAGGACTTATTCAACGGCATCTTCACCAGCGTGGGCTGTGGACGTTCGATCTTGTCGAGTTCGGTGAACAGCTTGTCGAGCGCTTCAGGGCTCTGATTGAACGGTTCGCCGGCCATCGTGTTCGGGCAGGAGATGTTCACTTCGACCATGGCGGTGCGACCGGCCGTGCGGCGCATCGAAATGCAGTAATCCTCGATGCCTTCGTCCAAATCGCCGGTCTTATCGTCATTCGTACGCGCGATCGACACGGAAATCTGCATGTCGCGCGCCTTCGTCCAAGCCTGTTCCGCGCGCGGAACAACGATTTCCGAACCCTCATTGGCAAGACCGACATGCACCATCATCGAATCATATTCGGGCAGACGGTGGAACCACGGCTTCGGATTGCCGGGGCACGGACGAGACGTGGTGGATCCGACCGTTTCGAAGCCGAAGCCGGCGTTGTCGAGCAGCACCGGCATCTCGCAGTTCTTGTCGAGGCCGGCGGAAAGGCCGAACGGATTGACGAAGTCGACGCCCATCACGTTGGTTTCCAGCACGGGGTCGGAATAGTTGAGCATTTCACGGCACGCCCACATCAGCGGCGGAATGTTCTTGGTGATCTTGCAGAACTGAATCATCTGGTCGTGCGCCACATCGGGCGTCTGATTGAACACGAAATGCGGCTTGATGATGTGCTTGTAGCCGAAGGTGAAGAGATCTGTGGTGGCTTTGTTCACCGCATCGTGCCAGAAATTCTCAGAAACATACGTCATGGTTCACTATTCTCGCACCGTTTGTCGCAGGAAAGCAACACGTCGATTGATTTCGCTGACGGGATGTCGACGTTCGTTTTTGTTCGATTTGAACGATTACAGGAGTGCCAAGTATATTTTTTCGTGAGGAAAACGCGCGAAACGCTCATCTCAGTTTTTATTTTGAGTGAACATGTGCGATAATGTTCGAATGATATCGTCACAACGTCAGCATTTGATTTTGAGCAGGTTGCGTACCCGCGGTGCGGTGCGTATCACCGCATTGTCCAAGGAATTGGGCGTTTCCGCCATGACCATCCGACGCGATATCGCCGATCTGGCCGACAAGGGTCTGCTGAAGCGTGTGCACGGCGGCGCCGTCACCACCAGCACGCTGCTGAGTGAGCCGCTGTTCTCCGTAAAGTCGCAGATGGACATCGGATTGAAGGACGCCATCGCACAGGAAGCCATCAAATATGTGGCACCCGGCGACGTGATCGCCATCGGCGGCGGCACCACCGCATACGTATTCGCGCAACATCTGTTGGAATCACAGCAGTCGTCGGGGATCACCATCCTCACCAACTCCATTCCGGTGGCGGAACTGGTGCAGGCGCTGGAATCGAAAGACGTGGAAGTCATCGTGACCGGCGGCGTGACCACCCGATCCAACTCGCTCGTAGGCCCGATCGCAGACAAAGTGGTGGCCTCCCTGCGCGTCAACACAGTCTTCCTGGGCACGCATTCCGTGTCCATTCCGCGCGGCTTCCTCATGCCGAACTCGCTTGAGGCCGCAACCGATATGGCAATGATGGACATTGCCGATCGCACCATAATTTTGACCGATCACACCAAGTGGAGCTGCACATCATTGTCGCTTTTCGCACGCTTCGACCAGGTGGACACGGTCATTACCGATGATGGACTAGACCCCGATTCGGTTGGGAAAACAAGGGATTTGGTTAAAGAGCTCGTGCTGGCACACCAGAGCGAGCCTATTCAGGAAGGTGAATAACCATAATGAGTGAATTCGCAAACTACACTCCCGGAGAGTACGCGAAGGAGCACATTCGCATCACGCCGACCACGCTCGCCGATGGCCGCGCTTTCTTCTACCTCGACGATGATCCGGAATACGTTTCCGGCGCGAAGACGCGCGAACTGAACGATCCTCGTCAGCTGGCATACCGTTTCTCCAACCAGCTCAACGCGGCCGGTGAGGAAGTGCCGTACGCTGCTCCGGAAATGCGTCGCGATCCACTGACCGGCGACTGGATTCCTATGGCGACCGCACGCATGAACCGTCCGATCACCGCGGGCCCTGGCGCCACCGCCAAAGGCAACCCGCTGGCCGCACGCAAGCCGGGCGACCCGTACCAGGACGGCGAAGTGC
>OGWS01002785.1_pt1 | contig 10373 bp, 8 predicted proteins | sample 1576111 | NCBI WGS metagenome assembly OGWS01 (sample SAMEA3541534, study PRJEB24748) | human gut metagenome | biome: human gut; feature: human-associated habitat; material: faeces | place: China | collected 2012 | reverse complement strand
TGCATGGCGGCTGCGGGAACTTTCGCCCCTTTGACTTACTGTGCTAAATTGTTTACCGTTCACAATTAAATTGAAAATCGAACACAATTGTATCACAATTGTCTGTTATAGTTCTTTACAGAGTTAAGAAAAGAAGTACAGAAAGGAGATCATCATTATGTACGAAGAAGACAGAGATAACAGAAAAGATTATTCGGAAGCTGGTTATCAGAACCGCGACGATGAACATATGGAATACCGCAACAACACCGTGCAGGGCGCAGAGAGCCAGGAAGTAAGAGGCAGTCAGAACTCTGTACAGGAAAACAGCCAGGGAAGTAGTGCCAGTGCATGGCAGTCTGCAGCACAGGACAACAGCCAGAATGGCAGCACAGGTGCATGGCAGTCCGCAGCACAGGGAAGCAGCCAGAGCAGCAGCACAGGTGCATGGCAGTCTGCCCCGCAGGGAAGCAGCCAGAGTGGCAGTGCAGGTGCATGGCAGTCTGCCCCGCAGGACAGCAGCCAGAGTAGCAATGCAGGTGCATGGCAGTCTGCAGCACAGGGAAGCAGCCAGAGTGGCAGTGCAGATGCATGGCAGTCTGCACCGCAGAGTAGCGGCCAGGCATCCGGACAGAACCAGGATTTTGCATGGGGCGCACAGCACGCAGCCCAGGAAAGCACACAGCAGGCAGACGCACAGGCACAGACCCATCATACAACCGGTGGCTGGGCACCGCGCAGACCGGAGTTTCATCATAATGCGCATCAGAAACCGGAACATGCAAAACGCAGCGGTCATGGTATGGCGAAAAAAGTTGCAGCGGTTACGGCAGCAGCAGTTTTGTTTGGTACGGTAGCAGGCGGAACGATGTTTGCAGTCGATACTATGGGCGAGTATCTGAAAGGACAGTATACTACCATCGGTCAGACGGAAACCCAGGCACAGGTGAAAGTTGCCGAGTCGGATTCTGGCGATGGAAGCACCACCGCGGGAGCACCGGTTACCTCAGCAATTCAGACGGATGTTTCTTCCATCGTAGAGAAGGCAATGCCATCGGTTGTTGCCATCAACAATACCATGGTTATGCAGCAGCAGACCTGGTTCGGACCGAGTCAGACTGTCGAGGTTCCGAGCAGTGGATCCGGCATCATTGTTGGTCAGAACGACGAGGAACTTTTAATCGTTACCAACAACCATGTAGTTGAGGACTCCAAGGAGCTGACGGTTACCTTTATCGATAACCAGCAGGTCGCAGCAGCAATCAAAGGTACCGATTCCGAGACAGACCTGGCAGTCATTGCCATTCCGTTAAAGGATATCCCATCTGATACCATGAGTCAGATCAAGGTTGCAACTCTTGGTGATTCTGATGCATTAAAGGTTGGTCAGGGTGTCGTTGCGATCGGCAATGCCCTTGGCTATGGTCAGTCGGTAACCGTTGGTTATGTCAGCGCCCTGAACCGTGAGGTTAAGGCAGAGGATCAGACAACCCGCACCCTGCTTCAGACCGATGCAGCAATCAACCCTGGCAACAGCGGTGGCGCTCTGTTGAATATGAAGGGTGAGGTCATTGGTATCAACGCTGCAAAATATTCCTCTACGGAAGTAGAAGGCATGGGCTATGCAATTCCGATCTCCCAGGCACAGGATATCATCAATGAACTGATGAACAAGAAGACCCGTGTTGCGGTTGATGAGACACAGCAGGGTTATCTGGGCATTCAGGGTCAGAACATCGATGAAACTGCGGCAAGTATGTATGGTATGCCGAGAGGTATCTATGTATACAAGATTGTAGAAGACAGTGCCGCATCGAAATCAGATTTACATGAGAAAGATATCATTACCAAGTTTGATGGTCAGACTGTCCGCACGATGGCAGATCTGAAAGATATGCTGACCTATTATAAAGGCGGCGACACCGTAAACCTGACCGTACAGTCCCTGGAAAATGGACAGTACACCGAGCGTACCGTCCAGATTACACTGGGAACCAAGCCGGTCGGTGAAACGAACTAAATTAACAATTTAGCACAGTAAGTCAAAGGGGCGAAAGTTCCCGCAGCCGTTATCGTGCAATATTGTTCCTTCACTCCCGCATCAGTAAAAAGGACTGATACAGATTGAGCGTTCCGTACCCCCACTGTCGGTTGGGGTACTGGAACGCTTCTTTTCTGTCTGCCCCACGGATAAGAATAGATTTTACGGAGATGCTGGTGAGTGTTGCATCGTTGCCCTGGGTGAATCCCCAGGAAAAAAGACAAGCAACCGCTCCGGCGGTGAGAGCAGCCGCGACAGAAGAGCCGGTGCGCCGTGTGAGGGAAAGCTGACCGGGTGGCGAAGCCTGCCCGGAGTCAGAAACCGGACTTCTCCCAAGCTGGCTGGAACGGGAAAACGACCCGGCCGGTACACGCTGCTCCGGAGGGGAACTTGCCTGGCGCTGCAGCGCCGGCCCCTGTACATCGACACCTGGGGCGGCCAGATCTGGCTTTATCTGACCAGTGGCAGTGAAACCGCGGCTGCTGTGAATGTAGAGACTGTTTGTGATGTGGTTATAGGTGCTGACAGTCAGAAGCAGCGGCGCATTTCCAGGGTCTGTGATGGTGATGTCGGGATCAGGGCGGAGAAAACGGGTATCATCTGAGAGAAAACTCTGGAGGGGAAGCCAGATGTGAAACTGCCCGGTAAGGTAGAGGGTGGGGTAAACCCGGATATGCCAGATGCCTGGCATCGGATCCGTAAAACGGAGAAAGGCAAGAAAACGCCCGGAAACAGATTCTGTGATCTGATAGCTGACAAAGATCCGGGTGGCATCCAGTTGAAAAGAAAGGGTGGTTTCCTGTCCGACTGCAAGGGGAATCCGTTCGATCACTTCACCGGAAGGCGAGACAAAGCCGATGGTATAAAGTTCCGAGGCATCTGCCCACAGCTCCATGGAAAAACTGCGGCCGGGAGAAGCGATGCGGAGTTCGACGTCATCGTATTTCTGTTCCTGAGGCAGTTGGTTTGTGTAATGCCGCCCAAATCCGGTTTCGTTTCCGGCACCTAGGACGCAGGCAAAGCCGCGGGTGCCGCTTAAAGCCTGCAGCTGTATGGACAGGGGAGAAACGCCGCTGTGGCTGCCCTGACTGGTGCCGGCTCCGAGACAGAGAACAAGCGGCATCTGGTATTGTCCGGCGATACCAAGGAGAAAAGCGACTCCTGCCATGATGTCGTTTTCCTGGTAAGCATCTGCCTCAGGGGAGACTGCAAAAAAATCCCTTAAATACTGCTTGGCAGGTTTCAGGCGTACAACGGCCAGTGTGGCATCTGGCGCGGCGCCGGAAAATGGAATGGTGTCGGTCTGGTTACCAGCGGCCACACCGGCGAGAAACGTCCCGTGTCCGTTTGTGTCCGTCGGGGGAATTACGGAGAGAGGATCTTCCGAAGCAAGTGCCCGGTTTAAATCTTCGCGGCTGTATACCGTACCGTAAAAAGGCTGAAAGCCGGCGACCGGTTCCGGGACGAAATCACGTTGTCTGGTCTGATCCCAGATGCTTAGGATACGGCTGGTCCCATCCGGGTTTTGAAACAGCGGATTGGTATAGTCGATTCCGGTGTCGATCAGTCCGATGAGAATTCCCTGACCGGTACTTGTCAGATTTGGCTGGGAAAAGACAGGAAGAATGCCGGCGCTTTCCAGGGCGGTGGTATCCTGAAGACCGTAGAGTTTTGGGATCGCGGAATAGGTCTGCTGTGTAAAACTTAATGGCAGAACATTTGCCAGTGGCACATGGACGATGGCATATTCCTGGCTGACCAGATTGACACACTGCGTCCCGGTCAGTTCATAGAGGGATTCTACGGCTCTGGGGGAATAGCGGACAATGAAATCTGCATAATCTTCAGAAGCAGGGGAAATATTGCATGGAATCATAGGTGCTCCGCACGGTTTTTCATAGTATATGCTGTTTGACGCGGCGGTGATTCAATAGTACAATGGAGATGATCGTGAAAATAGAAAACGTGATCTATGGAGCGATATCTGCAGACAGAATCAGTTATAAAGGAAGAGAATGGAAAATAAAAACATCAGGAGGAAGGAAACATCATGATCTATACCGGAATCATTGCAGCGCTTTCATCGCTGGACCTTGGGATCAAATGGCTGATTGAACGGGAAAAACCGGAGGATTTTCCAAAACCACTGCGTCACACATGCGGAAAAATCCTTTTGTATCGAAATCATAACGCGGGATTTCCTTTTGGATTTTTGGAAAAGCATGGGGAAGTAGTACGGATGCTGCCGCTGGCAGTCATCTCCGGACTTTTCGGTTTTCTGACTGCGCTGCTTCCACAGAAAGGAAAACGGGTGCAAAAGATTGGCATTGCCATTATTCTGGGCGGCGCCATCAGCAATCTCTATGACCGTCTGGTACGGCGTTATGTTGTGGACTATTTCAGTATTCAGTGTGGAAAACTGAAAGAAGTGGTCTTCAATCTTGGAGATATCTTTGTATTTCTTGGCTCTGGCATTCTGTTCACTGCAGAAGTGATCAAAGAAATCCGCGGCGTCTTTCCGAAAGAAACGTCATTGCTGTCTGAACAGCGCGCAAACAGCATCAAAAGTCTGGTTGACAGCGGCCAGGAAACCATGTAAAATCGTATGAAAAAAATAAAGGAGCGAAAAAATTCTTATGTTAGATTCGGGAGACAGTACGGGCATACAACTGGCGGCGGTTCTGGTTCTGCTGATGCTATCCGCGTTTTTCTCATCGGCAGAGACTGCGCTTACCACGGTAAATAAGGTGAGAGTGCGGACTCTGGCTGAGGGCGGCGACAAGCGCGCCGCGATGGTGGCTGCAGTGATTGAAGATCCTGCCAAAATGCTGAGTACCATTTTGATTGGCAACAACATCGTGAACCTGTCGGCTTCATCTTTGATGACGACACTGACGCTGCGTCTTTTTGGCAATGCAGCTGTCGGTGTGGCAACGGGTGTACTGACGCTTTTGATTCTGGTATTTGGTGAGATTACGCCAAAGACGATGTCTACGCTGTATGCGGAAAAGATTTCTTTTGCCTATGCAGGAATCATTCATGTACTGATGGTTGTTCTGACTCCGGTCATCTTTATCGTGAATAAGCTCTCTATGTGCGTTCTGTTTTTACTGCGGGTAGATCCAAACAAAAAACAGGATCCCATCACAGAGGATGAACTGCGTACCATCGTGGAAGTCAGCCATGAGGAAGGTGTGATCGAGAGCGAAGAAAAAAAGATGATCAATAATGTGTTCGATTTCGGGGATACTGTTGCAAAAGATGTTATGGTTCCGCGTATCGACATGGTCATGATAGATGTTACGGCATCGTTCGATGAGCTTATGGAGCTGTTTCAGAAGGAGCGCTTTACCCGTATCCCGGTCTACGAAGAAAATACAGACAATGTCATTGGCATTGTTAATATGAAAGATTTCATTTTATTCGATCACGACAAAGAAGAGAATTTCTCCATCCGCGATTATCTGCGCCAGCCGCTCTACACGTATGAATACAAGAAGACAGCGGAACTGATGATGGAAATGCGCAAGACCTTCAATAACATTGTTATCGTGCTGGATGAATACGGCGCAACTGCCGGTCTGATCACACTGGAGGATATGCTGGAGGAAATCGTTGGAGAAATCCGAGATGAATACGATCAGGACGAAGAGGACGAGGTAAAAGAAATCGGTCCGGATGAGTATCTGGTCAATGGCTCCACCAAACTGGATGATTTAAATGACCGGCTTGGTCTGGAATTGCAGTCAGAAGACTACGATTCCATTGGAGGTCTGTTGATCGGGCTTCTGGATCATCTGCCGGAAGCCGGGGAAGAAGTTGATTACGAGAATCTTCATTTAAAAGTAGAAGATATGGATAAAAACCGGATCGGCAAGATCCGCATTCAGATCCATCATCCGGAAAAAACGGAAGAGGAAGAATCGGAAAAGAAAGAAGAGAATGAATAGCATCAGGAGAAAAATTGCGTGTGAAAATTGTTTCACACGCAATTTTTGTGTTAACTGAGAATTCCACCTGCCATTCCGCCTGCGACGCAGCATGCAAGCACTGGCAGTACGTGGGAAATATCCGGGACTCTGCCCTGGCGCAGCAGAATCGAAGCGGCAAAGAGTGCCAGAAAATACAAAACCCCGGTAAGCAGTCCCCAGAAAAAACGCCGGGTGCGCAGTGCCTTCCCGCAGAGCAGACCGCCGGCAAAACAGGAAATGCCATAGAGCAGATAGACCGCCGGTGTGATCTGCGATTCCCGAAGCTTCAGCTTATAGAGGATGAAAGTCAGGATAAACAGCAGCACGGCAGACAGCAGGTAAGAGGCAACCAGGGAAATTAACAGGGCCTTTGGGCGGGATGGAAGCATAAAAGTTCTCCTTTTGGAAATACTCTGATCAGTTCATTTTATTCTGTGTTGTCCGGGAAAATGTCCAAAAAGAGATGCGGGAAAGCTTCTTGGAAAAGTTCTGGAAAAGTTATAAAAATACCAGCAGAAAAAGTGCGGGAAAATGGCGAAAACAGGAGCAAAAAATGTATCGAAAAATTACAAAAATATCCTTGACATGACATGTGGGAATGGATATAATAGAATGGCGTGCGAAAATCGCAGGATTTTTTGATGCGCAAAAAAGCTGAAAAGAAATACAGCAACCAACAGACAATATCACAGGAGGTGAAAGGAATGCCAACATTCAACCAGTTAGTGAGAAAGGGAAGACAGACCGCAGTTAAGAAGTCTACTGCACCGGCTCTGCAGAAAGGATACAACTCCTTACAGAAGCGTGCAACTGATACTTCTTCACCGCAGAAGAGAGGTGTCTGCACCGCAGTTAAGACTGCAACCCCGAAGAAGCCGAACTCTGCACTTCGTAAAATCGCCAGAGTACGTCTTTCTAACGGTATCGAGGTAACCAGCTACATCCCGGGCGAGGGACACAACTTACAGGAGCACAGCGTAGTATTAATTCGTGGTGGTCGTGTTAAGGACCTTCCGGGTACCAGATACCACATCATCAGAGGTACTCTTGATACCGCAGGCGTAGCCAACAGAAAGCAGGCTCGTTCCAAGTACGGCGCTAAGAGACCGAAAGACGCTAAGAAGAAATAAGTAATAACTTACACTAGTAGTACCACTAACGTAAGTAAAAGTAGTTAGTGCCGGGATGATATTGCCTGTGGTTGCAGGAATAGATAGAACCGTGCGCGAACACATTTTTATGGAAACATGTGAGTACCTATGAATTAATTTCTATAATTAAGGAGGGAAGTAACGTGCCACGTAAAGGACATATTCAGAAAAGAGATGTATTAGCAGATCCTTTATACAACAACAAGGTTGTAACCAAGCTGATCAACAACATCATGCTTGATGGTAAGAAGGGTGTTGCACAGAAAATCGTATACGGTGCATTTAACCGTGTAGAAGAGAAGAGCGGCAAGCCGGCTCTGGAAGTCTTCGAAGAGGCTATGAACAACATCATGCCTGTTCTGGAGGTTAAGGCAAAACGTATCGGTGGTGCTACCTATCAGGTGCCGATCGAGGTTAAGCCGGAGAGACGTCAGACTCTTGCACTTCGCTGGATCACCATGTTCTCCCGTAAGAGAGGCGAGAAGACCCAGGAAGAGAGACTGGCAAACGAGATTATGGACGCAGCAAACAACACTGGTGCATCTGTAAAACGTAAAGAAGACATGCATAAGATGGCAGAGGCTAACAAGGCCTTCTCCCACTTCAGATTCTAATAGGAGGAAAAAGCTTTGGCTGGAAGAGAATATCCGTTGGAGAGAACCAGAAATATTGGTATCATGGCTCACATCGATGCTGGTAAGACCACTTTGACTGAGCGTATCCTGTATTACACTGGTGTAAACTACAAAATCGGTGATACTCACGAAGGTACTGCTACCATGGACTGGATGGAGCAGGAGCAGGAGAGAGGTATTACCATTACTTCAGCAGCTACTACCTGTCACTGGACCATTCATGGTCAGGACAACCGTCCGATCAAAGGACAGCCGGAGTATCGTATCAACATCATCGATACCCCAGGTCACGTAGACTTTACTGTTGAGGTAGAGCGTTCCCTTCGTGTACTGGACGGCGCTGTCGGCGTGTTCTGTGCAAAGGGTGGTGTAGAGCCGCAGTCCGAGAACGTTTGGCGTCAGGCAGATACCTACAACGTACCGCGTATGGCATTCATCAACAAGATGGATATCCTGGGTGCGAACTTCTACGGTGCAGTAGAGCAGATCCGTACCAGACTTGGTAAGAACGCTATCTGCTTACAGCTGCCGATCGGTAAAGAGGACGAGTTCAAGGGCATCATCGATCTGTTCGAGATGCAGGCTTACATCTACAACGATGATAAGGGCGACGACGTTACTGTTTGCGAAATCCCGGATGATATGAAGGATGATGCAGAGTTATATCACACCGAGCTGGTAGAGAAGATCTGCGAGCTGGATGACGATCTGATGATGCAGTATCTGGAAGGCGAAGAGCCGTCTATCGAGGATCTGAAGAAAGTATTAAGAAAAGCTACCTGTGAGTGTACTGCTGTTCCGGTATGCTGTGGTAGTGCATACAGAAACAAAGGTGTTCAGAGACTTCTGAACGCTGTAATCGAGTTCATGCCGGCTCCGACCGATATCCCGTCTATCAAGGGTACCGATATGGACGGCAATGAAGTATTCCGTCATTCTTCCGACGAAGAGCCTTTCGCAGCTCTGGCATTCAAGATCATGACTGACCCGTTCGTAGGTAAACTGGCATTCTTCCGTGTGTACTCTGGTACCATGAATTCCGGTTCTTACGTTCTGAATGCTACCAAGGGCAAGAAAGAGCGTGTTGGCCGTATCCTTCAGATGCACGCTAACAAGAGACAGGAGATCGACAAAGTTTACTCCGGCGATATCGCTGCAGCAGTAGGCTTTAAGATTACCGGTACCGGTGATACCATCTGTGATGAGAATCATCCGGTTATCCTGGAGTCCATGGAGTTCCCGGAGCCGGTTATCGATATCGCTATCGAGCCGAAGACCAAAGCTGGTCAGGGCAAGATGAGTGAGGCACTTGCAAAACTTGCAGAGGAGGATCCGACTTTCCGTGCATCCACCAACCAGGAGACTGGCCAGACCATCATTTCCGGTATGGGTGAGTTACATCTGGAGATCATCGTAGACCGTCTTCTGAGAGAGTTCAACGTGGAAGCTAACGTTGGTGCTCCGCAGGTTGCTTACAAAGAGACCTTCACCAAGGCCGTAGACGTAGACAGCAAATATGCGAAGCAGTCTGGTGGTCGTGGTCAGTACGGTCACTGTAAAGTTCACTTCGAGCCGATGGATGCGAACGCAGAAGAGACCTTCAAGTTCGAGTCTACCGTTGTCGGTGGTGCTATCCCGAAAGAGTACATCCCGGCAGTTGGCGCTGGTATCGAAGAGGCTGCTAAGTCCGGTATCCTTGCTGGATTCCCGGTACTCGGCGTAAAAGCTACCGTATACGATGGTTCTTACCATGAGGTCGACTCTAACGAGATGGCATTCAAGATTGCCGGTTCCATGGCATTCAAGGAGGCTATGCAGAAGGCAGGCGCTATCCTGCTTGAGCCGATCATGAAGGTTGAGGTTACCATGCCAGAGGAATACATGGGTGATGTTATCGGTGATATCAACTCCCGTCGTGGCCGTATCGAGGGTATGGATGACTTAGGCGGCGGTAAGATCGTAAGAGCATACGTTCCGCTTTCCGAGATGTTCGGTTACTCTACCGACCTTCGTTCCAAGACTCAGGGACGTGGTAACTACTCCATGTTCTTCGAGAAGTACGAGCCGGTTCCGAAGTCCGTACAGGAGAAGGTTATCAACGAGCACAAAAAGTAATTAAACCTTAATTACAATCAAATCTAATTTCCGGCACAGGCATTCCGTGAATGTATCTCCAGCTCCGGCTGAGAGGCTTTGCGGGACTGCCGCCCGGAATAGAGAAAAGGCTTGAAAATATTGCGCAAATAGCATATAATAAAGAACAGCCTAACCATATAATCAATCGCCCGTACTAGGCGGGCAAATCAAGGAGGACGTTATAAAATGGCAAAAGCAAAGTTTGAAAGAACCAAACCGCATTGTAACATTGGTACCATCGGCCACGTTGACCATGGTAAAACCACTCTGACCGCAGCAATCACCAAAGTTCTGTCTGAGAGAGTTGCTGGTAACACCGCTACCGATTTCGAGAACATCGATAAGGCTCCGGAGGAGAGAGAGCGTGGTATCACCATTTCTACCGCACACGTTGAGTATGAGACTGAGAAGAGACACTATGCACACGTTGACTGCCCAGGACATGCTGACTACGTTAAGA
>OGWS01002783.1_pt1 | contig 10376 bp, 7 predicted proteins | sample 1576111 | NCBI WGS metagenome assembly OGWS01 (sample SAMEA3541534, study PRJEB24748) | human gut metagenome | biome: human gut; feature: human-associated habitat; material: faeces | place: China | collected 2012 | reverse complement strand
TGATGGATTCCTGATCGTTTAATCGTGCAGTGACCTGCAGGGCAGATTCGGGGATGTGTAGTTTTTCCAGGAGCTCATATACAAATTTACGGCTGCCGCTTCCTTCTTCACGCAAAATGACCGGTTCTGATTTCAAAATGATATCGAGCGGAATCGGTTTCGTCTGAAATTGCGCAAAATAAGATGTTTTTGGAGTAATCAGCACCATCTGATCGTGGTAAAATGGTTTAAAACAAAATCGTTCATCTTCGCAGGTCATGCCGACCAGCCCCAGATTAAAACGACCTTCCAGAATCTTTTCCAGGATCCCCTGGCTGTCACTCTGATAAATGTTAAAATATGTCTCCGGATGCAGTTTTTTGTAGGCGGGCAAAAGCTCTGGCAGCAGATAGGTGGATGGAATGGTGGAAGCGCCGAGATGGATCGTATTTTTGGTCTCATTGTTCCAACTTTCCAGCAGATTGTTTTTGAGACTCAGAATGCTGATGGCACATTCATAAAATTCCTGCCCGCGCGGTGTCAATTCGATGCTTTTGGTTGTGCGCACCAGAAGACAGGATTGAAACTCTTCTTCCAGCATACGGATATGGGTACTGATGGTAGGCTGGGAGATAAAGAGCTTTTCCGAAGCTTTCGTGAAGCTGCCGTAATCGACAACGGCCACGAAGGATTGCAGTTGTTTGAACTCCATGGTGTTCTCCTTTATCGAATGGGAATCTGTCTGCCCGCGGCCGGAAAAGGACAGCGGGCATGGCAAAACAGGAAGATCAGATCCAGCCTCCATCCAGTTTTATGATCTGACCGGTTAAGTAAGAGCCTTTGTAGCCGAGATGATAAACGAAATCAGCGACTTCCTCCGCACGTCCGAGACGACCGGATGGGATTTCCTCAACCAGCCCGATCAGCTCATCTTCCTCCATCCACTGATTCATTTCCGTGTCAATGGCACCGCAGGCAACGGCGTTGACCTGGATATTGCTTGGAGCAAGTTCTTTGGCCAGTGCCTGGGTGAAGGCATTGATGCCGCCCTTTGTGGCAGAGTATGCGACTTCACAGGAAGCGCCTACGCAGCCCCATACGGAGGAAATGTTGATGATCTTTCCGTGACCGGCGGCAAGCATCAGCGGAATGGCCAGCTTGCTGCAGTTGAATACGGAAGTCAGGTTGGTACGCAGGATGCGGTCCCACTCTTCTGAGGTCATATCCTGCAGAAGACCAATGTAATCGATTCCGGCGTTATTGACCAAAACATCCAGAGAGCCAAACTGTTTGCGGATCATGGAAAACAGCTGCTCACAGACCGCCATATCGCCCATATCCCCTAAAAATGCAGCGCAGGTTACCTGATAACTCTCAATTTCTTTTTTGGTCTGCATCAATTCCTGCTCCCGGTGGGCGCAGTTGATGATCACGTTATAGCCTTTTTTTGCAAATTTTACGGCAATGGCTTTTCCGATTCCGCGGGAAGCGCCGGTTACGAGAACAACTTTCTTTGCCATACGATCACTCCTTTTGTCATATCATGGTTTCTTGTTTTCTAAACATATTCTATCATAAAACTCCTTACATTTGTTGCTATTTACGCTTTGCGCGAACAGCAAGCTACATTTTACAAATAAATTACAATTTTGCGAACACTCTGTAACTTTCAGAAGGGATATGTTATACTGAATGGCAGATTACGGAAACGTGTTGCGTGCAACTAAAAATCCCGTGTGATACAGTTCTGACAGCAGATTTTGCCGATTTGGAGTGCGAAGCATCGGCAAAATCCCATTGCCGGGCAAGTGCATGTGAATAGAAACAGAAATAAGAAAGGCGAAGACGCATGAAAAAATGGAAGAAAGTACTGGCAGTATCCTGCCTTTGCGCAGCGGCAGCATGTCCGTTTTCTGCTTATGCAGATGCGGCAAAGTCTCCTCATGAGGCAATGTTAGTGGCTGCACCGGCAGACTATGAAAATATTGCGGTATCCCAGGTTACCGATTATGTGAATATCCGGGAACAGGCTACGACGAACAGCAAGATCGTCGGCAAGATCTATAATAACTGTGCCGCAACCATTCTGGAAACAGTAGAAGGAGAGGGCGGAAGCTGGTACCGGATCCAGTCCGGAACGGTAAATGGCTTCATCAAATCGGAGTATTTTATTACCGGTCAGGAGGCAGAGACACTGGCTCAGTCAATCGGCCGGGAGTTTGTGACCGTCAGCGTAGATAACCTGCGTTTGCGCGAGGAGCCAAATCTGACGAGTAATGTCCTGACCATGATCTCCAGCGGTTCCCGTTATGTTGTCCAGGGCGATGAAGGTGATTTTTATAAGGTTGAGGTCGATGCAGACCTGATTGGTTATATCGCAAAGTCATACTGCAAGGTTGAGGTCGAGTTTGACCAGGCGGTGTCCCTGGAAGAGGAGCGGGCGAAGCTGGAAGAGGAAGCGCAGAGAAAGCGCGATGCCCAGACGGCACTTGCAAATCTGGAGCAGGTGATCAAAGTCGAGGAAAATAAAGATGTGATCATTTCTGCAAATCCGGAACAGAGTGATGATTCAGCCATGACCAACGCGCCGACTGCAAACACATCGAAAGATCAGAGTCAGACACAGAGTCCGTCTGCAGGGCAGAGCGGTTCTTCCCAGAGCAGTGCAGGCAATCAGACGGTAACTTCAGCTCCATCTCAGAAGAGTCCGTCCCAGACTGGCTCTGCGCAGAACAGTTCTGCTCCGAATGGTTCCAGCCAGACCAGTTCCTCCGGACCGTCCACGACGACCCGGTCCTCTCCGGTGGCAGGACCGGGCAGCTCGGCAGCCGTAGTATCCGCGACCAGAACCGCAATCGTGGCATATGCGAAGCAGTTCTTAGGAAACCCGTATGTATATGGTGGAACCAGCCTGACCAATGGTGCAGACTGTTCCGGATTTACCCAGGAGGTATTTGCGCACTTTGGCATTACAACAGGACGAAGCTCCAGAGACCAGGCAGCAAAAGGGAAAGAAATTTCCCTGTCTGCGATCCAGCCGGGTGACCTTTTATTCTACGCAAGTGGAAGCTACATCAACCATGTGGCAATCTACATAGGCAATGGACAGATCATCCATTCCAGCAATCCGACAACGGGTATCACCATTACGAAGTACAATTACCGAACTCCATGTAAGGCTGTTACCTTCCTGGATTAAAAGGTGCATGTATGAAAGAAAAAAAACAATACTGTGGCCTGGATCTGCTGAAATTTGTTATGGCACTCCTGGTGGCGGCGCGTCATATGATCCAGGTCTTTTATCCTGCAGAAAGCCGCTGGCGTCTGGTGATCGGCAGCTGGCTTTCGAACCTGGCAGTGCCCATCTTTTTTATCATTGCAGGCTTTCTGCTATTCCGGAAAATTCCGGATCCCAGAAGATGCAAAGATGCGGATGCCGGATATTCATACGGTGGTGGAAATAAAACGGGTGGATGGTCGGTTGTCTGGCGTTATGTCTGGCGCATTGTAAAGCTGTATCTGATCTGGTGTGTCATCTACTGGCCCATCGATATTTATAACTGGTACCACGGCACGGCAACGATCGCAGAAACGGTGAAGGCCTACATCCATTCCTTTTTCGTCTCCAGCACCATTGCCCAGCTCTGGTATCTGCCGGCGCTTGCGCTGGCCTGCCTGATCGTGTGGACCGGTTACCGTGTGGGCTTAAAGATCTGGATGCTTCTGATTCTGACCGGATCGCTGTTTGTGTTCGGCTGCATCTGTGACAACTGGTATTTTACCCAGCAGGCACCCATGAAGATCCAGGAGTTTGTCTGGTGGTATGCGCCGAAGTTTGTGACCATGCGAAATGGTCTGTTTTACGGAAGCTTTTATCTGGCTCTGGGACTCTGGTTTTCCCGGAAAACATGGCGGATGCCGCTTCTTCTGGCGCTTGCCGGAAGCCTGGTATCTCTGGCACTGATGTACAAAGAGGTTTCCACCTGCTTTAATACGAACATGGTATTTAGTGCAGCCCCGGCCGCTTTCTTTTTGACGGAGCTTTTTATGAGAGCAGAGGGTGGATATTCCAGGTTCTTTGTGACTCTGCGAAAAATGAGCGAATGGGTCTATTTTTCCCATTTCTATTTCTTTTACTTTTTCTCCTGGACCGTGAAGTGGAATCCGCTTCCGCTCACTGAGAAAAATATTGCACTATGTGTCTTGGTACCGATGATCCTGTTCGCCTGGATCGTTTCGGTGCTTTCCGGACGGGAGCGGTTTTCCTGGCTTGGAAAATTGATCTGACAGGCTTGTTTATACATTGCAAAAACAATCGTTGACGATTGGCAGCAGAACTGCAGCCTGCATCCGCCGTCTGGCTTTATGAAAAATTACATTACAGGCAATAAAAAAGGAAACGCACTCAGTTTTGGGTGCGTTTCCTTTTTTATTGCCTTGTATGAAAGGATGATTGCTGGCTCTTAGAATTCCGGCTCGATCAGTCCGTAGGTCTGACCTTTTCTCTTGTAAACAACATTGACTTCCTCGGTCTCTGCGTTTAAGAATACATAGAAGTTATGGCCTAACAGCTCCATCTGGACACAAGCCTCTTCCGGATCCATCGGTTTCATGGCGAAACGTTTGGTTTTCACAATCTGGATCTCGTCATCCGGCTCGCTCTCTTCGCTGATGAACAGATCTGAGAATGCCTGTGCGGACTGTTTTTTGTCGATCAGTTTGTTTTTGTATTTGCGAAGCTGGCGTTCAATGATTTCCTCTACCAAATCAATGGACACGTACATATCGTTGCTGGATTCTTCCGCACGGATGATATTTCCCTTTACCGGGATGGTAACTTCGATTTTCTGTTTGTCTTTCTGTACACTGAGCGTTACGATGATTTCGGTATCCGGAAGGAAGTAACGTTCCAGTTTTCCAATCTTTTCCTCAATGGCGGCGCGAAGCCCCGGAGTCACATCAATATTTCTGCCTGTAATGGTATAACGCATAAGTCATCAGCTCCTTCTTTTGAGATGTCCTAAGTATAACATATAAAACCGAAAATTTCAACTAAAACCCGGAAATTGTTGAGACAATTATTGTGAATGAAATATAAAAACGAATACTTTATCCACAAAATACAAATTGCATTCCTACCTTTGGAAATGTGGAAAAGTCAAGAGGTTTTCCTCCATTTTTTGGCTTAAATAGTGGATTTATGAGATATGAACAAAGAAAAACCTATTTTTTCCCGTCAGAAAAGAACAGAAAAATGTGGGAAAACTTTGTGGATAATGTGGATAACTTGGTGCATAACTCATTTTTGGCTGAAAATCAAGGAAATGAGATGTGGATGTATTTTTCGTGGATATTGTGGATAAAGTGGATAAGTTGTGAATCGAACATGTTTTTTGTGCAACCTGACAAGTTTACCATAATTTTACAGGACCTGGATTCGCCGCAGCAGGTCAATCCAGGTGATTTTATGAGGATTCCGAAAGAAAAAGTAAGCAGAAGGTAAATTTTTTGTGAACAAGAAGGGGAAAACTTGAATAAATCAGGGGAAGGTGGTACAATATCAAAGATTGACTATAATAATAGGAACGAGACAGACGAAACAAAGAAAGTTTAGGAGAAAGAATTATATGAATCTCATAGAAAAAGTATTTGGTACCCACAGTGAGCGGGAACTGAAGATGATCTATCCGATCGTGGACAAGATTGAGGCACTGCGCCCGACCATGCAGGCAAAGACCGATGAGGAACTGCGCGACAATACCCGTATCTTCAAGGAGCGCCTGGCAAACGGTGAGACCCTGGACGATATTCTTCCGGAGGCATTCGCTACGGTACGTGAGGCTGCAAAGCGTGTGCTGAACATGGAGCATTATCCGGTGCAGCTCATTGGTGGTATCGTGCTGCATCAGGGTCGTATCGCTGAGATGAGAACCGGTGAAGGTAAGACTCTGGTTTCCACCTCTCCGGCATACTTAAATGCACTGGCAGGAAAGGGCGTTCACATCGTAACGGTCAACGACTACCTGGCAAAGCGAGATGCAGAGTGGATGGGACAGGTTCACCGTTTCCTGGGTCTGACTGTCGGCGTGGTATTAAACCCGATGACCTCTGAGGAACGTAAGGCTGCATACAACTGCGACATCACCTACGTTACCAACAACGAGCTGGGATTTGATTACCTGCGTGACAACATGGCCATCTACAAGGACCAGATGGTACTCAGAAATCTGGACTATGCCATCATCGATGAGGTGGACTCTGTCCTGATCGATGAAGCAAGAACCCCGCTGATCATTTCCGGTCAGAGCGGCAAGTCCACCAAGCTCTACGAGGTCTGCGACGTGCTGGCTCACCAGCTGGTACGCGGCGAGGCATCCGGCGAGTTCACCAAGATGAATGCGATCATGGGTGAGGACATCGAGGAGACTGGTGATTTCGTAGTAAATGAAAAAGATAAAGTTGTAAACTTAACCGAAGAGGGTGTCAAGAAGGTAGAGCAGTTCTTCCATATTGAGAACCTGGCAGATCCGGAAAACCTGGAGATCCAGCACAATATTATTCTTGCCCTGCGCGCGAATTACTTGATGTTCCGCGATAAGGATTACGTGGTAAAAGACGACGAGGTACTCATTGTCGATGAGTTTACCGGACGTATCATGCCGGGCCGCCGTTATTCCGATGGTCTGCATCAGGCAATCGAGGCGAAGGAGCATGTCAATGTACGCCGCGAGAGCAAGACTCTGGCAACCATCACTTTCCAGAACTTCTTCAATAAGTTCCGCAAGAAAGCAGGTATGACCGGTACTGCGCTGACCGAGGAGAAGGAGTTCCGTAATACGTACGGCATGGATGCGATCGCAATTCCGACCAACCGTCCAGTTGCGCGTATCGACCACGAGGATGCTGTATACAAGACGAAAAAAGAAAAATTCGAGGCAGTTGTCAACGATGTAGTGGCTTCCCACGAGAAGGGACAGCCGGTGCTGGTTGGTACCATCACCATCGAGACTTCCGAACTTCTCAGCAAGATGCTGACCAAGCGCGGCATTCAGCATAAAGTCCTGAACGCGAAGTTCCATGAACTCGAGGCTGAGATCGTGGCAGATGCAGGTATTCACGGTGCCGTTACCATCGCGACCAACATGGCTGGTCGTGGTACCGATATCAAGCTGGATGATGAGGCAAAGGCAGCAGGCGGCTTAAAGGTCATTGGTACCGAGCGTCATGAATCCCGCCGTATCGACAACCAGTTGCGTGGCCGTTCCGGACGTCAGGGTGACCCGGGTGAGTCCCGCTTCTACATTTCCCTTGAGGACGATCTGATGCGTCTGTTCGGTTCTGAGCGCCTTATGGCTATGTTTGAGGCTCTGGGCGTTCCGGAGGGTGAGCAGATCGAGCACAAGATGCTTTCCAGCGCGATCGAGAAAGCACAGATGAAGATCGAGAACAACAACTACGGTATCCGTGAGAACCTCTTAAAATATGATGAGGTTAACAACGAGCAGCGTGAGATCATCTACGCAGAGCGCCGCAAGGTTCTGGATGGCGACAACATGCGTGACCTGATCTTAAAGATGATCACCGACATTGTCGAGAATTCCGTAGACCTGTCCATCTCCGATGACCAGGCATCCTCTGACTGGGATTTGAATGAATTAAACAGCCTTCTGCTTCCGATCATTCCGCTTGAGACCATCACCGCAGAGAATCATCCGGTGACCAAGAAGAATGAATTAAAGCACATGCTGAAAGAAGAGGCGATCAAGCTTTACGAGGCGAAAGAGGCTGAGTTCCAGGAGGCAGAGCAGATCCGTGAGCTGGAGCGCGTAGTCCTTCTGAAAGTCATTGACAATAAGTGGATGAGCCACATCGACGATATGGACCAGCTGCGTCAGGGTATCGGTCTGCAGGCTTACGGCCAGAGAGATCCGGTTGTTGAGTACAAGATGAGTGCTTACGAGATGTTTGAGGCAATGACTGCAGCCATCACCGAGGAGACCGTCCGCATCCTGTTCCACATCCGTGTTGAGCAGAAAATCGAGCGTGAGCCGGCAGCAAAGGTAACCGGAACCAACCGTGACGATTCTGCACCGCGTGCACCGAAGGTACGTCAGGTACAGAAAATCTACCCGAACGATCCGTGCCCGTGCGGAAGCGGCAAGAAGTTCAAACAGTGTCATGGCCGTGATCTGATGCCGAGATAGCAGAAAATGAGATAAAAACCGTTATGACCGGCGGATGTTCCTTTTTGGAATGCGCCGGTCATTGCAAAAAATATAAATATGAAAGAAGGTGACACAATGGTAGAATTAGATCAGTTCAAGTACACATTATCGACCTTTGAAAAACCATTAGTGGAAGTGAGGGATTCACTTTGACCTGGATAACAAGGTCAGACGAATCGATGAATTAGATAAATCCATGGAGGAGCCGGGGTTCTGGGACGACGCGGACCGCGCCACCAAGCTGGTGCAGGAGGCGAAGAACTTAAAGGATACCGTAGAGCTCTACCGTGGTCTGGAACAGCAGTATGAAGACATCCAGGTGATGATCGAGATGGGCTACGAGGAGGAGGACCCTTCCCTGATCCCGGAGATCCAGGAAATGTTGGATGAGTTCCAGCGCAATCTGGAAAAACTCCGTATGGAGACATTGCTGTCAGGGGAATACGACAAATACAATGCCATTCTGCGCCTGAATGCAGGTGCAGGCGGAACGGAGTCCTGTGACTGGTGCAGTATGCTGTACCGGATGTACTGCCGCTGGGCAGACAAGAAGGGCTTTACCACGGAAGTGCTGGATTATCTGGACGGTGATGAGGCGGGGATCAAGTCTGTAACCGTTCAGATCAATGGGGAGAATGCCTACGGCTATTTAAAATCCGAACATGGCGTTCACCGTCTGGTCCGTATCTCGCCGTTTAATGCGGCTGGAAAGCGTCAGACATCCTTTGTTTCCTGCGATGTGATGCCGGATATTGAGGAAGACCTGGATGTGGAGATCAACCCGGATGATTTAAGGATCGATACCTATCGTTCCAGCGGCGCCGGTGGTCAGCACATCAACAAGACCTCTTCCGCTATCCGAATTACCCATATTCCAACAGGCGTTGTGGTACAGTGCCAGAATGAGCGTTCCCAGTTCCAGAATAAAGACAAGGCCATGCAGATGCTGAAGGCCAAGCTGTTTATTTTGAAGCAGCAGGCCAATGCGGAAAGCTTATCCGAGATCCGTGGCGATGTGGCGGACAATGGCTGGGGAAGCCAGATCCGTTCCTATGTGCTCCAGCCATATACCATGGTGAAGGATCACCGGACCAGCTATGAAACCGGTAACGTTTCCGCAGTCCTGGATGGCGATCTGGATCCATTTATCAGCGAATATCTGAAATGGATTCGTCTCGGAGGAGAGAAAAAATAGTTGCATCAAAACATAAAGTGTGCTAATATCTTTCACATGAACACAGATGTATTTGCTGTGCGAACACGAGAGAGGAATTGTCATGGAGACGAAGAGTAAGTATTTTGTGGTAAAACAGAAAGCAGTGCCGGAGGTGCTCTTAAAGGTAGTAGAGGCGAAAAAACTTCTGGAATCGGAACGGGTGATCACGGTACAGGAAGCGACGGAAGCAGTAGGAATCAGCCGAAGCTCCTTCTATAAGTACAAAGACGATATTTTCCCATTCTATGATAATGCCAAGGGAAAAACCGTAACCTTTGTGACCCAGATGGACGATGAGCCAGGGCTTTTGTCAGACCTTCTCCATATTGTGGCTGTTTACAAGGCGAACATCCTGACTATCCACCAGAGTATTCCAGTCAACGGTGTAGCAACCCTGACCTTAAGTGTCGAGGTGCTGTCTGATACCGGAGATGTTTCGAATATGGTGGAAGAGATCGAGATGATGAAGGGAATCCATTACGTAAAAATATTAGCCAGGGAGTGAGAAGACATGGTCAAAGTTGCAATTATGGGATACGGCACCATCGGATCTGGTGTCTATGAGGTATTGACAGGTAACAGAGATAAGATCGCAGCCAATGTTGGACAGGAAGTCCAGGTGAAATATATCCTGGATTTACGGGATTTTCCAGGTTCTCCGGTAGAGGATAAGATCGTGCATGATTTCCAGGTGATCGCAGATGACCCGGAGGTTCAGATCGTAGTAGAAACCATGGGAGGATTAAATCCGGCCTATCCATTTGTTAAGACCTGTCTGGAAGTCGGAAAGAATGTAGTGACTTCCAACAAGGCCCTGGTAGCAGCTCATGGAACCGAACTGCTTGCTATTGCAAGAGAAAAAAAGGTAAACTTCCAGTTTGAGGCTAGTGTCGGTGGAGGAATTCCGATCATCCGTCCATTATACGAGTGTCTGATGGGTGAACAGATTCAGGAAA
>OGWS01002778.1_pt1 | contig 10390 bp, 9 predicted proteins | sample 1576111 | NCBI WGS metagenome assembly OGWS01 (sample SAMEA3541534, study PRJEB24748) | human gut metagenome | biome: human gut; feature: human-associated habitat; material: faeces | place: China | collected 2012 | reverse complement strand
TGAAGAAAGTATTGGGGCTAATATGGAAATTGTGGGGACTGAAGAAACAAACATATTTAACGCTTGTATGAAATTACTTTCTGATAATAGTGAATATAAAAGAAGATGTGTACAATCTTTTGCATATGGAGATGGAAAGGCAAGTATGCGAATTGTAGATAGAATCTTAGAGATTATAGAAAAATAATATTGCCAATGTTTGTTATCAGACGATTTGATGCGGTTTTAGAGCCAAAACATGAGGCTGTTATGAAAGCCAAGGAACAATTCACTAAAGCAGGAATTACAGAACTTGATGCAGCACTTGCTTCTGTTGCAGAGCAGGCATTTGTAAATAAATCTGATTTTACATTGACAGATTTAAAGTCAAGGACGAATCAGCAACAATTGAAAAAGGATTTTATCGAATATTTGGATGGATTTTCAGAAAATGTACAGGTAATCATCAACAAATTTCATATCAGAAATGAGATAGACAGACTTTCAGAGCAGGACAGATTGGGGCTATTGATAGAAAAGTTTGTAGATCCACGAATTAATCTGAGTAACAGACCAGTGTTGAATGAAGATGGTTCGGTCAGGATAGAAGCACTTGACAATCATACTATGGGTACTCTTTTTGAGGAAGTTATCCGTATGTTTAATGAGGAGACTAATGTAACAGATGCCGGAAGACATTTTACACCGAGAGATATAGTTGAATTGATAGCAGATTTAGCATTCATACCTGTACAGGATAGAATACAGAGTACGACATATCGTATTTATGACGGAGCCTGTGGTACCGGAGGTATGCTTACTGTGGGAGATGAACACATAAAAAAGCTTGCCAAGGAACAAGAGAAAAAGGTATCCATTCATTTGTATGGTCAGGAGAATGCGGATGAAACCTATGCAATTGCTAGAGCGGATATGCTCGTAAAAGGTGAGGGCAAGGAGTCTGATCAGATACGATTTGGTTCGACAATTTCTGATGATAAATTTGCAAAAGAAGAGTTTGATTTTATGTTGTCAAATCCTCCATTTGGTACGCCATGGAAGACAGACCTGAAGGCATGGGGGATTGATAAAAAAGATGAAATATCAGATTCCAGATTTATCATAAACTACGATGATAATCCGGAGTACAGTTTAATACCAGATATTGGTGATCCTCAGATGTTATTCCTTGCAAATAATATAAGCAAGATGAAGACAACAACAGAGCTTGGAAGTCGTATTATAGAAGTTCATAATGGTTCGTCATTATTTACGGGAAAAGCTGGTTCCGGTCCAAGTAACCTGCGAAGATATATATTTGAACAGGATTTGTGTGAGGCAATTATTGCAATACCTGAGAATATGTTTTATAACACAGGAATAGGAACATATCTGTGGGTACTTACCAATAAAAAAGATGAAAAGCGAAAAGGTAAAGTGCAGCTCATTGATGCCACAAGCATGAAAGAGCCTTTAAGAAAGAACCTTGGCGATAAAAACTGTGAGATGACACAGAAAATGCGTGAAAAGGTTATGGAGCTGTATCTTGCGTTCGATAAGGCGGACAGTGAGTATAGCAAGGTATTTCCAAATGAAGAATTTGGATTTTATCAGATTGAAGTGAACAGACCATTGCGTTTAAAGGTAAATGTAAGTGATGAAGCATTGGAAGATTTCAAAAACAGCGCAAAAGATAATGAATTCTATGATTTTCTTATGACAAATGAGAAAGATACAGAGAGTACAAATTTCAATTTATTTATAAGGAAACTTGAAAAGTCTGCAAAAAGGGCAGAACTTAAATGGACGAAAAAACGTGAAAATGCGATTAGAAAGTACTTTACAACAACGGATGAAAATGCAGATGTTGTGTTGGACAAGAAAGGAAATACAGAGCCAGATAATAATCTGAAAGATACAGAACAGGTACCGCTGTTATATGATGGTGGAATAACAGGATTTTTTGAAAATGAAGTAAAACCTTATGTAGAAGATGCGTGGATGAATGAAGATAGTGCTGTTATAGGTTATGAACTCAGTTTCACAAAGTATTTCTATAAGCCGGTGCAGCTTAGAGATATGAGTGATATTATTGCAGATATTAGGAATATTGAGCAGAGTACAGACGGATTGCTTGCCTCTATTATTGGAGGTGAGGTATGATGTTGAAAGGGTATGAGAGATATGTTCTTTCGCTAGAAGCAAAATGGTATTTGAAAATACCTTCAACTTGGAAGAGTACAAAAATGAGAACTTTGTTTATAGAAAGAGTAACCAAAGTATCGGATAAAGATTATCAAGCTTTATCTGTTGGAAAAATGGGAGTAGTCCCACAATTAGAAGATGCTGTTAAAACAGATAATGGTGATAATCGAAAATTGATATGTGCAGGTGATTTTGCAATTAACAGTAGATCAGATAGAAAAGGTTCTAGTGGAATATCTCATTATACAGGATCTTGTTCATTGATTATTACTGTTTTGAAACCTCATGACAAACTTAACAGAGAATTTTTTAATTATTTATTAAGAAGCAATGGTTATGTAGAAGAATTTTATAGAAACGGACATGGACTTGTATCAGATTTATGGACAACTAAATGGCAGGAAATGAAAAATATATTTGTTCCTGTGCCCCCAAAACAGGAGCAGGATAAAATAGTGCAATTTCTTGATTGGAAGATTTCTGAGATGAATCGTTTTATTCATCAAAAGAAAAAGCAAAATAAGTTATTGGAAGAACTAAAACTAACAAAGATAAATAATCTTGTCACAAAAGGTTTGACACATGATGTTAAATATAAGCAAAGTAATGTAGAATGGCTTGGAGAGATACCGGAACATTGGGATGTCGATCATATCAAACAGCATTTTAAGATAAAAAAGAGAATCGCAGGTAAGGAAGGTTATGATGTTTTATCGATTACTCAACAAGGTATAAAGAAGAAAGATATAAGTTCAAATGAAGGACAGATGGCTCAAAGTTATGCAAATTATCAATTTGTATATCCAGGAGACTTTGCTATGAATCATATGGATTTGCTGACGGGATACATTGATATATCTAAGCAATTGGGAGTTACTAGTCCGGATTACAGAGTTTTTACTTTGAGTGATTCAGAACATTGTTTTGCCCCATTCTATTTAAGGGTGTTTCAGATAGGATATAAAAGAAAAATTTTCTATAAATTTGGAAAAGGAGCTGCAAATCAGGGAAGGTGGAGATTGCCAATAACAGCTTTTTATGATTATGCTATTCAGGTCCCGCCAATAGATGAGCAGAGAGAGATTGCAAGGCAGTGTGATGAAGTAGAAAAACAAATTAATGAAATGATTTCCGCAATAAACAAAGAAATCACCCTTGTCGAAGAACTTCGGACAAAACTTATATCAGATGTAGTTACAGGTCAAGTAGATGTCAGGGATGTCAAGATTCCGGCATATGAGACTAAAACGGATATAATAAATTCTGAAGATGACACAGATGAAGAAAATCTGAATGAAAGCATGGAAGAATAGGAGGATGCAGATGGAAAAGAATATTGTGTATCATGAAAGTAATGTAGAAGTGTCAATTCCGCGTATTCTCCAAAATGGTTTTTACAAGGATTTTGGATATGGATTTTACTGTACCAGTTTTGAAAAACAGGCAAAGCGGTGGGCAATGACAAGAAAAGGTGCATCTGTAGTAAATCATTATGAATATACGCGAAATACAGAATTAAAGATATTGACATTTAATGAGATGACAGATGAGTGGCTTGATTTTGTGGCAGACTGCAGACGAGGAATTGAACATAGTTATGACATTGTGGAAGGACCTATGGCAGACGATCAAATCTGGAACTTTGTGGAAGGATTCATTGATGGAAGAATCCCAAGAGATGCATTTTGGGGGTTGGTAAGATTTAATTATCCTACCCATCAGATTGTGTTCTGTACAGAAGCAGCACTGAAAACATTGACTTTTGAAGGGAGTGAGACATTATGAAGAATAAGTACTTTCCAGACGAAGATATAGAATCGAATGATCTTTATTTCGTATGCTATATGATAGAGCGTGTTGCAAGACACATTAAGCAGAAAAATAGGTATGTCGTAAATACAATCGGACGAGAGGGTTTATATCATCTGCTTAGCTGCGCAAATGTATTACATTGCGAAAATCCATTGAAAGTAGAAGAAGACTGGATAAGTGATTATGCTTTAAAAGCTGGAGATTATGATATTACAGCAGTTGACAAAGAGATGGCTTCAATTATTCCTTCGCCTTTGGATATGGGCGCTGTATATCAGCGTCTGATAAGAGATACCCTAACTTCAAAAGAAGATTTTATAGATGGGATAATCAGGGTATATAACAATGAAATTTGTGATGTGATTGATAATTACAACTGTAGTGCATTCTATGAGCCATCGTATGTGATTGCACGAGCATATCAGAACGGTGGATTCTAACTGAAGAAGGAGGCGCATTAGTTAATGGCAACAAATATGAAAGAGAATGGTTTTGAAACTATGATTGTAAAGTATCTGGTAGAAAACAATCATTATGAAGAAGGCAGCAATTCGGATTATAACAAGATATATGCTATAGATGAAGTGCGCCTGTTTCGTTTTTTACATGATACACAAGATGAGAAACTTGCCGAGCTTCGTATAGAAGACAATGAGATTGAGAAGAAAAAGTTTCTGGATCGTATGAGTAAAAAAATATCAGATGATGGTGCAATCAATCTCATTCGTAAGGGAATGAAGTATAAGAATAAAACTGTCGATTTTTATATGGTCAGACCGAGTGATGGTAATCAAGAGGCTAAAGAGAGCTATGATAAAAATATTTTTAGTGTTACAAGGCAGCTTCGATATAGCAATGATTATGGCAGGCTGGCTCTTGATGTCTGTATATTTTTAAATGGGCTGCCTATCATCACAATGGAACTTAAAAATCAGATAACTAAACAAAATCATGACGATGCAATCAGACAGTATATGACAGATAGAACACCGGATGAATTGTTATTTCAATTTAAGAGGTGTATTGTACATTTTGCAGTAGATGATGATGAAATATATATGTGTACAGAACTTAAGAAAGAGAAGTCTTTCTTTATGCCATTTAATAAGGGAAACAATAATGGAGCTGGAAATCCGAGAAATCCAAATGGGTTGAAGACTGATTATCTGTGGAAGGATATATTGACAAAGCCGTGTTTGTCTAACATATTGGAAAATTATGTACAAATAACAGAAGAAAAAGATGAGGATACAGGGCACAAATCATACAAGCAGATATTCCCAAGATATCACCAGTTATCAGTAGTTACTTCTCTTTTGGCTGATGCTAAAAATGATGGTACAGGGCATAGGTATCTTATTCAGCACAGTGCAGGTTCAGGAAAATCTAATTCAATAGCATGGCTGGCACATCAGCTTGTTACACTAAAAAAGGATAAGAAAGATGTATTTAATACAGTAATAGTTGTCACAGACAGAGTAAATCTTGATAAACAGATACGTGATACCATTAAGCAGTTTATGCAGGTGTCTAGTACAGTTGGTTGGGCAAAGGATGCATCAACATTAAGTACGCTTATGGAACAGGGCAAGAAGATTATTATTACGATTGTACATAAGTTTCAGTTTATTCTTGAAGCGGTTTCGGCAGATTACAAAAATAAGAAATTTGCTATTATAATTGATGAAGCTCATTCCAGTCAGAATGGCAGCCTTGCTGCAAAGATGAATATTGCAGTTTCAGGAAATGTGTATGACGATGATGATGAATTTGAAGATAAATTAAATACGATTATAGAGGGCAAGAAGATGGCTACTAATGCCAGCTATTTCGCATTTACAGCCACACCAAAGAATAAAACTCTTGAGATGTTCGGAAAGAAAATGTTTGATGAACACGGAAATGCTATTTTGAATGATGATGGTACGCAGAAAGCAAAGCCTCATTATGTGTATACCATGAAACAGGCAATAGAAGAGAAGTTTATTCTGGATGTTCTTAGATACTATACACCATATGAGAGCTTTTATCATATTGTAAAAACAGTAGAGAATGACCCTTTATTTGATAAAAAACAGGCACAGAGAATATTACGTTATTATGTGGAAGTACAAGAAGTTGCGGTAAAGGAGAAAGCAGGGGTTATTGTAGAACATTTTCACTCTGAAGTGCGTAACAAGATTAAAGGACAGGCACGAGCAATGGTGGTTGCAAGCAGTATAAAAAGAGCTATAGAGTACTATATGGCAATAAACAAACTGCTGGAAGAAAGAAAAAGTCCATACAAGGCTATAGTAGCTTTCACAGGTGAAATTAAATATGAAGGTGTCACATATAATGAAGCAAAGCTGAACGGCTTTCCAAGCTCACAGATTGAGAAAAAGTTTAGAAAAGATCCTTACAGATTGCTCATAGTTGCAAATAAGTTTCAGACAGGATACGATGAACCATTGTTGCAAACGATGTATGTTGATAAGGGATTATCGGATATCAAGGCAGTACAGACATTATCGCGCTTGAATCGCTGTTATCCTAATAAAAATGAAGTTTTTGTTCTTGATTTTCAAAATGATCCGGCAGATATAAAGGCAGCATTTGATAAGTATTATAAAACAACTATTTTATCAGGAGAGACTGACGTAAATAAATTAAATGATTTAATCGAGGAGATGGAACCTTTAGAAGTTTACTCAGATGAGGAAGTAAAAGCGGTGGCAGAACTATATTTAGATAATGCCGATAGAACAAAGATAGATCCGATTATTGATAAAGGAACAGAAAGGTACAAAGAACTTGAATATGATGATCAGGTAGATTTTAAGAGCTCTGCTAAGACATTTTTACGAACTTATAATTTTCTTTCATCTATATTACCATATGGATCGATGGACTGGGAGAGATTATCAATTTATTTAACTTTTCTTGTAAGTAAGCTGCCTAAACCGGATAATGGAAATGCTGATGAGATAATGGAAGATATTGAACTTGAAAGTTATAGATTAGTGGCACAGGATACTATAAGTATAAAGCTGGAGGATGAGGACTCGGAGATAGAGCCTGTACCGGTAAAGACAGATGTGGGTATTCCTGTTCTAGAGATGGATACTTTATCAAATATATTAGCATCATTTCATGAGATGTGGGGAAACTGCGCGTGGACAGACGAAGATAGAATCAGAAAGCAAATTGCAGAATTACCAGATATTGTTGCACAAGATGAGAATTATCAGAGAGCAATGATGTATGCTGATGCACAGAATGCCAGAGATGAGAGTGATAGAGCTACACAAGAAGCAATACTAAAGAGTTTGGTTACAGGAACAGAATTATATAAAGCTTTTTTTGAAGATACGCGAAATAAGAATAATCAGTCATTTAAAAAGTGGTTGTTGGATTTTGTATTTACAAATACATATAAACCTGATAATAGGGATAAATAAAGAAATGTGCGGTATTAGTGTTGAAACTGATACCGCACATTTCAAAATAATTGCCTGTAAATATATATTGACAAAGGGATATGTTGGTGGTAATCTAATGTTAGAAATAAGCGAACAAGCATAAATGTAAGAGCACGTTTTATTTTTTGTTAGAAGCGTTAGAAATAAGCGAATAAGCGGAAGAGAGAAGGCGATATATTGAATAGTTTATAAGAATACAAGAAATAAATGATTGAATATAGGATTTGACAAAAAATGGATTGAGGGGTGACTCAATCCAAAGTATTGTTAATGACCAATAGATGACTAACAATTTATGTATATTTACTATATCATCTATTAATCCTGTTTGTAATCCAAAATGAAAGTTCGAATCACAAATAGGTCATTTTTGTTTCAACATAGAGAAAAATCATTGTAAAGGAGCAAATAGATGAGAAAAAAAGAATTAAGACAAAAAGACATATTGAAATTGATAGAAGGGTTGGATATCTCTCCGACCATGTATAAAAATGCAACAGAAAAATATAAGGCAGTTGGTACATATCTACAAAATCAAGGACTTACTTGTGATATTTTTCCACAAGGTTCGTTCAGTTTAGGTACTGTAGTTCGTCCTTATCGGGAATCTAAGGAAGCAGATTATGATTTAGATTTTATTTGTTGTCTTGGAGATAAAAAAGAAGCAACAACTGCAAAATATGTAAAAAATGTTGTGAAAGAAATTTTATGTAATTCCGAAGTGTATAGAGAAAAACTTCAAGATATTGAATGGGATAAATGTTGGACCTTAGAGTATGCAGAAGTGAACGGTATAGGCTTTAATATTGATATTGTGCCGGCTGTTTCGGAATCAGATGATATTATTCAGTTGATGGTAGGTAATAACTTATCGAAGGATAATGCAGAGTTGGCGGTTGCAATTACTGATAAAAGGAGACAAAATTATTTTTGGCTTACGAGTAATCCAAGAGCCTATAAAAACTGGTTTGAATCGATAAATAAACCTTTTTTAGAGTTTGATCGTATAAATAAGCGAAAGGTTCTTTTTGAAAAAAGTAGAACAGTTTACAATAGTATTGAGGAAATTCCAGAAGGACTAGAACGTTCAGCGTTACAGAGGGTTATACAGATTTTAAAACATCATAGAGATGTTTATTATTGTAGAATAAAAAAAGAAAATCTCAAACCGACATCGGCAATAATAACAACTATTTGTGCAGAAATCGCAAGTGGTATGAATCCATCGTTAAATGTATTTGAATTACTTCAGGCAATAGCAGATGACTTTGAAATCTATTCTGCAAATCAAACCATGACAGAAGAAGCGTTTTCTAGACAATATGAGACTAAAAATGTTATTCGAAAAAGTAACGGAAAATGGCAAATTATAAATCCGGTAAACCCAAATGATAATTTAGCTGATTCTTGGAATATTAATCCAGAAAAAGCAGAACTATTTTTTAAATGGGTAAAAGCAATGAAAAAAGATTATGTAGATTCGTTGCAGATAGAAGATAATGATTTTGTAGCATTGCTTGAAAACAATTTTGGAAGAGATTATGTGAAGAAAAGTATTAACTTAAACGAATATGCAAACGTTGTGCCGACCATTATCAAAAACACACCAAAACCATGGAGAAAATAAATATGGGAATTGATGATTTAAATATTGAAATGGTAAAAGAAAAATATCCACAGTTAAAGATGACTAAAGATAAGAATTCGTATATTATTTCTGGAGAATTTATTTTAAATCATTGTTTTGAAGATGTTCGCATGACTGGAAAATTTGAATTAGAAATTAGTGTGCCGGGGGAGTTTCCCCAGGCACTTCCGAAAGTAAAAGAGTTGTCCCATTATATTGATCGAAATTATCCACATATATATCAAGATGGACAGTTTTGCCTAGCGTCTGATTTGGAATTAAAAATATTTTTCTCACAAAATGCAGATATATGTTCTTTCATAGATCAATATATAATTCCATATTTATACACATATCGATTTTATGAGGAATATGGTGTGTATCCATATGGAGAACGTTCGCATGGAATAATAGGAGATTTAGAGTATTTGAAAGATTTGTTTAGAGTGGATGATTGGAGGCAAGTTTTTAATATTATACTATTCGTAGTGCAATCACCATATAGAGGACATCTATTATGTCCATGTGGAAGCGGAAAGCGAATAAGAAATTGTCATGGAGATATTTTGAAAAGAGTGATAAATGCTGGACTTCAAAATGATTGTAAAAAAATTTTATTAGAGATTAAAGAAAATGTGACAGAAAGGTAAATTATGGATAATGTAGTTAAACAGTTAAAACAATTTAAAACTGATGCGATATATGAGAAAAAAAAGCATTACAATGCAGCAGAAAGAAAGCGTAAATATTATAAATGGATATCAATTGTTCAAATTATTTTAAATGCAGTTGCGGGAACAACATTGTTTACAATTGTGTTTGGAGAAGGTAGTAATACAGCTGAAATCTTTGCACTTGTTTTTACTATAGGTGCGACTATATTGGCAAGTATACAAAAGATTTGTGATTACGAAAATCAAGCCCAGGGAAATACAAAAGCAGCAGATATGTACTTGAGAATTAGTAAACGAATTAATTTAGTTTTAAATTTTATTAAAGATAATGCACTAACAGAAAATGAAATACTGGAAAAAGCGGAAGAGATTCAAGCTGAAATAAGTCATGCAAATGAGTTAGGATCTCAATTTCCTACTAGTAGAAGAGATTACAAGCGGGCACAAGAGGGAATAAAAAACGGTGAAGAAAATTATACTAATGAGGAATTGAATCTTTGGGAATAGGATAATTCCAAAGGTATTAATGTTGTTTTCTGAGATGATCTGTCGAATTTGTTCTTTTGCAACTGCCATAAAAAATACTCCTTTTCGATAAGAATTGTCATATCTGAATTCTTACCAAAAAGGAG
>OGWS01002766.1_pt1 | contig 10442 bp, 7 predicted proteins | sample 1576111 | NCBI WGS metagenome assembly OGWS01 (sample SAMEA3541534, study PRJEB24748) | human gut metagenome | biome: human gut; feature: human-associated habitat; material: faeces | place: China | collected 2012 | reverse complement strand
GTCTCCCCCGTAGCATTTTCTTTGTGTCTCGTTTTCCGTAAAAAATTATAGAGGGGAACTCAGTTCCCCTCAACTACTTCTTGTGATCTAAATAATTAATGACATTATAATAGAATTTTATCCTTGAGTAAAGTAAATAAAATCCACTTAAAAGCAGTAGTGAAAAATAAAAATCTGATTATTTTATTTTTTCAGAATATAACTTCAAAACAAATAAAAACACATCATATTCATACCAAAAAAGTGATGTATTTAAGTGAATAAAATTTTTTCAATAAAAAGAAAGTGCGGTCAAAATTGACCGCACCCTATATTATAAATTTTAAACTTATTCAGCTTTCACAACCTGAATACTTAACTCACCTAACGCCTGCGGATTCGCAAAACTTGGTGCCTCTGTCATTAAACAAGCTGCGGCCGTTGTTTTCGGGAATGCAATCACATCACGGATATTTTCGGTGCCAGTTAAAAGCATCGTTAAACGGTCTAAACCAAATGCTAAACCTGCATGTGGCGGTGTTCCGAATTTTAATGCATCCAATAAGAAGCCAAATTTTTCACGTTGTTCTTGTTCATTGATACCAAGAATGCGGAATACGGTTTGTTGCATTTTCGGATCGAAAATACGGACAGAACCACCACCTACTTCATAGCCATTGATCACCATATCGTAAGCATTTGCTACCGCACTTGTTGGATCTGCTTCTAATTGTTCTGGCGTAAAATCTTTTGGTGAAGTGAATGGGTGATGCATTGCTGCAAGATTACCTTCATCGTCACGTTCAAACATTGGGAAATCAATTACCCAAAGTGGTTGCCATTCGTCTAAACGAGTTAAGCCAAGATCACGACCTAATTTCAAGCGTAATGCGCCCATTGCATCCGTAGTGGTTTGCCATTTATCAGCACCGAAGAATAAGATATCGCCAGTTTGAGCTTTCGCTCGTTCAGCTAAGGCTTTCCATACCTCTTCATTTAAGAATTTCGCAATCGGGCTTTGTACGCCTTCAAGGCCAGCATTAATGTCATTTACTTTCGCCCAAGCTAAACCTTTTGCACCGTAAATCCCAACAAATTGTGTATATTCATCAATTTGTTTACGAGTGATTTCAGTACCATTTGGTACACGAATGACTGCCACACGGCCGTTTGGATTGTTTGCAGGCTCATTAAATACTTTAAATTCAACATCTTTAACGATATCTGCCACATCGACTAATTCAAGCGGGTTACGCAAATCTGGTTTATCTGAACCAAAACGAGTCATCGCTTCTTGCCAGGTCATTTGCGGGAATTTACCTAAATCCACACCAATGATATTTTGCCATAAACCCTGTACCATGCGTTCCATGATCTCACGTACTTCTGGCGCAGTTAAGAAAGAAGTTTCCACATCGATTTGAGTAAATTCAGGCTGACGGTCAGCACGCAGGTCTTCGTCACGGAAGCATTTTGCGATCTGGAAATATCTGTCATATCCTGAACACATCAATAACTGTTTAAATAACTGTGGTGACTGTGGCAACGCATAGAACTGTCCCTGCTGGATACGGCTAGGTACGAGGTAATCTCTTGCTCCTTCCGGTGTACTTTTGATCAGAACCGGTGTCTCAATCTCAAGAAATCCTTCTTCCGCAAGGAACTGACGTGTCAGAGTTGCAACCTTGCTTCTCATAATAATATTAGACTGGATATCCGGTCTTCTAAGATCAAGGAAACGATATTTCAGACGCAGTTCTTCTTTGGTCTTACTGTCCTCTTCGACCGGGAATGGCGGGGTCTCAGACTCGGAGAGAACCCGAATCTCCCTGACACGGACCTCAATCTCTCCGGTAACCAGGTTTTCATTGACTGCTCCGGAACGTGCTTCCACAGTTCCGACCGCCGCAATGACGAACTCACTTCTAAGCTTCGCGGCTTTCTCAAATCCCTCCTCATCGATGCTGCCGTTCTCAAATATTAACTGCAGGATGCCGGAACGGTCTCTTAAATCCACAAAAATAATCCCGCCTTTGTTTCTGTTCTTCTGTACCCATCCCATAACGGTGACCGTTTCCCCGATGTTTCCTTTCGTAAGCTCGGCGCACCGGTGCGTTCTTTTCAGGCCCTTCATTGATTCTGCCATATCTCTTCCTCCATCTCTTTTGCTCTATTCCTCGCCCTGCGGCGCAAATTCCCGTACAAAACACTCTTTCACATCGGTATATCCGTCCTGTGCAAGCTGGTCTTTCTGGAATTTCTTATTTTTCTTCATATTGGAAACCAGTACCTGATATCCCTTTGCCCGCTCTTCCTTCGCAAGGGCTAAAATCCGGGTCACACCTTCAGAAGGCATCCCTTTTTCAATCAGATAGGCTTTCTTCTCTTTCTTTGTCGGAATCTGGTAGCCGCTCTCTAAAAGCAGAAGGACAATGCGTTCAAATCCGATGGAGAATCCACAGGCCGGGGTATCCTGTCCCGTAAACTTTCCGATCATCTTATCGTAACGTCCGCCGCCTCCCACAGATCCACCGAACTCGTCCATGGAAATTTCAAAAATCGTACCGGTGTAGTAGGACATTCCCCGAACAAGCGTCGGATCGAAGCGCATCGCAAAGTCCGCTTCCTTCGTCTCCTCCACGGTGGAGATAATCGTCTCAAGCCCCTCTGCCACTTCCGGCTCCAGATACCCGGCAAGCTTTTCTTTCAGGTAGTGGATTCCCTCCAGATCGTTCGTCACTTCTTTAAATAAGGTCAGGTAGGTATCTACGACGTTCTCCTTATATCCCGCTTCTTTTAACTCCATCTCCACCCCTTCCGGACCGATCTTATCCATCTTGTCCAGAATGATGAAAACCTCATCAAAGCTCTCCTTAGCAAACCCGCTGTAACCAGCCATAGCCTTTAAAATCTGTCTGTCATTAATACGGATCGTAAAATGTCTGAAATCCAGCTTTCCGAGCAAAGTGCTGGTAGCAAGGATCAGCTCTATCTCCGCAAGATTAGACGGCTCGCCCAGAATATCGATATCGCACTGCATAAACTGGCGGTATCTTCCTCTCTGCGGACGGTCTGCACGCCATACATTTCCCATCTGAAGTGCTTTGAACGGGGACGGAAGCTCGTTTGCGTTGTTGGAATAGTAACGGCAGAGCGGAACGGTCAGGTCATAACGCAGGCCGCTGTCTACGAGATCGTTTTCTTTCTCAGCGGTCTCGAGTTTCAGCTTCTCTCCTCTTTTTAAGATCTTGAAAATCAGTTTCTCATTCTCGCCGCCCTGTTTGCTGTTCAGGTTTTCGATGTGCTCCACGCATGGGGTCTCCATGGAGGTAAAGCCGAAGGTTCCGTAAGTTTCCTTGATCAGACGGATCACGTAGTCACGGATTGCCATTTCTTTCGGTAAAATATCTTTCATTCCGGTAACCGGTTTCTTCTTTAATGCCATTTTCTGTTTTCTCCTTTATGATTTCCTGGATCAATTCATCGACATCAGAAAGCTCGATCGCTTTCCGGCTGCCGCTGTGGATCACTCTCTGAAATGCCAGGAACATTTTCAGATCGAAATTTTTGACTTCTTCTGCCATAAGCTCCATCGCCTGTTCCTGCGTAAACGCGCTCCGGTACGGGCGGTCGGAGGTCAGTGCGCAGTACACATCGCAGATACGCAAAATACGCGCCCCAAACGGAATCTTTTCTCCTGCCAGATTCGCAGGATATCCTGTTCCGTCATAATTTTCATGGTGGTACAGAATGCTCTCCAGCACAAAATCGGAGTATCCGCGTCCCTGCAGCAGCTCATATCCCAGTGTGGGATGGGTCCGCACAAAGCGCATCTCCTCGACAACGAGCGTATCCTGTTCTTCTACGTAATTCTCCAGGACAACCTTTCCGATGTCGTGGAGAACGCCCGCTTTTGCAAGCTCATAGCAAATTTCTTTTTCATACCCCAGTTCCCGCGCAAGATCGTAAGCCAGATTACTCACTTCCATGCCGTGGATGAGCTGTTCGGTCAGGGTATATCGCAGCATGTGAAGCTGCTGACTGGATTTTTTTTTCATTTTGGCAGATACTTCTCCATTCCGATACGCTTTCTCTCGATCATCTCATCGATACGCTCCACATAATTTTTCAGATCCTTCACATTTTCCACCCGCTCAATGCGCTCTCCGTGGTCAAACACGAATTTCGTGGATGCTCCGGCTCCTGCAGCCAGAATGGACTGTTTTTCTTCCATAATGAGAATGTTGTAAATACCGGCCTTTCCTTCCCGGGAATAACCTACATTCTCAAAGTTTCCCGCCATATTTTTCTGGCGGTACATGTAATACGGCCCCATCTCCATGCGATGTGCGCTGTCCATCGTCATTTTCATGATCTCAGCGGAATTTTCAAACGAGATTTCCTGATATTTGTCTTTGAACAAATTGAGTCTCGTCGCACGCTTCAATGCAAGGGAATGGACCGTCAGGGAATCCGGGTTCAGCGCCTCCACTTTTTCCAGGGTATGCGCCACTTTTTCCCTGTCCTCGCCCGGCAGACCAACGATCAGATCCATGTTGATGTTGTCGAAACCAAGGTCACGCGCCATGCGGAACTTCTCTTCAATCTCCTCCACCGTATGATGGCGTCCGATCAGATCCAGTGTCTCCTGGTTCATCGTCTGCGGGTTAATCGAAATACGAGTCACCGGGAATTTGCGGATGGCCTTTAAGACCTCCTCATGGATCGTATCCGGCCGTCCTGCCTCCACGGTAAACTCCTGCACCTGATCCATCGGGAAGAGCTCTGTCACCTTCGAAAGCAGACGTTCCATCTGTGCTGCATTCAGCGTCGTCGGCGTTCCGCCTCCGATGTAGATCGTATCAAGTGTATAGTCTTTCATACGCTCGCTGATGAAGGTCAGCTCTTTGATCAGCGCATCCAGATACGGATCTACCATATGGGCCCAGCGGCTTAACACATGGGAACCGAAGGAACAGTACAGACAGATGCTCGGACAGAATGGAATGCCGATGTACAGGCTGTAGCCGTGCTCGTAGTCGATCGTCTTTAAAATATCCTTTTCCCGGTTGGCAATCGTGATTGCAAGTGCCGTCTTTTCCGGGCTGGTGTAGTAGGTCTCGCGCATGTATTTCGCAATCTCTACATTTGTTTTGCCCTCTTCCAGCATCTTCATCGGAATTTTCGTCGGACGGATGCCGGTGAGATCGCCCCACGGAAGTTCTTTTCCGCTCACTTTCGAGAGCGTGCGATAGACCATCCGTTTCAGGACATTTTTCGTTTCGTGGCGGTCTTTTTCATATTCCACCGCCTCACACGCGGCAGAAAGCTCTTCGTGCTTCTCATTTTCTATGGAAAAGCAGATCTGGTCTGCCGCGTACAGGATCTTATCATAATATGCAAATTCCCCGTCCGGCGCTCCATCCTCTTCGTACCACGAGGTGATCTCGCAGCCGGGATAGAATGCCTTGATCAGGGAATACACATCGTATTCAAAATCTTTTCTGTTAAAACAAAGGCTGATATTAAGCAAGGGGATTGTACCTCTTTTCATGTTCAATCGTAGTTTCATCGTTGTGGCCCGGATACACGGTCACATCCCCGGGAAGCTCTTTTAACAGGCGCTTGACCGACGCGGTCAGCTCTCTGCCGGAGGATGTCGGGAAGTCGTATCTTCCGTAGGACTCGCAGAACAGCGTATCACCGGAAAAAAGTGTTTTCGCTGCCGGAATATAGTAGCAGACACCGCCTGCCGTGTGCCCCGGTGTCGCAAGAACGTGGATTTCAAAATCTGCGAGATGCAGCACATCGCCCTCTTTTACGGTTTTGTCCGCCTGTATCGTGTACGGTTTGCTCCAGAGCCCGGAAAGATTTTCCTTTGGATCCCCCAGCAGGTGCTGCTCTTTTTCATGGACATAGACCGGGATATGGTACTTTTTCCGCAACGCATCCGCTGCCAGCATATGGTCGAAATGGCCATGGGTCAGCAGAATGGCCTCCGGGTCGCCGTCGATCTCGTCGATCTGGCGTTCAATCTCCAGCGGCGAATCGCCCGGGTCCACGATCAGCACCTTCTGGCTGTCCGGATTTTCCACAACGTAGCAGTTTGTCGAGAGCATTCCAAGTGCCCGGTAATTTACCTTTATCATACGCTTTTCTCCTTTTTATCCTCTCGATCTCTGAATATCGATCACGCTCTCCACCTGGCGCACCTTCTCGATGATGCTGTTCAGCTCTTCGTTGTTGTGCACGTCGAACGTCACATCGATGGAAGCCGTTCCCTGCTTGCTCGTTCTCACGTTCATCGCCGCAAGGTCGATCTTCCGCTCGGTAAAGATCTTGGAGATATCCACCAGAAGACCGGTACGGTTGTTTGCGTAAACGCTGATCTCCACGGTATAGAGAGAGCCGCCGTTGTCCTCTGCCTGCCATTCAGCATCAATGAGGCGCACCCGCTCAGATTCCGGCAGATTCAGGACATTGACACAGTCGGTGCGGTGAATGGTCACGCCGCGTCCTCTTGTGACAAAGCCCACGATCTCATCGCCCGGGATCGGATTGCAGCATTTTGAGAAGCGAACTGCCACATCGTGGATACCGCGCACGACGATGCCGCCCTTGCTCTTTCCAACCGGCAGAACCTTCTCTCCGGATGCCGCTTCGAGCACCTGCTCGTCGGTGATCTCTTTTTTATGCTGCTTTTCGTACGTCTCAATCAGCTTGTTGAGGACCTGGCCCTCTTTTAAGCCGCCGTGGCCGATGGCCGCAAGAACGGAATCCCAGTCGCGGAAGCCGTACTTTCTCATGACAGCCTCTTCGTACATCGGTTTCGTATAGATTCCAAGGTTTTTGCCCTTCAGCTTTGCATAGCTGGTGAGCATTTCCTTGCCTTTGACGATGTTGTCCGTCTTGTTCTGCTGGCGGAACCACTGGTTGATGCGGCTCTTTGCCTGGGAACTCTTCGCAATTTTCAGCCAGTCGCGGCTCGGTCCCTTGGAGTTCTGCGAGGTGATGATCTCGACGCGGTCTCCGTTGTGAAGTTCCGTCTCGATCGGCACGAGTTTTCCGTTGACCCTCGCTCCGACCATCTTGTTGCCGACCGCACTGTGGACGGAGTAAGCAAAGTCGATGGCACAGGAGCCGACCGGAAGCGTTTTGACATCGCCCGCCGGGCTGAAACAGTAAACATTGTCGGCAAACAGGTCGAGATCGCTCTTTAAGAGGTTCATGAACTCATGGTTGTCTGCCATGTCCTGCTGCCACTCCAGAATCTGGCGCAGCCAGGTCAGTTTTTCCTCTTCCTGCTCCGGTCCCGGTTTCTTGCCGTCGGAGGCCTCTTTGTATTTCCAGTGTGCAGCGATACCGTATTCTGCAATCCGGTGCATCTCATAAGTACGGATCTGAATCTCAAACGGCTGTCCGTTCGGTCCGATCAGGGTTGTATGCAGGGACTGGTAACGGTTTGGCTTCGGCATCGCAATGTAATCTTTGAAACGGCCCGGGATCGGCGTGTACATTTCATGGATGACACCGAGCGCTGCATAGCAGTCTTTGACGGATTCCACGATGATGCGGACCGCAAAGAGGTCATAGATCTGATCCAGCGTCTTGTGCTGGTTGACCATCTTTTTGTAGATGCTGAAAAAGTGCTTGATTCGTCCGTTGACATCTGCCTCAATGCCGGCCTGGTGGATATGACGGGTCACCTCTTTTACGATCGCATCGACAAACTCCTGCCGCTGCTCCCGCTTCATGCTGACCTTCTGCACCAGTTCATAGTACGCATCCGGCTCCAGATATTTCAGAGAAAGGTCCTCGAGTTCGACCTTGATCTTGGAAATACCGAGGCGCTGTGCGATCGGGGCATAAATATCCATCGTCTCACGCGCTTTTTTCTTCTGCGTCTCCGGCGACCAGTACTGTGCAGTCCGCATGTTGTGCAGACGGTCCGCCAGTTTTACCAGAATAACACGGATATCCTTTGCCATCGCAAGGAACATCTTTCTCAGGTTTTCTGCCTGCTCCTCGACCTTATCCGCAGAATATTTCAGCTGTGCCAGCTTCGTGACACCGCTTACAATCAGGGACACCTCCGGGCCGAACTCCTCGGTCAGCTCTTCTTCGGTCATGACGGTATCTTCGACAACGTCGTGCAGAAGGCCTGCCGCGATCGACTCCTTGTCGAGCTCCAGATCTGCCAGGATAATTGCCACACAGAGCGGATGGATGATGTACGGTTCCCCGCTCTTTCTTTTCTGGTCCTTATGTGCATCCGCTGCCACGCGGTATGCTTTTTCGATCAGGGAAATATCGTCCGATGGATGATATTTTTTCACAGAAGCGATCAATTCCCCGTATAATTCCTCCGGACTTGTAAAATCGTCCGTCTTGCGGATTCTGGCTTCTGCCGCCGCCACATCCTTCTTTAATTCTTCTTCACTGATTCTTTTCTCTTCTTCCATATGTATCCTCCGCTCTCATGATTAACCCCTGCGTTTCGTTGGATACGTTATTTGCCATCGTAACGGATGACAGATTTTACATCATATTTTGCCAGTTTTTCGCGTCCTTTTAAGCCGGCAAGCTCCATCAGGAACACGATTCTGGTTACTTCGCCGCCGAGGCGCTCGATCATTTTTGCACAAGCCTCCACGGTACCGCCGGTTGCAATCAGGTCGTCGATGATGACTACCTTCTGGCCCGGTTTGATGGAGTCTTTGTGCATCTCGATCGTTGCGCTGCCGTACTCCAGGTCATAGCTCTCCTCGACGGTCTCCAGAGGAAGTTTTCCTTTTTTACGGATCGGCACGAACGGTTTGTGCAGATTGTAAGCAATCGGCATACCGAAAATGAAGCCGCGGGACTCGGTTCCGCAGATTACATCACAGTCTACTTCTTCTACAAAATGCTGCATCTCATCTATGGCAAGCTGCAGTCCGTCTGCGTCCTGCAGGATACTCGTTACATCTCTGAAAATAATACCCGGTTCCGGGAAATCCGGAATACTTCTTACGTAATCCTCTACTTTTTTCATAAAATATTCCTCCGTTTCGTCAAGGTTTGACAATTCACCTTACAGTATAGCATCAATATTCTTCTGCGTCAATTTTGTTTCCGATAGAAAACAGGGCAGAAAAATCAGGTATTTGCGGCTTTTCTGCATCTTTAAAAATAACTCTGGATATTGATCTGTAATTTGTCGCGTCCGTTCCACGTATCGATCGACGGATAGTACGCTACCGAGAGGGTTGGATGTGCATCCACGTATGCGGCGAACGCTTCTCCCTCGCCGAAATAGACACCATCCATCTGGTATCCGCCCGCATCGGCAAGCTGTACTTTCACCACGTTTCTATTCTTTCCAAAAATGCGGTAATTTAATACAGTCAGTCCTTTCTGTGCGAACAGCGGTTTCGTGTTGCCTTTTCCGAACGGCTCCAAGAGACTTAACTGGCGGATCAGATTTTTGGTGATGTAGGTGATCGGCATCGGCACATCGATCACAACTTTTTCGACGAAATCCTCTTCCGTCAGCATGGAATTATCGTTCAGTGCCCGGCGGAACGGTTCGATCATCTCCTCTCCTGCGAGGGAAAGGCCCGCAGCCATCGGGTGGCCGCCGAATTTCGTCATCAGTTCTTTGCATTTGCAGAGCTCCTCATACATCGAATACGCTTCGATCGAGCGGCCGGAGCCCTTGACGCCCTCCTCACTTCTGGTGAGTACGAAGGATGGTTTGTGGAAGTGCTCCCGCAGGCGACCTGCGATGATTCCGGCAAGGCTCTCGTGGCAGTCCGGCAGATAGACGACGAGGACTTTGTCGTTCTGCAGCGGGGAGGTTTCCACGAGCTCGATTGCTTTCGCCTCACCCTGGCGCGTCAGCTCTTTGCGGCTTTCATTCAGGTCTTTCAAGTCCCCGGCAAGCTTTGCGGCCTCCTCACGTGTCTTTGCGCAGAGCAGTTTTAACGAATGCTCCGCCGTGTCAAGCCGTCCCGATGCGTTGATGCACGGGCCGAGAACGAAGCCGATGTGATACGGTGTCACGTTTTCCGCCTCGATGCCCTGCACACGGATCAGCTCCTGCAGGCCGAGGTTCTGCGTTTTATGGAGCGCCCGAAGGCCGGCTTTTACAAAAATCCGGTTTTCTCCCTGCAGATCCATCACATCACCGATCGTCGCAATGGCGACAAATTCCAGAAAGCGGAAGCTGTGCTCCTTTGGAATACCTGCTTTTGCCTCCATCGTCTGGATCAGTTTCCATGCGACGGCCGCACCGCAGAGGCCCGGAAACGGATAGGAACAGTCTTTCTGTTTCGGATTGACAACCGCGTCCGCTGGCGGCAGGATGTAGCGGCGTTCTCCGTTTTCATCCTCCTCAAACGGAACCTCGTGGTGGTCCGTCACAACAACCGTCATGCCAAGTTCTTTTGCCAGCTTGATCTGTTCCAGCGCCGCAATGCCGT
>OGWS01002756.1_pt1 | contig 10468 bp, 11 predicted proteins | sample 1576111 | NCBI WGS metagenome assembly OGWS01 (sample SAMEA3541534, study PRJEB24748) | human gut metagenome | biome: human gut; feature: human-associated habitat; material: faeces | place: China | collected 2012 | reverse complement strand
TAATCAATATGTTGGTAACTGGCCAGGTGTTACTGTAGAAAAGAAAGAAGGAAAAGTAAAAGGAAACAAAGAAGATAATATTACTGTTGTTGACTTACCAGGTATTTACTCTTTATCTCCTTATACATTAGAAGAAGTTGTCAGCCGTGATTTTCTTTTAAATGAAGATCCAGATGTCATCATTGACTTAGTTGACGCTACTAATATTGAAAGAAACTTATATTTAACAACTCAATTGATTGAAACTGGGGTTCCAGTAGTTATTGCTTTAAATATGGCAGACTTAATTGAAAAAAGAGGTTTAAAAATTGACACTAAACGTTTATCAATGGTATTAGGATGTCCTATTATTGAAACTTCTGCTTTAAAAGGAACAGGTTTAAAAGAATTAATTGCTGAAGCTGTTAAAGTTGCTAAACAAGGTGAACATCAATTACCTCAATCTATCTTTAGTGAAAAGATTGAAAAAGCAATTGATACTGTTGTTCCAGCATTATCTGAAACAATTACAGCTAATAAGAAAAGATGGTATGCTGTTAAAGTTTTAGAAAATGATGAAAAAGTAATGAATCATATTGTATTAAGTAGTCAAAATAAAACAACAATTGATTCTTTAAGAAAAGAATTAGAAACTGAATTAGATGATGATATGGAAAGTATTATTACTGATGGACGTTATACTTATATTCAAAAATTAATTTCAACAACTGTTGAAAAACCAAAAGAAAAATTAACAATGTCAGATAAAATTGATAAAATTGTTACTAACAGATTCTTAGGAATTCCAATTTTCTTAGCTGTTATGTTTGTTGTTTACTATATTTCAGTAACAACTATCGGTACATTTGTTACTGATTGGACAAATGATGTCTTCGTTGTTGCAATTCAAGATGCTGTATCTGGATTCTTAGGTTCAGTTGGCGCAAGTAGTTTATTAACTGCGGTTATCGTTGATGGTATTATTGGTGGTGTTGGAGCTGTTATTGGATTTGCTCCTCAAATGGCAATTCTATTCTTATTCTTATCAATCTTAGAAGATTGTGGATACATGGTACGTATTGCTTTCGTTATGGATAGAGTATTTAGATATTTCGGTTTATCAGGAAAAAGCTTTATTCCATTATTAATTGGTTCTGGTTGTGGTATTCCTGCTATTATGGCATCGAAAACAATCGAACAAGATAATGATCGTCGTTTAACTATTATGACTGCGACATTTATTCCTTGTGGAGCTAAGTTACCTGTTATTGCTTTATTAGGTGGTGTTATGGCTGGTAAAGTTGCTGGTTGGCAAGCTGCTGGATTTATTGCTCCTGCAATGTACTTTGTGGGAATTGTTGCAGTATTAGTTGCTGCGATTATGTTAAAGAAAACAAAACCTTTCTCAGGTAAACCTGCACCATTCGTTATGGAATTACCTGAATATCATATTCCTAGTGCAAAAACTGTATTATTACATGTATGGGAAAGATTAAAAGGATTCTTAATTAAAGCTGGTACTATTTTAGTTGTTGCTTGTATCGTTATTTGGTTCTTATCTACATTTGGATTTGAAGGTGGATCATTCGGTATGGTTGAAGATACTGCTAACAGTTTAATTGCTGCTATTGGTGATTTCATCGCTCCAATCTTTGCACCTCTTGGATTTGGTAACTGGCAATCTGTTGCTTCTTCATTAACTGGATTCTCAGCTAAAGAAGCAATCGTTTCAACAATGGGTGTATTAGCTAATGTTGCTGGAGATCCTGAAGATGCTGTAAACGTTGCTGCTGGTGTAGCTAAATGGTTCCCAACAGGAATGGCTGCTTTATCATTCTTAATCTTTAACTTATTAGATTCACCATGTTTAGCTGCTATTTCAACTATGGCAAGTGAATTAAATGATAGAAAATGGTTCTGGTTTGCAATTGTATTCCAAAACGTATATGCTTATTGTATCTCATTAATGGTTTATCAAATTGGTTCATTAGTATTATATGGAACATTTGGATTCTGGACAGTTGTTGCGTTCATCGTTCTAGCATTCATGTTATTCATGTTGTTTAGACCTGATCCTTATAAAGATCAAAAAGTTTATTCTACAAGATCAGTTGAAGCATAATAAAATCCGGAATTATTCCGGATTTTTATAAATTAAAGGAGGTATTATTATGGCTAATGTGATTATTGTTTTATTAATTGTTGCCTATTGTGCATGGGTCATCTATACACATTTCTTTAGAAAGAAAGATGGACATAAGTGTAGTGGTATTTGTGCAGGGTGTAGTCAATGTTCATCTCCTTTAGATGATTATTATAGAGATCAAAAGAAAATGAAAGAGAGACATAATCATGGGTAATGTAAGTGGTTCGACTTTCTATATGTTTTTAGGAGTACTTGTTATTTATTTAATAGGTGTTTCTATTTACACACTTGTTCAAAAAATTAAGAAGAAAAGAAAATAACAGGAGGTAATTATGGCTAATGTTATTATCGTTCTTATATTAGTTGTGGTTGTTGGTATTGCTTTAAAATCAACAAGAAAGCATATGAAAGGTGAAAGTTCTTGTTGTGGCGGTGGTGGAGAAATCTATCAAGCTTTAGAAGATAAAAAATTAGACAATCCAATTATTAAAGAAAAAGTATTTAAAATTAAAGGTATGACTTGTCAACATTGTGTCGCTAATGTAACACGTGCAATTAATGCTATTGAAGGCGTAGTGAACTTAAAAAAAGAAGAAGCACATGTTGTCTATGATCGAGATGTTGATGATCAAGTTATTATAGCTGCTGTCAAACAAGCAGGATATGATGTTATTTAGGGAAGAAGAAATTCTTCTCTTTTTTTATAAAATGATTGATATTAATGTCTATACATGGTACATTTGATATGTATAGACAAGATATAATTGTTGCGATTAAAAGTTAAAGAAATACACATCTCATACACCAAGCACTCCAAATTCTTTAATAATGTCTATATATAATGAAGTATCTAAAAAGAGGATTTCAAAAATCCTCTTTTTTTACCAATATTTGGTATTGCTTTTTGTTTGAATATTATATTTAGGTGTATGTGGATATTTTTCAATAGATTTGTTGTTTTTGATAGACCAAGCTTTTGCTGGAAGCGTTAAAAGCTGTGGACATTTTAATTCACCATCTAGTGGTTTAATGAGGGAAATGATATCATGATAATATTTATTACCATTTGTAAGAACATAAGCTCTTTGATTTAAGAAATCTTCCTCATTAAATTGTTCTTGATTGATACTATGTTCATAGATTTCTTTACGATCTAATTCATATAGAAATTCAGACATTAAATCATGAAAATCAAAAATATATTGATCTTTATGATTTACTAAAAAATTAATAATTGGTTCAAAAACTTCATCTGTATTTTCGTTATTCCAATCTCCTTTTTTTAATATTCCCCAAAAAGAATTTTTAAACATTTTCATCACCATATCCATTCTATAGGATAATGAACAAGATATCAAGGAGTCCCTTTTCTAAACCAATAAACAATCCCTGTTTCATCAATATTTCCAGAGATAGGATTAATAGCGATAGCATTTAATTTAGATGTTAATTTATACCAACTTTCTTTTTTGATTTCTTTATTTAAAAAATCAATTGCTAATTCTTTAGCAAGCACTTTTTCCTGACTGTTTTCTATTTTTCGATTATCATCATAGCCTACCCAACCATTAATGAGGATATTAGGATTATAAGCAACAATCAAATTATCATAATCTGTACTTCCTGTTTTACAGGCAACTTTATATTTGGTTTGATAATTTTCCATTGTTGCATTTAAATAAGTTGAAAATTGTTTATTAAAGGTTCCTGTTAATAATTGATTGAGGATTAAACAGCTTTCTTTGTTCAAATTTTGAATTCTTTGATTTTTATGTTGATAAATAGTTTTTCCTTGATGATCAACGATTTTTTCAATGGTATAAAGATGTTGATATTTACCACCAGAAGCAATATTACAGTAGATATTTGAAAGATTATAAATGTTTGTATTAACTGTTCCAAGTGCTAAAGAGGCGTTGTTTTTAGCGTTGATTCCATAGGATTTGAGAAAATCTCTAAGATTTTCTGTACCTAAAAATAAATGTGTTTTTACAGCAAAAATATTATCGCTGACAGCAATAGCTTGAGCAAGTGTGATTTCTTGATAAGCATATTTTTGATGAAAATTAGCAGGAGAGTAAGTTGTATTGTTACTTAATTTAAAGGTCGTTGGTTCGCATAGAAAACGTGTAGAGGGATTAAATCCGTTTTCTAAGGCTAAATAGTAGAGAAAAGGTTTCATTGTACTTCCTATTTGTCTAGAAGCATGTATTGCACGATTATATTGAGAATTAGCGTAATCTTTACCACCAATCAAGGCTTGTAATTGATTGGTTTTAGGATTTGCGACCGTAAAAGCGCATTGTAGATCACCTTGTATTTTCTTTTCTTTAATAAGATCATTTAAAGTATTTTGATATTCACTGTTAAAAGAAGTATAAATATTTAATCCTTTATTTAAATATTGATTATTATAAAAACCTAATTCCTCTAATTCTTCTAAAACAGTATCCTTATAATAATAAGTAGACATATTTTCATTAAGTGAATGTTCACTTGCTAAATTAAGAGTTTGCTTTTGAGTGGCCTCTAAAATACTTTGAGTAATCATTTGATTATCATACATAGCTTTTAAAACAAGACTTTGTCTTTGTTTAGCTCTTTCTTTGTTTAAAATTGGTGAATAATATTGAGGACCATTGACAACTCCTGCTAACATGCTTGCTTCATTTAAAGTCAATTCTTTTGCTTTTTTACCATAGAAATACTGGGAAGCATTTTCAATGCCATAAATTCCATGTCCAAAATAGACATTATTGATATAACCTTCTAAAATTTCCTTTTTTGATAAATGCGTTTCTAATTGTAAAGTAAAAAAAGCTTCTTTTACTTTACGAGACCAAGTCTTTTCATTTGTTAAATAAAGAAGACGAGCGTATTGTTGGGTTATTGTGCTAGCACCTTGAGAAGTTTTCCTTTTTAGGACATTTGTTTTTATTGCCCGGGAAATTCCGACATAATCAAACCCATGATGACTATAAAAACGTTTATCTTCAATAGCAACAATTGCTTTTAAAAAATAAGGACTAACATCATCAATTGAAACATATTGCCCACTATAATTATTGACACTTTGATAAAAAATCTTATTTTGATCATCATAAAGCTTTATGTAACGATCTTTATTAAGTTCAGGTTTTCCTACACAAAAGGCAATAATATACATCAATAAAAGAAATGTGAAGAAAAATATAAAACAATATAGAATTCTTTTTATAAACTGTCTCATTTTATCACCGATTTTATTCTTGCCATTTTGTGTTATAATATGCACGGTGATAGAATGAAAAAGAATATTAAAGTAAATTATAAGAGTATATTTAAATATGATGATCATCATGAAACAGTTCAATTTAAAAGTGATGGAATCTATGAAAAAGGATTTGATAAAGAAAAATTTACTTTCTATAACAATGATCAAAAGATAGAAATTATTTTAAAAGGTAAAGAAATGACATTAGCTAATGGACCTTCTTTATTAAATCTTTCTTATCATAGAAAGATAGGAAATCATTATCATACAGATTATGGGATGATAGAACTCTTTACAGAACTTATTACAATGGAACATGATCGTTATTTAAAAGTGAAGTATATTTTAAGTGATGGGCATCAACAATTAAGTGAAGTTTACGTGATGATGAAATATGATTTTTATGGAGAAGAAAATGAAGCAATCTAAGAAGTTATTAACGAATAAAATATTATTTTCAGGTTTATTGATTTTAATTCAATTAATTATTGTTTTTGTAGCTTTTTTGACAATTCATAGATCATCTAGATTTTTTGTCTATTTGTTCAAGCTTATTAGTGTTCTTGCTGCTTTATATATTATAAATAAGGATGATGCAAGTGCTTATAAGATTACCTGGCTTGTTTTAATAGCTGCTGTACCTTTTGTAGGTGGTGTTCTTTATGTATTTTTAGGAGATAAAAAACCAAGTCAAAGGTTACAACTTGCTTTTTTAAAACAAATAAAGAATCAACGTATTATTGAAAATGATATTATCGAAGAAGTAGCTGATCCTTATATTAAAGGACAAATGAATTATTTAAATCAACAAAGATATCCTACTTATTATGGACAAGATCTTAAATATTTTTCATTAGGTGATGATGCTTTTGAACCTTTATTGGAATCCTTAAGAAATGCGAAAAAATTCATTTTTATGCAATTTTTTATTGTTGATGAAGGAAAAATGTTGAAAAGTGTTTTAGATATTCTTAAAGAGAAAGTTAAAGAAGGTGTAGAAGTGAGATTTATGTATGATGATGTAGGATCACTTACGATGTTGCCTCGTCATTATGATCGTCAACTTGAAAAAATGGGCATAAAGAGTGTGGCATTTAATCCTTTTATACCTATTTTATCTTTAGCGATGAATAACCGTGATCATAAAAAGATCGTGGTGATTGATGGTGAAATAGGCTTTAGTGGTGGATTTAATTTAGCAGATGAATATATTAATCAAAGAGTTAAATATGGGCATTGGAAGGATTCTGGGTTAATGATTCATGGTCCTGCTGTTAATTCGCTTACGAAGATGTTTTTAGAATCATGGAATGTAGCAAGAAATACAGAAGAAGATTATGAAAAGTATTATGTGCGCTCTCATCAAAAATTTGAGGTAGATGGCTATGTAACTCCTTATGGAGATTCTCCTTTAGATGATGAAAATGTAGGTGAAAATGTTTATTTAAACATGATCAATCAAGCGTATGATTATTTATATATTACAACACCCTATTTGATCTTAGATGATAACTTACAAACAGCATTGATCAATGCTGCTAAAAGAGGAGTCGACGTACGCATCATTACACCAGGAATACCAGATAAAAAAATTGTTTTTAGAGTTACACGTTCATATTATCAAACATTGATCAAACATGGTATTCGTATTTATGAATATACTCCTGGATTTATTCACGCTAAAAACTTTTTAGTGGATGATAAATGTGCAACAGTAGGGACAATCAATTTAGATTATCGTAGTTTATATCTTCATTTTGAAAATGGAATTTATTTATATAACAATAAAATATTAAAAGATATTAAGGAAGATTTTTTAGCGACAGTAGAAAAGTCTCATGAAATTACCTTGGATGAAGTTGTAACTGGTAAATTTATGGGTTGGTTTGAAGCAATTTTACGTGTAATTGCTCCATTACTTTAGGTAAAAAACATTGACTTTATGTACTCTTAATGGTAACGTATAAACGATTAAATATCTTTTTTAAGGAGGTAAAAAATGGCTGTAAATAAAATTGAAATTGCATTGAAAGAAGCACTAAAAAAAGCAATGGTTAAATGCAATTTTGTAGAAGATTATGAAATAGATCAAATCACAATAGAAATACCAAAAGAAAAAAGTCATGGTGATTATTCAACAAATATCGCTATGCAACTTACAAGATTACTTAGAAAGAATCCAAGAATGATTGCAGAACAATTAATCGAAGCAATTGATAAAGAGGAAGCAAATATCGATTCTATTGAAATTGCTGGTCCAGGATTCATCAATATGTTTATGAAAAAAGATGTTTTAACTTCTATTATTAAAGAAGTATTAGCAGAAAAAGATGATTATGGAAAAAGTGATGCAGGAAAAGGAATTAAATATAATGTTGAATTCGTTTCTGCCAATCCAACAGGAGATTTACATTTAGGACATGCTAAAGGGGCAGCAGTAGGAGATAGTATTTGTCGTATTATGTCAGCTGCAGGATATGATGTTACAAGAGAATATTATATTAATGATGCAGGAAATCAAATTTATAATTTAGCTTTATCTTTATATGCAAGATATAGAGAAGCTTTTGGTTTAGATTTTGAATTACCTGAAGATGGATATCATGGTCAAGATATTAAAGATATCGCTGTTAAAATCAAAGAAGAAGTTGGCGATAAATATTTAAATGCAGATCATGATGAAATGATTGCTTTCTTTAGAAAAGAAGGAACTAAATTTGAATTACAAAAAATTAAAGATATTTTAGCGGAATTTAGAGTTCATCATGATGTTTGGTTCTCTGAAACTTCTTTATATGAAGAAAATAAAGTAGTTCCTACAATTGAAAAATTAAAAGAAAAAGGATTTACTTATGAACAAGATGGGGCTTTATGGTTTAAATCAACTGAATTTGGAGATGATAAAGACCGTGTCTTAATTAAATCTGATGGAAGTTATACTTATTTAACTCCTGATATTGCTTATCATTTAAATAAATTAGATAGAGGTTATGAATATTTAGTAGATTTATTAGGAGCAGATCATCATGGTTATATCAATCGTATGAAAGCTGCAATTCAAGCTTTAGGTTATAATAGTGATCAATTAAATATTGATATTCTACAAATGGTAAGAATGATGGAAAATGGTGAAGTTGTTAAAATGTCTAAACGTACAGGAAATGCAATCACTATTAAAGATTTAATTGATGATATTGGTGTTGATGCAACTCGTTATTTCTTTGCCGCTAAAGCAGCCAATACACCCTATGATTTTGATTTAACATTAGCTAAATCTAAATCAAATGACAATCCTGTTTATTATGCACAATATGCTCATGCAAGAATGTGTTCGATTTTAAGACAAGCTAAAGAAAATGATATTACAATTGCAGATCATTTTGAATTACTTGTAAATGATAAAGAAATGGCTTTATTAAAACATATTAATGAATTTAGAAATGAAATTGCGGATAGTGCAAAATCAAGAAGTCCACATAAAATCGCAAATTATATTCAAAGACTTGCACAATTATTCCATAGTTTCTATAATGATTGTTATGTAATAGATAAAGAAAATATTGAATTATCAATGCAACGTTTAGCTTTAGTAGAAGCAACACGTATTACATTAAAAAATGCATTAAACTTAATTGGTGTTGAAGCACCTGAAAAAATGTAAGGAGAGATAAAGATGGATAAAAATAGATCAATGGTTGATGTCGCTTATGAATTAATGTCTAAAAAGAAAAAAGCAGTTAATTTCTATAAATTATGGCAAGAAGTAAGTGAAGTAAAAGGTTTTGATGAAGAAGAAAAAGATGAAAAAGAATCTTTATTCTATACAAACATTACTTTAGATGGACGTTTCATTACAATTGGTGAAAACAACTGGGATTTACGTTCTCGTCATAAATTTGATGAAGTACACATCGATATGAATGACATCTATACTGATGAAGATGAAGAATCTGAAGAAGTAGAAGACGATGTAGATAGTACAATCGAAGATGATTATAATAACTAAGAGGCAAGGCCTCTTTTTTAATAAAATCCTTGCTTTCAAATAAAAGTAGATATTCTTATTAATGAAAGGATTATTTTATGAATAAACGACAAACAAAGATTTTAGAATTACTCACACAAAATAAAAAAATAGAAGTTACAAAACTTTCTGAATTACTAGGAGTCTCACAAGTTACAATTCGTAAAGATTTAGATGCTCTTTCAGAAAGTGGTATGTTAATTAGAGAACATGGATATGCTACTCTTAATAAAAGTGATGATATGAATATTCGTCTTGCTTATCATTATCAACAAAAACAACAAGTAGCTAAAAAAGCAGTAGAATCGATTCAACATGGTGAAACAATTATGATTGAATCAGGTTCATGTTGTGCTCTAGTAGCTTTAGAAATTGCAAAGACAAAAAAAGATGTCACACTGATTACCAATTCTGCATTTATTGCAGATTATATTCGTAAACATACATCTATTAAAATTATTTTATTAGGTGGAGAATATCAACATGAATCTCAAGTGATGGTAGGACCAATGATGAGAAAATGTGCAGAAGCATTTTTTGTGGATAAACTCTTTATTGGAACAGATGGTTTTAGTATTGATACAGGATTTACAGGAAATGATTATATGCGTTGTGAAGCTGTTAAAGATATGGCAAGACAAGCAAGTCATGTTATTATTGTTACTGAATCAAATAAGTTTCATCAAAAAGGAGTTTCTAATTTAATTGATTTACATCAAGTATCATGTATTTATACAGATCAAGGAATTCCTCAAGAAGTTGAAGAATATTTTAAAGAAAAACATATACAAGTTGAAAAAGTTTGATCCTAAGGTTTCCTTAGGATTTTTGTAGCAAAAATGTAAAGGAAGGTTGCTGGTGATAAGAAGTAAGAATGTTATAATTTTTCTAGGAGGTGACAATAATGCTTAATGAAAAGATAGTGTATTATAGAAAGAAAAACATGCTTACGCAAGAAGAACTAGCATATCAATTAAATGTTTCAAGACAAACAGTTACAAAATGGGAAACGGGTGTTTCCCAAACAAAAAGATATTAAGAAACAGCCCATGTTTACCTGCTTGCA
>OGWS01002736.1_pt1 | contig 10532 bp, 10 predicted proteins | sample 1576111 | NCBI WGS metagenome assembly OGWS01 (sample SAMEA3541534, study PRJEB24748) | human gut metagenome | biome: human gut; feature: human-associated habitat; material: faeces | place: China | collected 2012 | reverse complement strand
CGGACGGGAGGGGCTGGAAACGTCAGAAGCCGCGCTGCTCTTTGATCAGCTCCCAGGCCTTCTGGATCTCCTGGGCCTTCTGTTTGGCCATCTCCATCATCTCCGGCGGCAGACCTTTCGCTACCAGCTTGTCCGGATGATGTTCGTTCATCAGCTTGCGATAGGCGCGCTTCACCGTCGCCGCATCGTCGGTCGGTTTTACTCCCAGCACATTGCAGGCATCTTCGAGGGTCGGCCCACGCTGCGCCTGCTGCCAGCCGGCGTTGCCGCCATGCTGGCCATAAGAGCGCTGCTGCGAACCGCCGCCAAACTGGGCGCCGCCCTGCATCATCCGCAGGAATTGATCGAACTGGGCGCGGGAGATGCCGAGCTCGTCGGCAATGACGAACAGCACTTCACGTTCGTTAGGATGCAGTTCGCCATCAGCGAACGCCGCCTGCAGCTGAATTTCCAGAAACATCCGAATCAGATCGAAACGGCCAAAGCAGACGCTGCGCAGCTGACGCATTTTCTCGCGCAGGGGATAGTTGTCGGCCTTACCGTCGCGAAACGCCTGCTGCGCCGCGGTGCGCGAGGCGCCATGCAGGTTCATGCGATCCATTAGCACATTGGCGACATGAATATCCGCTTCGGTAACGCGGCCCTTGGATTTGGTCAGGTGCCCCATCACTTCGAAGGTGGTGGAAAAGAAGAGCGACTGACGCTCCTGCTGATTGGCGAAGAGATTTAACCGGCGGCTGCGCGCCCGGTCAAACATATGGCCGACCAGAAAGCCAAGCACCACGCCCCAGAACCCACCACCCATCAGCAAAGCCACTGCCACGCCAATCACTTTACCCAAATACTGCATAGACTCCCCAACTGTTTATCGCCGTTAAGCTCGAATATGACCGCACGTTACCCGGCACTCGCGCCTCGGTCAATTGTGGGACATAGCCTATAATTTGCTTTATCATACTCGTCATTCAACAGGGTGCCTAACGCTCGGGCTCGAAACGGGCAGGATTAACACTAGCGTGATAATGTTGAGTAAGTTAGGCTCTGACCGTTTGCAAGCCGCTGTCACAAGATGATGGAACAATAAATACAACGTATGAAAAAACGTATTCCCAGCCTCCTGGCTACGATGATTGCCAGCGCCTTGTATAGCCAACAAGGCCTCGCTGCCGATCTCGCAACGCAATGTATGCTTGGCGTGCCAAGCTATGATCGTCCGCTCGTGGAAGGTCGTCCTGGCGATCTGCCGGTGACGATTAACGCCGATCATGCGAAGGGCAACTACCCGGACAACGCCGTCTTTACCGGCAACGTCGATATTAACCAGGGGAATAGTCGCCTCCGCGCCGACGAAGTTCAGCTGCACCAGCAGCAGGCCGCGGGCCAGGCGCAGCCGGTGCGCACGGTGGACGCGCTGGGCAACGTGCATTACGACGATAACCAGGTGATCCTCAAAGGGCCAAAAGCCTGGTCGAATCTGAATACCAAAGATACCAACGTCTGGCAGGGCGATTATCAAATGGTCGGACGCCAGGGACGCGGCACCGCCGACCTGATGAAACAGCGCGGTGAAAACCGCTATACCATTCTCGAAAACGGCAGCTTTACCTCCTGTCTGCCGGGCTCCGACACCTGGAGCGTCGTCGGCAGCGAAGTTATCCACGATCGCGAAGAGCAGGTTGCCGAGATCTGGAACGCCCGCTTCAAGCTTGGCTCTGTGCCGATTTTCTATAGCCCCTACCTGCAGCTGCCGGTGGGCGATAAGCGTCGTTCAGGCTTCCTGATCCCGAACGCGAAATACAGCACCAAAAACGGCGTGGAATTCTCCCTGCCGTACTACTGGAACATCGCGCCAAACTTCGATGCCACTATTACTCCGCACTATATGAACAAACGCGGCGGCGTGATGTGGGAAAACGAGTTCCGCTATCTGACCCAGCTCGGCAGCGGCTTAACTGAATTCGACTACCTGCCGTCGGATAAAGTCTACGAAGACGACCACTCGAGCGACAGCAACAGCCGCCGCTGGCTGTTCTACTGGAACCACTCAGGGGTTATCGATCAGGTATGGCGTCTGAACGCTGACTACACCAAGGTCAGCGATCCTGACTACTTCAACGACTTCAGCTCGAAATATGGTTCCAGTACCGACGGCTATGCGACGCAGAAATTCAGCGCCGGTTACGTCAACCAGAACTTTGACGCCACGGTATCGACCAAACAGTTCCAGGTCTTTGACCGCGAATCGAGCAACTCCTATTCGGCTGAGCCGCAGCTCGACGTCAACTACTACCAGAATGATGTCGGTCCGTTCGATACCCATCTCTATGGACAGGTTGCCCATTTTGTTAACTCGAATAACAACATGCCGGAAGCGACCCGCGTTCACTTCGAACCGACGATCAACCTGCCGCTGTCCAACGGTTGGGGCAGTCTGAATACCGAAGCCAAGCTGCTGGCGACTCACTACCAGCAAAGCAACCTCGATAAGTACAATGCCGCCAACGGCACTGACTATAAAGAGTCCGTCAGCCGCGTAATGCCGCAGTTTAAAGTCGACGGCAAAATGGTCTTTGAACGCGACCTGCAGGAGGGATTCACCCAAACGCTGGAACCGCGCGTGCAGTATCTGTACGTGCCGTACCGCGATCAGAGTGAAATCGGCAACTACGACTCCACGCTGTTGCAGTCGGATTACACCGGTCTGTTCCGCGACCGTACCTATAGCGGTCTGGACCGCATCGCGTCGGCTAATCAGGTCACCACCGGCCTCACCTCGCGCGTGTACGATGCCGCCGCGGTGGAACGTTTTAATATTTCCGTCGGTCAAATCTACTATTTCACCGAGTCACGCACCGGTGATGACAACATCAACTGGGAGAACAACGATACCACGGGTTCACTGGTCTGGGCCGGCGATACCTACTGGCGCATTGCCGATGAATGGGGTCTGCGCGGGGGGATCCAGTACGATACGCGTCTGGATAACGTTGCCACTGGTAACGGCACCATTGAATACCGTCGCGATGAGAACCGCTTAGTTCAGCTTAACTATCGTTACGCCAGCCCGGAATATATTCAGGCCACGCTGCCGTCATATTCCACCGCGGCACAATATAAACAGGGTATTTCGCAGGTGGGGATGACCGCTAGTTGGCCGATTGTCGATCGCTGGTCGGTGGTCGGGGCCTACTACTACGATACTAATACCCGGAAAGCAGCAAACCAGATGTTGGGTGTGCAGTATAACTCCTGCTGCTACGCCATCCGTCTTGGCTACGAACGTAAAGTCAACGGCTGGAACAGCAACGACAACGGCGGCGAGAGCAAATACGATAACACCTTCGGAATCAATATCGAATTGCGCGGTCTGAGCTCTAACTACGGCCTCGGCACCCAGCAGATGCTGCGCTCGAACATTTTACCGTACCAGAGCTCCCTGTGATGCGGCTGGTTTACAACATCATCCGCATTTGCGGTTAATCGAAATGGAAAAAGTATGAAGAACTGGAAAACGCTGCTTCTCGGTATCGCCATGATCGCGAATACCAGTTTCGCTGCCCCCCAGGTGGTCGATAAAGTAGCGGCCGTCGTCAATAATGGCGTCGTGCTGGAAAGCGACGTCGATGGTTTGATGCAATCGGTTAAGCTCAATGCTGGTCAGGCTGGCCAACAGCTGCCGGATGACGCCACCCTGCGCCATCAAATCCTCGAAAGACTGATCATGGACCAGATCGTGTTACAGATGGGGCAGAAGATGGGCGTGAAGATCTCTGACGACCAGCTCGATCAGGCTATCGCCAACATCGCCAAACAAAATAATATGACCTTGGATCAGATGCGCAGCCGTCTGGCCTATGAAGGCATCAACTACAACACCTACCGTAACCAGATCCGTAAAGAGATGCTGATTTCGGAAGTGCGTAACAATGAAGTGCGTCGTCGCATCACCGTGCTGCCGCAGGAAGTGGAAGCGCTGGCGAAACAGATCGGCGACCAGAACGACGCCAGCACCGAGCTCAACCTGAGCCACATCCTGATCCCGCTGCCGGAGAACCCGACCTCTGATGAAGTCGCCGCGGCCCAGGAGCAAGCAAACTCCATCGTTGAGCAGGCGCGCAACGGCGCCAACTTCGGCAAACTGGCGATCACCTACTCCGCTGACCAACAGGCGCTGAAGGGTGGCCAGATGGGCTGGGGCCGTATCCAGGAGCTGCCGGGCATTTTCGCTCAGGCGTTAAGCACCGCGAAGAAAGGGGATATCGTCGGTCCGATTCGTTCCGGCGTTGGTTTCCACATTCTGAAAGTCAACGACCTGCGCGGTGGTACCCAGAATATCTCCGTTACCGAGGTTCACGCCCGTCATATTCTGCTGAAACCGTCGCCGATCATGAACGACGCCCAGGCTCAGGCTAAGCTGGAACAGATCGCAGCCGAGATTAAGAGCGGGAAAATCACGTTTGCTCAAGCGGCGAAAACCTATTCGGAAGATCCGGGCTCGGCAAACCAGGGCGGTGATTTAGGCTGGGCCACGCCGGACATCTTTGACCCGGCGTTCCGCGATGCGCTGATGCGTCTGAACAAAGGGCAGACCAGCGGACCGGTGCACTCTTCCTTTGGCTGGCATCTGATCGAACTGCTGGATAGCCGTCAGGTCGACAGAACCGACGCCGCGCAGAAAGATCGTGCTTACCGCATGCTGATGAACCGCAAATTCTCTGAAGAAGCGGCAACCTGGATGCAGGAACAGCGCGCCAGTGCGTATGTTAAAATTCTGAGCAACTAATATTGATGCCTGAAACCCGTAAAGTTGTTATCACTCCCGGCGAACCCGCCGGGATTGGCCCTGACCTGGTCGTGCAGCTTGCCCAGCGCGACTGGCCAGTTGAGCTGGTGATTTGCGCCGATGGCGCCCTGTTAACTGACCGAGCCAAGCGGCTCGGTCTTCCTTTATCTCTCCTCCCTTACGATCCCGCGCAACCTCCTGTTCCTCAGCGCGCCGGTACCCTGACGCTGCTGAACGTGCCGCTAAACGTCCCGGCGGAGCCCGGCGTGCTGAATGTGCAAAACGGCGCCTACGTAGTGGAGACGCTGGCGCGCGCCTGCGACGGCTGCCTTAGCGGCGAGTTTGCGGCGTTAGTGACCGGCCCGGTGCATAAAGGCAACATCAACGACGCCGGTATCGCCTTTACCGGTCATACCGAGTTCTTTGAAGAACGCGCGAAGGCCAGCAAAGTGGTGATGATGTTGGCGACCGAGGAGCTGCGGGTGGCGCTGGTCACCACCCATCTGCCGTTGAAAGCCATCAGCGAAGCGATTACCCCCGAGCTACTGCGCGAGATCATCACCATTCTCGATCACGACCTGCGCACGAAATTTGGCATTGCCCAGCCGCATGTGCTGGTTTGCGGGCTTAACCCGCACGCTGGCGAAGGCGGCCATATGGGAACAGAAGAGATAGACACCATCATTCCGGTGCTGGAAGAGATGCGCGCAAAGGGGATGAACCTCAGCGGTCCGCTGCCGGCAGACACCCTCTTTCAGCCGAAATATCTTGATCATGCCGATGCGGTACTCGCGATGTACCACGATCAGGGCCTGCCCGTGCTAAAATACCAGGGCTTTGGCCGCGGCGTGAACATTACGCTCGGTTTACCTTTTATTCGTACCTCCGTCGACCACGGCACCGCACTGGAATTAGCGGGCCAGGGAAAAGCGGACGTCGGCAGTTTTATCACGGCGCTTAATCTCGCCATCAAAATGATTGTTAATACCCAATGAATAATCGAGTCCATCAGGGCCATTTAGCCCGTAAACGCTTCGGGCAGAACTTCCTCAACGATCAGTTTGTGATCGACAGCATCGTCTCGGCGATTAACCCGCAGAAAGGCCAGGCGATGGTTGAAATCGGCCCCGGCGGCCCTGACCGAGCCGGTCGGCGAACGCCTTGACCAGCTGACCGTCATCGAACTGGACCGCGATCTGGCGGCTCGCCTGCAGACGCATCCGTTCCTCGGTCCAAAGCTGACCATCTATCAGCAGGATGCGATGACCATGAACTTTGGCGAACTGGCGGAGAAAATGGGCCAGCCGCTGCGCGTCTTCGGCAACCTGCCGTACAATATCTCGACCCCGCTGATGTTCCATCTGTTCAGCTATACTGATGCCATTGCCGATATGCACTTTATGCTGCAGAAGGAAGTAGTGAATCGTCTGGTTGCCGGACCGAACAGTAAGGCGTATGGTCGGTTAAGCGTGATGGCGCAATATTATTGCCAGGTGATCCCGGTACTCGAAGTGCCGCCGAGCGCGTTTACCCCGCCGCCTAAGGTCGACTCCGCGGTGGTACGCCTGGTGCCGCACAGCACCATGCCGTATCCGGTCAAAGAGATCCGGGTGCTGAGCCGCATCACCACCGAAGCGTTCAACCAGCGCCGCAAGACTATCCGCAACAGTCTCGGCAATCTGTTCAGCGTGGAAGTGCTGACCGAGCTGGGCATCGACCCGGCCATGCGCGCCGAAAATATTTCCGTGGCGCAGTAATGCCTGATGGCCAACTGGCTGTCTGACAATCTGCCAACGAAGGAGAGCTAACCATGATTCATTCGCCCCGGGTGTGTGTCCAGGTACAGAGCGTCTATATCGAATCGCAGTCTTCCCCGGAAGAAGAGCGCTACGTCTTCGCTTACACCGTCACCATTCGCAACCTGGGGCGGAGTCAGGTTCAGCTGCTTGGCCGCTACTGGCTCATCACTAACGGCCACGGTCGTGAGACTGAAGTTCAGGGTGAAGGGGTGGTCGGCGAGCAACCGCATATTCCCGCCGGCGGTGAATATCAATATACCAGCGGCGCAGTGATTGAAACGCCGCTGGGAACCATGCAGGGTCATTATGAGATGATCGATATCGACGGCGCGCCGTTCCGTATTGAGATCCCTGTTTTCCGTCTCGCAGTTCCAACGCTCATTCATTAAAACAATGTCAACATACCTTATTGGCGACGTTCATGGTTGCTACGATGAACTGATCGCATTATTAGCGCAGGTTGAATTCGATCCGCGGAGAGATACGCTGTGGCTGACCGGCGATCTGGTGGCCCGAGGCCCGGGATCGCTGGAGGTCCTGCGCTATGTCAAATCTCTGGGCGACAGCGTTCGACTGGTGCTGGGCAACCATGACTTACACCTGCTGGCGGTCTTTGCCGGTATCAGCCGCAACAAGCCAAAGGATCGTCTGAAACCACTGCTGGAAGCGCCGGATGCCGATGAGCTGCTCAACTGGCTGCGTCGCCAGCCGCTGCTGCAGGTGGATGAAGAGAAAAAGCTGGTGATGGCCCATGCCGGCATTACGCCGCAGTGGGATCTGGAGACCGCCCAGCAGTGCGCGCGTGATGTTGAAGCAGTGCTCTCCAGCGACTCCTATCCTTTCTTCCTCGATGCCATGTACGGCGACATGCCGAACCACTGGAGCAACGAGCTGAGCGGCCTGGCGCGCCTGCGCTTTATCTCTAACGCCTTTACCCGCATGCGCTACTGTTTCCCGAACGGCCAGCTGGATATGTATTCGAAGGAAGCGCCCGAGGACGCCCCGGCGCCGCTGAAGCCGTGGTTTGCCATTCCCGGCCCGGTCAGCAATGCCTACAGCATTGCCTTTGGCCACTGGGCTTCGCTGGAGGGACGCGGCACGCCGGAGGGGATTTACGCCCTGGATACCGGCTGCTGCTGGGGCGGGGAACTCACCTGCCTGCGCTGGGAAGATAAGCAGTACTTCACCCAGCCGTCAAACCGGCAGAAAAGCCTCGACGAAGGCGAAGCCGCCGCGTCCTGACTCTTCCCGGATAGCGGCGCGTTGCGCCTTATCCGGGCTACGGTCTGGTATCCGGTTGCTAACGCCGGTACGCGCAGCGCGACCGGGGGATGACGCCGGGGAGGCCGCGCTTATCCCCCCGTTTTTTCCCGTCTCCATGCCTCTTGTTGACCTTTGTTACATTTCCGCTGACTGACGCTGATTTACATTCTTTCTTCGCTTCGTTATTGTTATGTTATAACATCAAATTGAGGCGGGGATATGTTCACATCGATTTTTATGGCATCCGGCGCGACGCGCGCGGCCATCGCAGGCGTGCTGCTGGCGGCGCTATGGTTAGCAACCTGGTGGGCGGTGACGCTGCCATGATTGAACTGGAGCAGCTGGTCGCCGGCTATGACGGGGTAGCGATCACCCCTCCGCTGAGCGGGATGATATGCCCCGGCAGCCTGACGGCAATTGTTGGCCTCAATGGCTGCGGAAAATCAACGCTGCTGAAAACCCTCGCCGGGTTTCTTCCGCCGGTCAGTGGCCGCCTGCGCTGGCAGGGAACACGGCCGGTGATCGGCTGGCTGGCGCAGCGCCATGCCCTCGAGTCGCAGTTTCCTCTCAACGTGCAGGATGTGGTAAGCCAGGGCGCATGGCCTGGCGTGTCGCTGCTGCGCGGTCTGGGGGGCGGCACCCGGCGACGCATCGGCGCGGTGCTGGAGCGGGTCGGGCTGGCGGGCCTGGCGAAAACGCCGATCGAAGCGCTCTCCGGCGGCCAGTTTCAGCGCATGCTATTTGCCCGGGTGATGGTGCAGCAGGCGCCGCTGGTGATGCTCGACGAGCCCTTCACCGGTATCGACGAAGCGACCAGTCGCGAACTAATGGATTTGATCCTCGAGATGCACCGGCAGGGACAGACCATCCTGGCGGTGCTGCATGATAACCAGCGGGTGGCCGACTTTTTCCCCGAGACGCTGCTGCTGACTCCCCAGCGCGCCTGCTGGGGCGCTACCCGGGCGGTGCTCCCGGCCTTCAGTCATGTGAGGTCGGCATGATCTGGCACACCTTCTTTCAGCCTTTCATTGAATTCGGCTTTATGCGTCGGGCCCTCGTGGTGTGTCTGGCGCTGTCGCTGAGCACCACCATGCTGGGCGTCTTCCTGCTGCTGCGGCGCATGAGCCTGATGGGCGATGCGCTGTCGCACGCCATTCTCCCCGGCGTGGCGGTGGGGTATCTGCTGAGCGGCATGTCGCTGCTGGCCATGACCCTCGGCGGCTTCATCGCCGGTATCGTGGTTGCCCTGGTGGCCGGGTGGGTGAGCCGGCGGACACCGTTAAAAGAGGACGCCAGTTTTGCCGGATTTTATCTGGGCTCGCTGGCCCTGGGCGTCACCCTGGTGTCGCTGCGCGGCTCCAGCGTGGACCTCCTGCATCTGCTATTTGGCTCCATTCTGGCGGTCGACCGCGATGCGGCGCTGTTTGTCAGCGGCGTCGCCAGCCTGACGCTATTGTGCATTGCGCTGTGCTACCGCGGTCTGGTCAGCGAGGCGTTCGACAGCGCCTGGCTGCAGGTGAATCACCGGCGGCTGCCTGCGCTGCTGCATGGGCTTTTTCTGGCGCTGCTGGTGCTTAATCTGGTGGCCGGGTTTCAGGTGCTCGGCACGCTGATGGCGGTAGGGGTAATGATGCTCCCGGCGGTCGCCGCGCGCTGCTGGGCGCGCACGCTGCCGGGCATTCTGCTGCTGGCGGCGGGAATGGGCGCGCTCTGCGCCTGGCTGGGATTAAGCCTCTCCTGGGCGATTAGTCTTCCCGCCGGGCCCGCTATTGTGCTGACCGCCAGCGCACTGTTTTTTGTTTCGCTATTTTTTGGCACGCGCAGCCGGCTGCTGGTCGGTTGGCGCACATTGATGGGGTAAGGAAATGATGAAACGTAGTGCAATAGTGGTCGCGCTGGCCCTCGGCCTGATGGCGCAGGGGGCCATGGCGAAAACGCTGAATGTGGTAAGCAGTTTTTCGGTGTTGGGTGATATAGCGCAGCAGGTCGGCGGGGAGCATGTCCATGTGGATACCCTGGTCGGCCCGGACGGCGATCCGCACACCTTCGAACCGTCGCCGAAGGATAGCGCGCTGCTCAGCAAGGCCGACGTGGTGGTGGTTAACGGCCTGGGGCTGGAAGGGTGGCTGGATCGCCTGATTAAGGCCTCTGGTTTTAAGGGCGAGCTGGTGGTGGCATCGAAAGGCGTCAAGACCCATACCCTTGATGAAGAGGGTAAAACGGTGACCGATCCCCACGCCTGGAACAGCGCAGCGAACGGCGCATTGTATGCGCAGAATATCCTCGATGGTCTGGTGAAAGCCGACCCGGAAGATAAAGCGGCGTTGACCAGCAGCGGCAAGTGCTATATCGACCAGCTGACGTCTCTCGACGGCTGGGCGAAAGCGCAGTTCAGCGCCATTCCGCTGGCCAAGCGCAAGGTCCTGACCAGCCATGACGCTTTCGGCTATTTTGGCCGGGCTTATCACGTGACCTTCCTCGCGCCACAGGGGCTCTCTTCAGAGAGCGAGGCCAGCGCGGCGCAGGTGGCGGCGCTGATTAAGCAAATCAAAGCGGATGGCGTCCATACCTGGTTTATGGAGAACCAGCTTGACCCGCGGCTGGTGAAGCAGATTGCCAGCGCCACCGGCGCGCAGCCGGGGGGCGAACTCTATCCGGAAGCGCTATCTAAGCCGGGCGGCGTCGCC
>OGWS01002735.1_pt1 | contig 10533 bp, 8 predicted proteins | sample 1576111 | NCBI WGS metagenome assembly OGWS01 (sample SAMEA3541534, study PRJEB24748) | human gut metagenome | biome: human gut; feature: human-associated habitat; material: faeces | place: China | collected 2012 | reverse complement strand
TTTCTGGAGTTCCGGTGGTTTCACGAGGCCTACTACCGCGTACTGGAGGCATTCGCCGCCGGGCGCGTCCGCCGGCTTATCGTCACCATGCCGCCCCAGCATGGCAAGAGCGTCGGGGCTTCGACCCTGCTGCCCGCCTACCTGTTGGGGCGCAATCCCGATCTGCGGATCGCCATCGCCTCCTATTCGGCTTCGTTGGCTTCGAAGTTCAACCGGCGCGTGCAGCGTATCATCGATTCGCCCGAATATGCGGCCTTTTTCCCGGAAACGACCATCAAGCGGGGAGCCAGGCCTCCGGAGTACCTGCGTACGGCTGATGAGGTGGAGATCATCGGTCACCGGGGCGGCCTGCTCTCTGTCGGCCGCGAGGGGGCGCTCACGGGCAACCGTGTGGACTGCTTCATTCTCGACGACCTTTACAGAAAATAATCAAAATTGTCGCAAACTAACTAATGAACGAAAAAATTTGCCTTGTTTTTAATCTGAAATTTTATGTATAAGGGAAAACGCCGCATTTTTTCGGCCCTCTCTCCTTAACCTTTATAGATACGATGCAATTCAATTCCACCGAATTATTTTACAAACTGCATCAGATAGTTTTCGCAAAATCCCGCTAACGGGAATTTCACTACCTCGTCCCGTCCGTCGGGTGTGACGTATTGGAATAGGATTGTATCGGCTTTCACGTGGTAGTCGAACAAATTCACCTTTTCGCCCGTTCCCTCGATTTGTGCCTCGTTAGCCGTCATTGTGCCGATTATTCCGTCCATATCTTCGAGTTCGCATTTTCATCCGAATATGTATTGTCGGTTCTTTGTAAGGATAATTTCGACGGGCTTTGTTATGTCTGCCATATTAGGGGCAAACAGGTAAATAAATGTTTCGGGAAATATTTCGTCTTTGGGTTTTCCTACAAGCAGGACTATTCCCTCTGTTTGGCTCCATTTAACCGTCTTTTGGATTATCTGTTTATCCTCTCATGCGTCGGTCTTTCATTCTGTTTTAGGTTGTTTGTATCTGTTCATTTTAGCTAAAATTTAATTGTTATTTATCTTTATAAAGATAAGATTATTAGCGGAATAAACAAAATAAGAAAGTGACAAACTCTGCAAAAGGGTCTTATAGATTAACCTTTTCACAAAGTCTGTCACTATTAGAAACCTTTGTTATTTTGCTGCTTCAAGGCAAGCAATCAGAAATTTATTCGCATAGATGAAGTTATCCTTTTGTATCGGCAATGATGCGATGGCTTTTTCTCCATGAAATAGATTGTTACGGTATCTGTAAATAATCATGATGATGGCTTTAATAATATCACATGAATTATTGGTTTGCCCTAATAAAACACGCTGAACAGAGGTCGTATCATCATTATTTCTCAATCGCAATCTCTTGAATCGCTCGTTTGTAGAACCGTTCGTTATATATCTCCTTTGTAAGTATTGTAGTGTTTGATTAACAATATCGGACGCTAAATGTATGTTTTGGATATTGCACTTATTTCTTCCGAAATTACATTTGAACCATTTCGCTTCAAATATATTCCATAATATTAAGAAATTCCGAACTTCCACGTATTCCTCGGTATTGATAGAAATGTGTAAATAATTGTCAATCCATTGTGATATTTCAGACGTATTTTTACTTTTATTTTCCATAATGCCGAAATGCTTTTATTCATCTAATCCCGTAATGCTTGCAAAGTTTTTCCATCCTGTTGCGGCTTTATAAGCATTGGCACAACCCGAAGGCACTTTCAGTACCGAATAAGGATTTATGCCGACAAAAGCATTGTTTTCACAAGTTGGTGGCGTTTCCGTGCTGACTTTGAATAATCGCAGTTCGGGATCATTGTAAAAGGCACATTCTTCGATTATCTCAACCTGTGTACAAGCAGACATATCGACGGTCATTAGATTCTTCAATTCACTGAAAGCACCATAAATATAACGATACCCAACATTAGTATCAAATCCTCCCCCGATAATTTTCAACTGAGAACCTTTTTCAAAGGTTACGGTTGTCAATTTGGAACAACGCTTGAATGCTGTCGCTTCAATCGTTTCTACACTTGCAGGAATCTCAATGGAGGTCAAGGAAGAACAATCCGAGAAAGCACCATAATAATCCGAGTAAGTGCCAAAATGAGAAGAAGAAGAATAACCTCCCCCGATAGTTTTCAACTGAGAACCTTTCTCAAAGGTTACGGTTGCCAATTTGGAACAACGCTTGAATGCTGTCGCTTCAATAGTTTCTACACTTGCAGGAATCTCAATAGAGGTCAAGGATGTGCATCTATAATAAGCATTATTGCCGATGGTTTTAAGTCGAGACCCTTTCTCAAAAGTTACGGTTGCTAAAGATGAACAATCTGAGAATGCCGTATTTCCAATCGTTTCCACACTTGCTGGAATCTCAATAGAGGTCAATGCAGTACAATCCGAGAAAGCACCATAATAATAATCGCCACCGATAGTTTTCAGTTGAGACTCTTTTTCAAAGGTTACAGTTGTTAGAGAGGAACATCTCTTGAATGCAGAATATCCAACTGTTGTTACATTTGTAGGGATTACAACACTTCTGAGGTCGCTTTGATAAAACATTTCTTCCCCAATCGTTATTAATGTATTTGGGAGAATCAGATGCTCGACATTTTTTGAATTATAAAATGCCTGTGTCGGCAATGCCGTAATATTTACCTCTGCAATATCGAGGTTTTTCAGATTGGGCATCATGCGATAGATAAACAAGAAATCGACATCATTCAGCACACCCGTGATTTTCAACGATTCGATATTGGCATAATCATAATCCGCCAATTCATTTTCCAGTTCACCTTTCGTTTCGACATGTATTTCGGTACACATTCCCAATTGTCGAAAGATAATCGTTTGCAGGATATTCCCTTGTTCATCCTTTAAGGCAACCGTTGCATAGCGTTGAATCCCTTCGTTAGCAGTTACCTCAAAAACAATCGTATCTTCCCGCATGGCTCGTGTTTCGGGAGCCAACGACAACCATGATTTTGCATTGTCGGGAATCTCAACGGTATAATCCAAATTCGTTGTCAATTTGATTTCCTGTGTACCCCCAGCAGGAGTAGCATCAATAGAGTTATCTGCTATATTGATTTGCCCCTGCATACAATTCAAAGATACCATAACAGTACGATAGGAACCGTCATTAGCAAACACAAGGATTTCGCTCTCAACAATCGGATTAGGAGCGGTAATCGTAATCGTCCCCTTATCCGTGGAGGTAGCATTTACTTTGACTTTCCAACCATCCTGTGCAATGGCTTTGACAACCGTATTTTCGGTTGCATCCGTAATCGTGTAGGAGATTGTTTTGCTCTCTCCTCCATTAAGAATGGCTATATCCGTTGTATCGAATGCAATTGCAAACTTTGAATTATCGCTTTTAGGAATCGTGATAACAGAATCGTCCTCCAATGTGAAATAGACATTATCATCATCTTCTCTTACACTTTTGAAGATGCCATTCGTTCCGTCCTTGCCATCGACACCATCTTCTCCATCCGTCCCGTCTTCTCCATCTTCTCCGTCTTTTCCATCGGCTCCCGTTGCTTGCCCTATATCCGTCCAAGTTTTACCATTATCCATTGAAAGCATCCAGCGACCATTTTCTATTTTCAGTTGCGGTGTAATTCCATCCTTTCCGTCTTTTCCATTCGTTCCATCTACACCATCTTCTCCGTCCACACCGTCATTTCCATCCTCGCCATCAACTCCGTCCTTGCCGTCTGTTCCTTGTGCCTTTACCTTATTTCCCTTTTCATCGGTCAGCCATTCACCATCAAGTGTCCAATAATAGATGCCGTCCGTGTCTTTCTTCACACCAATAATAGGAGCGTCCTCGCTATTTTTCCCGTTTTTAATTGTAGCAGTAGAACCATCTGAAAAGTGGATAATGTAACCATCGGATATTTGTTCAACTTTGGAAATAGACAAATTATCCTGCAATGCTTCTACAATCTTCTGCAACGATGAAATATTCGTGTTCATCTGTTTGCAGAGTTCCTCCAATTTCGTTACACGATTTTCGAGGTCATTCAAATCATTGCGCAATGCGCTGTCGTCGTACTTATCGCTACACCCAAATAGCAACAAGCCGCAAAACACAAGAGATAGTAGTTTTTTCATAAATAGAAAACATTAAATGAAAGGGCGACAGAAATTCTGCAAGCCTTGTTAGCCGTGCGGGCTTACAGAATCGACCACGGAAACGGAGTTTACACACGCTTACGTGCCGCAATGATTGGGCGCAATGGAAAGTACAACCTTATTTCGCTGACACAGCACATCGAAATAAATGGCGTTCTTTTCCGTGACCCCGAAGTGATTTTTGCTTTTAACACCATTAAACGGCAGTTTATCCCTTACCACTACATCAACGATTTTTTTGAAATCGAGAAATGTTGCGCCACACCGACGGTAGAGGGATTAATACCTCGCAACGAAATAGACCAACACAATTTAACATGTTTCGTAAACCGTTGGCTGTTGCAACTAACCTCAAAACTGGAAATCCAATGGATGCACAACGAATAGTACAGAATTGTGTTTTGAAGAATCAAAGCACGGTTATCGAGGAAATGATACGGGCAAACCTTATTTCCGAAGAATATCTTTATCCGTTCGCGGATGATGTTATGGAATGGTGGCTGATTGATTCATGGCTGGCCGAACGACTGAAAGCGCAAGGCGAGGTTATCATCGAGGAATACGGTTGCTACTGGTGGGGCAGACAATCCAGCGGACAGGCTATTTACATGGACGGCGTAATACAAGAAATCTGCGGGAACGATTAACCCAACTTACAACTAACAAAGTTTCGATTCCATACTCCCGACTATTGGATAGAAACTTTGTTTTTCAGAAATTTGATACGGCAACAATCCCGAAAAGCGGGACAAGGTCATTGCGTTTTCAGAATATGTTTTTTACCTTTGTGGATGACATATTGAAATTTACGGAAGCGTAAGTTTATTCTCGGATAGTGAACGTAGGAAATTCATTGAACATGAGAATAGGCAGACCTTATCTCCCGTCATATCCTTTACGGATACGGCGCGGGGTTGTTGCTTATTTGAATGTTCGGGCAATCCTACGGCCTACTATCCTCAAATGAGCTTTCAGCCCTGCGCTTTCTTATTTATTGAATCCACTATTGAGGGGCGGATAGTAAGATTTGAAAAACACTTAATTCAAATACTTACATGGTTTGTAAAGTTTAGAGTTATTCCCCATTACTTGTAAAAAGATAACTCCATTCATAACCAACTAAAAAGGCGGCATATCTCCATGTAAGAATAGCTTTCCGATTCTATATAATGCAAATAATTCTATGCTGTTATATGGTTTCGGGCATAAATAGGGAGCGGTCTGTTTTATGTGGAATCCTATTAAATGGTAAGTAAAAAATTCGATTTTCCATCCGAAAAGGGGGAGGGGTGAAAAATAGGGATTGTCCGCTCGGTCGGGGTATCTCGGTTTGTTTGTCTGCAAGTGACAACCTTTTCAGAAAAGGATATTTTATAGACCCTTTCACAAAGTTTGTCACCTTTTTGTTGCGGGACAATTTCGGCATAAATCGCACGATATGTGGAATGGATGATAAATAGGTTTACCCAAAACTACCCTATAACAGAAAGAATCGCTATCTTTGCCGAAAAGCAAGTGTACCATGTCTTATAAACCGCCTTACACCATTACGCCGAAGATCACGAATTTGGTTGCACAAATCAGCGAAGCAATCGGCGGCTATTATGCGCACGAAAATCTGCGTCTGCATCGTGTCAATCGAATCAAAACGATTCACGGGACGCTGGCTATTGAGGGCAACACGCTTTCGACGGAGCAAGTTACGGCGGTATTGGAGGGAAAACCCGTCGTTGCTCCTATTAACGAGGTGCAGGAAGTGCGCAACGCCCTTAAAGCGTATGAGTTGCTCGATATGCTTGACCCCTGTAAAGTCGATGATCTGTTAAAGGCTCACGCCACGATGGAAGCGGGATTGATCGACGAAATCGGTTGTTTCCGCAAAGGCGGTGCGGGTGTGGTGTCGGGGAAAACGGTTATCCATTATGCGCCCGATGCCGAACGTGTGCCGTTTCTCGTAAACGATCTGTTCGAGTGGTTGCGCACCACGGATGAACACCCGTTGATCGCAAGTTGTGTCTTTCATTATGAATTCGAGTTTATCCATCCGTTTGCGGACGGTAACGGTCGTACGGGGCGATTGTGGCAGACCTTGATTTTGAGCAGGTGGCGGCCTATCTTCAAAAACCTGCCGATCGAAAACATTGTATATAAGTATCAAAAGGAGTATTATAAGGCGATTGCCGTAAGTGGCGGTAAAGCGGGTTGCACGCCTTTCGTCGAGTTTATTTTGGGGGTAATCGCCGAAACGCTCACTACCCAAGAAACTACCCGAAAGACTACCCAAGAAATTATTTTGGAAGCCATCGCCCGCAACCCCAGCATTACACGGGCGGAGCTGGCCGAGGTTGTCGGAATCTCACCCGACGGTGTGAAATATCATTTGCAGAAACTCACCAAGTTGGGCAGGCTCAAACGGGTGGGGTCTACACGCCGCGGAGAGTGGGTGATCGAGTGACAGGAATTCCGAAAAAGGTACTTTTATAGATCCTTTTCAAAAGTTTGTCACCGACCTGTTTTCACCCGTTACGGGCTATATGATCCGCTTTCCCAATTCGATGAACCGTTGTTTGTTGGTGCGCACCTCCCTGTACTCGAAATATATTCCGATCATCTTTGCCGTCACTTTTTTGCGGTAGGGGATGCCGAGCCGCATAATCAGGTCGTTCATAAAACGATTGACGACGCACACGGGTAGCTTGTCGCCCGTTTTCAGTCGGTCGTACACCTCCCCGCAAACTTTTTCCGAGGTCAGCAGTTGTTGGCTTTCGTTTTCCTGTATCTGTTTGCCGATTTCGTTCATGTTGTAGTTGTGCCGTTCGATCTCTGCCGCTCCGAGAGCATAGTAGGCATCCACCATCATCGGCACTTGGTTCTGAATCTCCTCGCGCAGAAAGTAGTATTCATTCCACGTTCGGTTTTGTTCCAGTATCTCCAACTGCCGCACGATTTCGCGGAACAGGTCTTTCATTTTCAATCGGGGATTTATGCGTTGCAGTCGGTCGCAGTCCGACAACGGATAGATATGTTCGGCGCAATTTGTGTGAAATGCTTTCGCGTACTCCTCCCGCACCAGTTCGGCGTCGGTGTAGTACCGCTTGATCCGCTCGTCGTCATAGGCGTTGTCCCACATGAACCAGTTGCGCGTTCCGTCGGCGTTCATGAACCGTTTGTAGTCCATTCCCTCCAACGCTTGCGCACGGGTATCGCAACCCGCCCCCGACGCTTCGATTTGCAGGACTTGTTTGTAGACCGCTTCGCACTCCTCCAACCTCGTGGCGATCTCCTCCCGCGATTTGCAGGGCATCTCCTTGTTGGTGCTGAAAATATGCGCGGCATCCTCCACGCCGTTGCGAAAGCGTCCGACGATCTGCACGGCTTCGGTCGTGGGGTCGATGACGGTGTGCGCCGCAAACGAAAGGTCGGTTACGATCAGCACGCAGGCTGTTGTCGGCAGTTCGATGTCCACCGCCGAAAAGAAACGGCTCGTGAAAAAGTTGATTTCATCCAGTTCTTCGAGCGAGGAGTAAGCCCGCGAAAAATCCCGCTTGCGGAGTTTCTTCACACTCTCGTAACTGCAAAAGACCTTGCACCGTTTTTCGATCTTATAGGTGCAGATCATGCAGTGGATCGTATCGGTCGAGTTCAGAAAGATGCAGAGCGGATGCCCTTTGCCTTTTACCTGTCCCATAAGGGTACGCACCCAGCCGACGGTGTTGTTCGTATGTATGAGCAACATTTTCGGCTTGTGGTCATAGGTCGGGCGGAGTATCTTCATCGTAAAGCCCTGCTGCTCGAAACGGGGATCGGACGGAATGATCGGCGTCGCAGAAACCATCGCCTTTTGCTTGCATCGGAAAAAATCATCCATCGGGAGCGTGATAGAGCCGCGGTAGCCTGCATCCTGTATCGTGCGTTCGCACTCGTCGAACAGCATGAACCATTCACCGTGCATATCCGTATGCGTCTGCACCATCGCCGAGCGGACTTTGGGGAAACTTTCGGGCGTGGTCATGATTTTCAGATAGCCGTCGTTGTAGTTCGTGTTCAGAAAGTCGATGATGTCCTCGGTCGTTACGCCCTCGAACACGCCGAGTATCTGCGGGTGCTTTTTTAGCTTGCCCTCGATAACGGGAACATTCGGCTCGATGATGACGGAGTGTCGGGGCGCATTGATTTCGGCATAGGTCGCACCGCATCCCGTGACGGTCTTGTTGATGATCGAATTGGTAGGTATTTCGGGCATCACGGCATCGAACCGCTGGCCTGCATTTATTGTGATATATTCAATCTTCATCTAATTGTTTGATTTGTAATTAAAAAAACTTGGGGAGCGAGCGGTGAAACCCGCTCCCCTCGTTCAGCAGTTTAGTTCAGCAGGTCGGTGATGTCCTCCATTGCCTCGGCAGGCATTACGACTTTGCCGTTGGAAAAGTGGTACTTTTTGGCAAGGTAGCCGATGCCCTCCTCGCTCTCGTTGTACTCCTCGGAGGTGATCGGGGTCAGTTTCTCCACCTCGGCGGCCACCTCTGCCAGCCACTCGGACTGACAGCAGATTTCACGGTCGGGTTCAAACTCCGTTACTTCGGGCAATTCCTTACCCATCAGGAACGCCAGCAGGTAGTTCCAGATTTGGGCGTTCAGCAGGAGTTTGCCATCCAGTTCGGTGTACCCCTTACGGATTCCGAACCAAACATATCCGCATCCAGCCACGTCTACACGGGTGGTCACGATCAGGGTGGTAGCCCCTGCCGCAATCGCTTTCGCCAGCGTGCGGAACATTTTGGCGTTCCCTACGGGTTTGATTTTAATTACTCGGAGGTTCGTTTTCTCCTCCCGTTCTTCTGCGCGGTTCCCAGCTACCTGCTGCGATGCCGCTGTTACATTGATATTTTTCATATTATTAAAATTTGAGTTTGCATTGCCATTGATTTTTACAATCGTTTCCATAATCGTTATCTTTTTTATTAAGGTTTGTTGCCGCCTCTTTCGGGCTGTCGGCTACTCCCTGCAACTTTGGTCGGCCGTACGCTCCGACCTCGTTCACGACTGCAAAAGTGGTCGATTTTTTTTGCTTCTCCGAGCCTTTCGAGGTAGAGGTTGCAGGCTATATTCAGACCTATTCTTTACCTCTGTCTTTTAATTGGTTACGTTTCGCGGTTCATCGGTCGTTTTTTTTAGTTCAACCTCCACTTTCGGGCTTTCGGTTTCTCCCTGCGGATTCATCGGCCGTACGCTCCGATTTCCTCCGCTTGCAGTATGTAAAACACTTGAACACGCCCCTTCGCTAATCGGTTCGGGGTAGAGAATATCGGCTTGTTTTCGGCCTGTTCTTTACCCCAGTTCTTCAATCCGTTACAAAGAGCCGTTTTCAGTCGTTTTTTTCGCTCGGTGCATTGCCTTGTCGCTTATTGATTGCGCTGGCAAAGATCAGCCATTTTTTCGCGTTCTCCGAGCCTTTTGAGGTAAACAATGTTGGCCGTTTTATGCCTATTATTTGCCTGTTCATCAGCCTTATATCGGATTCTTTTACTCCGTTACGATAACGCAAAAAAACACTCTTGGGTTTCGGCGGAGCAGGTAAAGAAAAAGGGTGCATTTCTGCACCCATTCTCTACCTGAAATATGTCGGTTATTCAGAATAAATCCTTATAGACGATGTTGTCCGTTACGATGTGTATTCGCCCGAACTCGACAGACGGGAATTTCGGTATCTTTTCCCCGCCGTATTTCTGTACGTTCTTCTTTATATAGCCGATGTCGGCGCGTATGTTTTTGGGATTGAAAGAACCGTCATAGCCTTTATAGGAGGGATAGCACCCGACGAAGCGGGTGTAATCGTAGATCAGCCTGCAAAGTTCGTTCGGCGTGTCGGGGTTCTCGGGCATTGCATTTTCTTCATGGAGCATCCGATAAATCCCGTATGCGACAATCGGATAGCGCGTATTCATCGGCTTGGCTCCTGCCGAGGGTTTGCGCCGTTCCAATTCCTGCCGTGCATCTTCGGCGGTCTGAATGTCGGGAAAATAATCGGCGAGTTCCTTTCGGATCAGACGGAACAGCCAGTTATTCGTATTGGGGATCGTCTGCGGCTCCTGCTTGCGGCTGTTGGTGCGCAGGGTTACGGGCATTTCCTGTTCTCCGACACGTTCGTACAGGTTCCGATGCCGTTGTTCGGTTTCTTCCATAAAAAGCATCAGTTTCGCCCACTCGCCCTTATAGGTGTTCCAATCTTCCCAATATCCGCGTTCGTATAACTCCTCCTCGTTGAATTTGCGGTCGGTGATGATGTAAGCCACGAATAAGAGGGCTTCCCGCAATCGGTCGGTCAAAAGCGGTGTTTCTCCGACCA